>OGPG01002335.1_pt1 | contig 10959 bp, 7 predicted proteins | sample 1552851 | NCBI WGS metagenome assembly OGPG01 (sample SAMEA2579909, study PRJEB22360) | human gut metagenome | biome: human gut; feature: human-associated habitat; material: faeces | place: Denmark | collected 2008/2010 | reverse complement strand
GAAATATATAAAAGTCGTTTTGGTTGTCAAAAACAGCCTCTCCCCGCCGCAAAACCTCATCAGAACAATTATCGAGCTGCACATTCAAAACGGTGCGCACCTGTTCACGCAGGCCGATCAGGTCGCCGATGCGGCCGTTCGTCCAGTCGGTCGCGCTGGTGCGGTCGCCGAGGAATTCGGCCTCCCACATTGATTCGTGGAACTGCGTGTCGTACTGGTCGCGGATCATGTTGATGAAGATCTCCTCGTAGCTCTCGTTCAGGTCGTGCTTGTGCGAGGCGATCACCTCGTTGGCCCAGTAGGCGGCGCGGCGGTACATCTCCTTTTTATCCAGTCCGTCGATCTGCTTGACGCTCTCGCCGGCCATGAAGAGATAGACGCGGGCCAGAATGCCCTGGGCGACGGTCTGGCTGACGCGCGAGGGGGTGTTGTCGATGGGCTCGTAGAGGTCGGGAATCGTGGCTTCGATCTCGTCGGCGCACCATTTGAGCACCTGCTCCTGCGGCGTTGCGGCCATCTGCACGTCGTTGGGGTTGGGCGAGGTGGTCGCCTTGACGCGCAGGGGCACATCGCCCCACGCCTGCGCCAGCAGGAAGTGGTAGTAGGCGCGCAGGAACCGCGCTTCGGCGATGTAAAGCCCGATGTTCACCGAAAGTTTCCCGGGGTCGATCTCCGTCTTTTCGACGGCCTCGATGTAGCGGTTGGCGTTCTTGATGCCTTCGTAGAGCTTCGACCAGGTGTCGTAGATCGCCGCCGTGCCGGCGCTGTGGTTGTAGCGGTCGGGACGCGATTCGCTGTTGTTGTAGTTGTTGAAGTAGCAGAGGTCGTCGGCGTTGGCGATTTGCAGCGAGTAGTAGTTGCCGTAGATCGCTTCGCTGTTCAGCACGCCGTAGACGCCCGCCAGACCGTAGATCAGCTTTTGTTCGCTGTTGTAGTAGCCGTCGTCGGGGATGATCTGCGGATCGGTGTCGAGGAAGCTGCACGCCGGAAGGGCAGCGGTGAGCAGCGCCAGCGTTCCCAGTTTCAATATGCTTTTGATTTTCATGGCGTAATGTTGCGTTTAAACCGTTAGAATGTGAGGTTTACGCCGGCCGTGAAGCCGAATGCGCGGGGATATGCCGACCAGTCGAATCCGGGCGTCAGCACCGAGTTGCGGGTCGATACCTCGGGGTCGGGACCGCTGTAACCCGTCAGGGTCCAGATGTTGTCGGCCGAGACGTAGACGCGCATCTGGCTGATGCCCGCCTTGCGCAGTTCACGAGTCAGATCTTCCAGATCCTTGTTGGTGCCAAGGGCAGGGTCTACGGTGTCGAAATCCTCCACCGCATAGCCGCCATCGTTGTGCGGGTGGGGCATCTGCAGTAAAGGCATCAGGTGCAAATAGGTCAGCTTTTGCTCCTTGAAATAGGGCAGCTTCTTTGCCAATTCTTTCAAATTTCCGGCAAACAGGTCGGTGTACATCGTCATGCCGAACATATTGCCCCGCTTGTACCAGTTCGGGTCGGCGGCACGGGCTTTGTCCAGCGCCTTCAGCTCGGCGCTACGGGCGTCGTAGGCGTCTGCCATCTCCCGTTCCAGAACCTCCAACCCTTCCCGGTTGTTGTACAATTCCATGAACAGCCATTCCAGCTCGTCCTTATGGCGGGCAAAGCGGGTGGAAAATGCAGTTTGATCCTTCATATCCTTTTATCCTTTTCGTGTAAGATGAAGCTGCACGCTGGGGTAATCGCCAAACAGCTGCGGCAGGACAAGTCCCGCATACAGCAGAGTGCTGCCGCTGAACCGCATCCCCTTGTGAATGCCGTCCTCTACGTCGTGGGCATACCGGGAGCCGAAATAGTCGATGCCGTCCAGCTCATACACAGCATCTTCTTTCAGCCCACGGAAGCACAGGTGGATGGGCAAGGGATTTGCCTGCGGATGGGTCACCACCAGATTCAGCAGTGCCTCGCTGCCGTCCTCTGCAGCAAACTGCCATGCCGTGAAATATGCGTTTTCTGCCGGGTCGGTCAGCCGGTAATAATCGCCGGTACGGATCAGGTCGTTCAGCCGTTTGAACCGCTTGATCTGGTTTTTCACTGCAGTGCACTCGGCGCGCTTCAATTTGCCCAGATCCAGCTCGTAGCCAAAGGTGCCGCTCATCGCCACCACAGCACGGGTGTCGATGGGGGTCGTGCGGCCGGTCTGGTGGTTGGGGCAGGCAGAAACATGTGCACCCATGGTGCAGACCGGATAGCCAAAGGAGGTGCCGTGCTGGATCGTCAACCGTTCAATGGCATCGGTATCATCACTGCACCAGATCTGGGGATAGTAGCACAGCATTCCGGCATCAAAGCGTCCGCCGCCGCCTGCGCAGCCCTCGAACAGCACCTCCGGGAAGCCCTGCGTCAGCCGCTCTGCCAGCGCGTAAACGCCCAGCATATAGCGGTGCATGATCTCACCCTGCTGCTCGGCAGGGAACGCACGGCTGTACACATCGCTCATGCTGCGGTTCATATCCCACTTGATATACTCGATGTGATGCTCCCGCAGCAGCTTACCGATCGCCTCTGCCAGATAGTCTACCACCTCCGGGCGGGAGAGATCCAGCACCAGCTGGTTGCGCCCCATGGCGGGCTTGCGTCCGGGCAGGGTCAGCGCCCAGTCCGGATGGGTGCGGTACAGCTGGGAGTTCTCGTTGACCATTTCCGGCTCAATCCACAGGCCGAATTTCATACCCAGCGCATTGATCTGCCCGATCAGCGGGTCCAGTCCGCCGGGCAGCTTTTCGCAGTTCACAGTCCAGTCACCCAGACCCTGATTGTCGTCATTCCGGGTACCAAACCAGCCATCGTCCAGCACCATCATCTCCACGCCGAGAGAGGCCGCTTTTTCAGCGATCTTTACGATCTTTTCGGTGTTGAAATCAAAATAGGTGGCCTCCCAGTTGTTGATCAGCACCGGGCGGCGCTTGTCCTTCCATGGGCCGCGGCAGATGTTGCGCCGCAAAAAGCGGTGGTACTGCTGGGAAAGCGGGGTCAGACCCTCTGCCGCAAAGGAGAGGATCACCTCCGGGGTATCAAAGGTCTCGCCCGGCTTCAGGTTCCACGCAAAGCGTTCCTCCTGAATGCCGCTCACTACCCGGACAAGCCCGGTCTGAGAGCGCTCCACGTCCATCTGGTAGCTGCCGGAATAGACCATCATCACCCCGTAGCAGGCACCGCTGGTCTCCGTTGCATCCTGCTGGCAGAGGATCAGGAAGGGGTTATTGTGGTGGCTGGAGCTGCCCCGCACCGAAGAAATGGTCTGGATATTGGTGCCCACAGCTTCTCGCTCCAGCTGCCGTTCCATGGCGTGTCTGCCGTGGAAATGCAGCAGATCCCATCTGCCAAAAGGCAGATCCAGACAGGCAGATGCCGCCTTGTCCAGCCGCAGCGGGGTATCTCCGTGGTTTGTCAGCCGCGCCGCACGGGTGATGACATCCTGCTGTGCAAACACGCCGTACAGCAGTTCCAGCGTCAGACCGGTGGTCTCGTCCTGCATTCGGACGATCAGGGTCTCGGCATCGTTTTCCTCTGCGTGGGCACAGGGTAGACCGGTCAGCTGATATTTGCTCGCCTCCACCGTGTGGCTCACATAGGTAAAGTCTGCGCCAAAGGCACCACGGCTGTCAGCCACCGTCAGGCAGGACAGACGGAAATCGCCCACGTTGCAGCCGGTATACTCCTGCGGGAGCAGATCCGGGGAAATGCCCCGGTGGGTACGGTAAGCGTAGTAATCCGGCGAGAATCCCCGGTCTGTGCGGGGATACAGCTGCATCAGATCGCCTGCACCGATTTTTTTACCATAATACAGGTGCAGAAGATGTCCCAGCGCATCCACCTTCATGTGGTAGCTGGTATGGGCGGTCTCCAATACAAAAATGCGGGAGTCAGAATCAAATCGAATGCTCATTGGTTCAACACCTCAAAGAATTATTTCCAACAAAAATGCCGACAGACAGGCGGTCGTGTCGGAACAGCCGGGTCGATTTTCCTGCTTTTGTCAGCTCTTACAAAAGCAGCGAGAAAATTTTGTGCATCATCACATTGCACAGTTTCTTTTCTCTTGTTGTGCCATTATTATACTATCTGCCAGTGGTTTCGTAAATGCAAAAATGCGACTTGTTATATCTCAATTTGAAGGAATACTGCGAATTATGTTGAAGTCATCACGCATTTTGGTATATAATAAGAAAAAGCGGACGGGAGGCATCTTGTATGCAAGATTGTACAAAAAGAAACGTATCAACGGAAACAAAATTAAGGTTCCATGTGTTTCAGGATGAGCGATTCGTCGATCTCAACTTATACCAATATGGCTGGGAGCAGACAGAGCCTCTACACTCCTATGGTCCCTATGCCCGCAACCACTATCTGTTCCACTATGTCATCTCCGGCAAAGGGCTTCTGCTTGCAAACGGACAGGAATACGCCATCGAGGGCGGGCATGGTTTTCTGATCACTCCGGGTGAGGTCACTACCTACCGTGCCGATGAACAGGATCCGTGGGAATACACATGGATCGAGTTTGACGGTCTGCGTGCCCACGAAGCCCTGAACCTTGCAGGCATCAGCGGACAAAACCCTGTGTACTCGCCTGCAAGCGCTAAAGCCGGGCAGCTGTTGCAAGAGCAGATGCTCTTCCTTGTAAATCACAGTCAGGACAGCCCCATGCGTCAGATCGGCTACGGCTTTCTGTTTCTGGATCAGCTTGTACAGTCCTCTGCCTCCCATCAGGCACAAAGTCCCCGCCGCCTGCGGGACTTCTATATGAAGGAGGCTCTGTCCTTCATAGAGCAGCATTACAGCGAAGATATTTCCATCGAGGACATCTCCTCCTTCTGCGGACTGAACCGCAGCTATTTCAGCAAGGTGTTCCGGGATACCATGGGCGAAAGCCCGCAGGGGTTCCTGCTGCACTACCGCATGGCACGGGCGGCACAGCTGCTGACCGAAAGTCGCCTGCCCATCAGCACCATCAGCACCATGGTCAGCTATCCCAATCAGCTTCACTTTTCCCGCGCTTTCAAAAATGTATATGGCATCAGCCCACGGGACTATCGTGCAAAGCATCTTGCACTATAAAAATTGGTCTCATTCTCCGCTATACGCCTTTCGTTTTTCCGACATATAAAAACGCCCCATTTGTCAGACCGAATACCGTCGGACAAATGGGGTGTTGTTCATTCAGGGGCGCGCCCTGTTTTTTTACTATGATTCATCATTTTCCACGCGCAGCATCCGGTATCCTACACCAACATGAGTCTGGATCAGATGCGGCGCATCCGGGTATCGTTCCAATTTTTTGCGCAGGGATGCCATGTAAACTCGCAAGGAAGCAATGTCATTTTCCTGCGTACTGCCCCATACTTTCTGCGTGAGGGAGGTATGCGTCAGCACTTTGCCCACATTATGCGCCAGCACACACAGCAGTTTGTACTCGATGGGGGTCAAATGCAATTCATTTTCGCTCAACCAGACGCACCCGGCCGAGAAGTCGATCTTCAAAGGACCATTGACAAAAACCGGGCTGTTTATACCGTCAGAAGCCAGCAGATTCAATCGGCGCTGCGTTACACGCAGTCTTGCCAGCAGCTCATCCACGGAAAACGGCTTTGTCAGATAATCGTCTGCGCCGTTGTCCAATGCTTCGATCTTATCAGAATCTTCGCTCCGGGCACTCAGGACGATGATGGGCAGGTTCGACCATGTGCGGACGCTGCGGATGACCTCGATGCCGTCTATATCGGGCAGCCCAAGATCCAGCAGCATGATGTCCGGATTGTGGCTGGTAGTCATCATGATTGCTGTTTCCCCATTGGAAGCAGTCAGATATTTATAGCCGTGAGTCTTCAGGGTCGTTGTGATCAGACACCGTACAGGAACATCATCCTCTACGACCAGAATGGACGGCTTATTCATGAATGTTCACCTCGCTTTGCGGCAATGCAAAGGAAAAGACACTGCCATTGGGAATGTTGTCACGCAGGGTCAATGTTCCGCCGTGAGCCGTCAAGATTGCACGGCAGAGGGGCAAGCCCAGTCCAAGGCTGCGGTGGCTGTCTGCGATGCGGCTCTGCCCGGTATAAAACATCTCGAACACCTGTGCTTTTGCGCGATCCGGAATGCCGGGACCGTTATCTGCAACGTCCACTACAACCTGATGGTCTTTCCGGTAAGCCGAGATCTGAATGACCGAGCCCACGGGGGTGTATTTGATGGCGTTATCCACCAGATTGACAACGACCTGCATGATCAGCCGTGCATCCACATTGACCAGGAGGATCTCGTCCCCATACTGTGTTGTGATGGTGTGTTCGCAGCTTTTCCGGTTGACATGATGCAGTGCTTCTTCGATCATCTCATCCATCAGCTGCGGTGAGATCTGCAGATTCATCCGACCATCCTCAATGCGGGTGATGGAAAGCAGATTTTCCACCAGACCGATCAGCCATTGTGCATCGTCAAAAATATCGGTGCAGATCTTGTTCCGGGTCTCTGTATCCAGCGTTTCTCCGTTGGAAAGCAGATTGCTGGCATTGCCGGAAATGGAGGTCAGCGGGGTGCGCAGGTCATGGGAGATCGTGCGCAGCAGATTTGCCCGCAGCTCTTCATTCCTTGCCTGCAATGCAGCTTGCTCTTTTTCCAGCGCATTTCTGCGGTTTTCGATTGCCAGCGCGCCTTCACCCAGAATGGAAAGCAGCACACTGTTTTCAAAGGCATCCAGCGGTTTTTCGGACAGATCGATCCCGATCACTCCAAACACGCCGCCTCCGGTCCGAAGTGCAAGATAAAGCCCCTTTGCGTCCGGGTAGCTATCCGTGCCTGCGCCGGAACGCTTTTTGTTGGCAAACGTCCAGTTTGCTGCATTCCGTTCTTCCGGTGCAGAAAAGATGTTTTGCACCGTTTTCCCGTCAACCCAAAAAACCTGTTCTGAACCAAGACCTCCGTTTTGTTCCGGGTAAACGATCAGACTCCGGTTCAGCAGCTTCATCAACTGGGACGCTGTCTGAGAGAGGATTTCTTCCTCGCTTTTTGCTCTCTGTAAAAGCTGATTTGTGTCAAACAGTATTTTTGTACGGAACGCTGCCTGCGCAGACATTTTTGCATGATCCTTCAACCGCGTTGTCAGGGTGCAGGTAATGATTGCAGAGGTCAGCATCAGGGCAAATGTGACCTGATAACCGGGGTCATACGCATGGAATGTCAGGCGCGGTTCCGTCAAGAAAAAATTGTATAGCGCAACACTGGCAATGGAGCCCAGCACACCGCAGGTGTAACCGCTGGTACACAATGCGGTGAACAGCACCCCCAGCATATAGAACGTAATAATGTTATAGCGCGCAAAGTTCAATTGTAAAAAAAGAAAGCCGATGAGCGTGATGCAGCTCAAAATGCCTGCGGTGATCAGTAAATCGCGGACAGAAGGCAGAAACGGACGGATGAACAGCTTCCGTCCTGAACCGTAGCCGTTCTCTGCAGAAGCATCCGGGATGATATAAATATCCAGATTAGGCGCAGTCATCGTCAATTTTTCAGTCAGTGACGGTCCACTCCAGAAATGGCGGCGATGTACGCTGGAGCGCCCCAGTACGATTTTTGTAATGCCAGAAATCCGGGCAAACTCTGCGATCTGCTGTGGAATGTCATCCCCGTAGATCGTAGAAATGTCGGCACCTGCCTGCTCTGCCATACGAATGTGCTGCTGCAAACGCCGACAGTCTTCTTTTCCCATCTGATCCGAATCCGGAGTCCGGACATACAGAGCTGTAAAGGTCCCGCCGAACGCCTTTGCCATCGTTGCTGCCGTCCGCACGATCTTTGCATTGGAGGGAGAGGACGACAGACACGCCAGAATATGTTCAGTGGGTGGGTCGTTCTGATTCATAAAGATCACCTGCCTTGCCCACAGTATAGCACAATTTGATGGTCACGACCACCAGCCACGTCTTTTTCCTTCTTGTCGAAGGATCTCCTTCCGCATGTGATCCAGCGCATCTGCTGCCCGGAAACCACTCAACATGACTCCAAGAACCATCAATAACAAAGCGACATCCATACGATCCGTCCTATCTTTTCAGAGCCGGAAACACTTCTGGATCGATGCGTATTTTCCCAAAACCAGCATACTTTCATCCCGGCACAGCTGCGTATCCGGCGTGATGTTCATATCGAGCTTTCCGTCTTTTTTCAGCGCAAGAATATTGATGTTATACTTTTTTCGGATATTGATCTCACCGATCGTACGATCCATCCATTCCGGCGGAATGGTCACTTCCATGATGGCGTGGTCGTCCTGCAGCTCGATATAATCCAGAATGTGTTCGGAGCTATATCGGATCGCTGCCCACTTTGCCAGTTGCTTTTCCGGATAGACCACTTCATCCGCACCGTTGCGCAGCAAAAACTTGGCTTGTACATCCCGCTCTGCACGCGAGACCACAAGCTTTGCGCCCAGCTCCTTGAGCAGTGATGTTGTTTCCAGTGAGCTTTGAAAATTGCCGCCGATGGTTACGATACACACATCAAAATTGCCGACACCAAGGGAGCGCAGAAAGTATTCGCTGGTGCTGTCACCGATCTGTGCATTCGTCACATAGGAAAGCACGGCGTTCACACGGTCCTCGTTGCTGTCGATCGCCATGACCTGATGACCCAGCTCATTCAGTTCCTGCGCAATATGGCGGCCAAAACGGCCAAGCCCAATCAAAAGAATCGATTTCATACCTGTCTCCTTTATCCGATTGCGATCTTCTCCTGCGGCAGACGAGAATGGGCAGGGCTGCTGCCAAATGCCGCATAGATCAGCGTCAATCCGCCAACACGTCCCAAAAACATCAGTGCGATCAGCACCCCCTGCGAAAGGATGCCCAATTGCGGCGTGATACCCAATGTCAGACCTACCGTTGCCACAGCCGAAGCGGTCTCATACAGACAGACTGACATCGGCAATTGCTCTGCCGTAGCAATGACAAAGGCTCCGAGGAAGAACAGCGTCAAATACATCCCTGCGATCGTAGCAGCATTCTTGACCGCGGAACCATCTATGCGCCGCCCGAAAAATTCGGCATCTTCTCTGCGGCGGAAGGTCGCCCACATATTGGCCAGCAGAACGGCAAATGTTGTGGTTTTCATGCCGCCTGCCGTAGAGCCGGGCGAACCGCCCAACAGCATCAGAACCACCATCAATGCCTGTGAAGTGCTGCCCATCGCAGCAAGATCAGCGGTGTTAAAACCGGCAGTACGGGGTGTGACGGATTGGAACATCGACAATAAAATGCGCTGCCGGGCAGAGCCTGCCGTGAACTCGAAACAATAAAAGTACAGTGCCGGCAGTACCAGAAGAAATGCCGTTGTGACAAGGATCACCTTGCTCTGCATCCGATAACGGTGAAAGTCAAGGCGATATGTACAAATGTCCTCCCATGTCAGAAAGCCAAGGCCGCCAAAGACGATCAGTGCAGCAATCACTGTGGTAAGCAATGGGTCACCTGCATACCGTGTCAGCGAAACAAATTTTGCCCCCTCTGTTCCCAGCAGGTCAAAGCCGGCATTACAAAAGGCCGAAACAGAATGAAATATTCCATACCAGGTACCGTGGACCAGACCGTACTCCGGAATAAACCGGCAGGCCAGTATAACAGCGCCTGCTCCCTCAAAAACAGCTGTGCCGATGATGATTTTCTTGGCCAGCTTCACCATGCCGCCAATCTGCAGGGTGTTGACGCTTTCCTGCATAAGCCCTCGCTCTTTGAGTCCGATTTTCCTTCTCAGAACAATAGACAGGAAAATGCCGATGCTGATAAATCCCAATCCCCCCAGCTGAATCAGCACCAGCAGCACCATCTGGCCGAACAGGCTCCACTGGGTCCAGGTATCTGCCACCACCAGCCCCGTCACGCAGGAAGCGCTGGTTGCCGTAAACAGGCAGTTGAGGAATGGCTCGCTCTGCCCGTCCCTGCTGGCTATGGGAAGCATCAGAAGCAGGCTTCCTGTCATGATAATCAGGAAAAACCCATAGGCAATGAACTGGGTCTGTGATATATGTTTTTTTAAACGGTAATGTTTTGGTTTTTTTCCAAACAGCTTCTCATTCATGTTCCCCTCATTTTAAATCCCATAAGTTATTTTTACCGCGGATCCCTCCGCATAAAGAGCATTTTAGCACTTTAGCCCCGGACTGTCTACTGCAAAACAGGATATAGCCGGCGGATAAAACAGCCGGCCCCGGCCGGAGGCATCAGCCTCTCAGGCGGCCCAGGGACTGCCACGCCATGAACAAAAGGAAAGCGCACAGATTCACCACCACCACGCTGGCCCCGGCCGGTATGGAAAACTGGTAGGATGCCACCATGCCTGCGAAAAAGCAGGCCAGGGACAGAAGGCCCGAGGACACCATGACGCCTCCAAAGCTTTTGAATACCCGCATGGAGGAAAGGCATGGAAATATCACAAGGCTGGATATAAGCATGGCCCCCATCATCCTCATTCCCAGCACAATGGTCACTGCCGTGAGAACAGCTATAATGATATTGTAGCGGCCCACATTGACCCCTGTTGCCTTGGCAAAATTCTCGTCAAAGGTCACTGCAAATATGCGGTTGTAGCATATTACAAACAGCCCCAGCACCACCAGGGACAGCACCACGCTGAGCCAAACATCCTCCCTGCTCATGGCCAGGATGCTTCCGAACATATAACTGCTCACATCCGTGGTCATACCCGTGGTCAGGGAAGTGACGATGATGCCTAGCGCCAGGGCGCTGGCTGATATGAGGGCAATGGCCGCATCGCTTTTAATCCGGCTGTTCTCCGTAATCCGAAGCAGGAAAAAAGCAGCCAGGACCACCACCGGAATGGATATCTTAAGGGGGGACCATCCCATGGCCAGGGCAATGGATACGCCTACAATTGTACTGTTGCGGGCGGTTAAGGGCTC
>OGPG01002328.1_pt1 | contig 10976 bp, 9 predicted proteins | sample 1552851 | NCBI WGS metagenome assembly OGPG01 (sample SAMEA2579909, study PRJEB22360) | human gut metagenome | biome: human gut; feature: human-associated habitat; material: faeces | place: Denmark | collected 2008/2010 | reverse complement strand
TGTTATGGCGGCAAACAGCGATGTAAGAATTGCACTTGATGTAACAAAAGAATGGGAAAATCTTTCAACAGACGGAAGCACTGTTGTTACCGGAGTTATAGCTGTTAATGCAGATTATTATGAAAAGAATAAAGCAGCAGTTGCCAAATTTATGGAAGAGTATGAAAATTCAGTTGATTTTGTAAATTCAAATGTTGATACAGCAGCAGAATATGTTGAGGAATTTGGTATATTTAAAGCGGCAGTTGCCAAGAAAGCAATTCCATATTGTAATATCACATTTATCAAGTCAAATGAAATGAAAACACGCATAAATCAGTATCTTACAATACTTTATGAGTCAAACCCTTCATCAGTGGGCGGCAGTATGCCGGATGACAATTTTTATGCGGAATAAATAGATTGTTTTCAGTCGGAATAAACAGATTAAATAAAAGCCGGTATCAGACAAAAGATGAAAATCGATAATGTCTGATACCGGTTTTTGTAATACACTCACTAAAGAAGTGATTTATGTTATTTTAAGAAGAATGTCTGTTAATGAATTCGGTTCTGTATTTTGAATACATGATTTTCTGGCTGTTATAGAGACTATAATAACCTGAGAGCAGATAGCTTAAAGCAATACATAACAGGCAGTATTTCAGACTTTCGCTGCCAAACATCTCTATTGAGAGAAGCAGAGATGTGAGAGGGCAGTTAGTTACGCCGCAGAATACTGCAACCATGCCGCATGCAGCACATATGCCTGTAGGAAGTCCGAATATCGGAGCGAGGAAGCTTCCAAGTGTAGCACCGACAAAAAGTGTAGGAACAATTTCGCCGCCTTTAAATCCGCCGCCAAGAGTGACAGCTGTAAAAATCATTTTCAAAAGGAATACATACCATGCACTCTGTTCGACAAAGCTGCGTGCAATTATGTCTGTACCGGCACCAAGATAATCAGTAGTGCCGAATAAAAATCTCATAATAATAACCAACACGGCTGCAACTATGATACGAACGTATTGGTTTTCAAAATGAGCAGTGAAAAAATGTGAGGTTTTGTGCAAAACAACACATAAAAGTATGCTTGCTACTGCAAAGATGAGTGACAGGATGAAAAATTTTATACCATTAGGAATACCAAACTGAGGGATTTCTTCTACAGTAAAACGTGTGGCGGTAAGGCCTGACATTGAGGAAATGCTGCTTGCTATAAGTGCAGCAACAGTACATGGAACGAGTGCTGCATAATACATTATGCCGACGCTGATAACTTCCATTGAAAAAACAGCTGCGGCTACAGGAGTTCCGAAAAGTGCAGAGAAGCATGCACTCATTCCGCACATTATCATTATTCGAGTGTCTTTGTCATCAAAGTTAAATAGCTTTGCAAAAGCGTTGCCTAAAGAACCGCCGACCTGAAGTGCTGCACCTTCTCGTCCTGCTGAACCACCGCATAGGTGAGTAAGGATTGTCGATACAATAATTAAAGGTGTCATTTTTAGCGGAACTTCTTCGTTGGACTGAATAGCTGTTATAACAAGGTTTGTGCCTTTACTGCTTTTACATCCGGAAAGGCGGTATATAAAAACTATGATAATACCTGATATTGGAAGCAAAAACAGTATCCATGGATGTGCAGTCCTTATTTCAGCGGCCAAGTCGAGGAGTGAATGGAAAAAAGCTCCTATAAGACCGATTACAATACCTGATGCAATCGAGCATAACATCCACTTTATGAGAGTAAGGATGGCAAGACGCAGTCTCTGCAAAGTTGTTTTAATATACTCTTTATCAATAAAAGGTTTCATTTTACTCTCCGTTTCCAGTATTAATATGGCTTACATCAAGCATGCTCATATTACTGTTATGATACATTTTGTTCATTGTTACGTCTTCTTTAAACCATGCCGGTGGATTGTAGCTTTCGGCTTCTTCAACAGAATCAAATTCAACTTCGGCAAGGATTGTTCCGCTGAAAACACCTTCAAATATATCAAGCTCAATAGTATGTCCGCTGTTATCAGGAATTTCATAGCGTTTTTTCGTTATTATATTGCCATCAGCCTTTTTGATAAGATGTTCATATGATTCTTTTGTGAGAGGAAGATTATATTCTTCTCTTGCGAGTAAACCTTTTCCCTTGTATGTAAGATAATATTCGTCGTTGTCCATTCTGACACGTACAACAGGAGAGGATGAAAGATAACCCTGCTCGATTTTACGGCATTTGTATTGTGGCAGATTGTCAGGAAGTTCCGATACAAGATATTTTTTTTCGATTTCCATTGCAGATATTCTCCATTTTATATTTATTAAATGGCAAAGTGGCGGACTTTGCCTGTATGCTGCAAAAATATAAGACCATGCTGGGAGAGCATATTAGAAAATGCAAACACATCATGGTCTTAAATCTTGCTTATTATAGATTATACTATATGATTAAGCGTTTACAGAATCCTTTAAAGCCTTACCAGCCTTAAACTTAGGAGCCTTGCATGCAGCAATCTTAATCTCAGCACCTGTCTGTGGATTCTTGCCTGTTCTTGCTGCTCTGTCAGAAGTCTCAAATGTACCAAAACCTACGAGCTGTACTTTTGAGCCATTCTTTAATTCATCTGTCACGGCCTCAATAAAAGCGTTTAATGCCTTTTCAGCATCCTTCTTTGATAATTCAGATTTTTCTGCGATAGCAGATACTAATTCTGTTTTGTTCATTATAGGAACATCCTCCTTAGATAAAAATATATTATACTTTTTTATACTCCATAAGGACTTATTTGTCAATAAGTTCTTCGGATAGCTCTTCCCATTTTTCGTACAATTCATCAAGCATTTCCGAGAGAGAAGTGCGTTCATTGTGAAGTTCGACAAGTTTTGCTGTGTCGCTTGCAATATCAGGATTGTTATATTCTTCATCAATTGCACTGATGCGTTCTTCAGTCTGGCTGATTTTGTCTTCCGTGCGTTTCAGCTCATTTTTAAGTTTTTTAAGTCTTGCAGCTTCTTCTTTTGACTGCTGCCATTCTGCCTTTGAAGACCCCTGTGCTGATGACGGTGTCTGACAGGCTGATGACGCCATGCTGTCATTAATGGCAGCTGTAGCATCAGTAAGTGCTTTTGGTGTAAGTATATCCTTTTTTTCGATATAATAATCGTAATTGCCGATATAATTTACAATTGTATGCCCTGTAAGTTCAATAATTCTTGTGGCTGTTGTGTTGATAAAATATCTGTCATGTGAGACATAAAAAACAGTTCCGGTGTAATTATTAAGTGCATTTTCAAGAATTTCCTTTGAAACTATATCAAGATGGTTAGTTGGCTCATCAAGAATCAGAAAGTTGGCGTTTGAAAGCATAAGTTTTGCAAGTGATACACGTCCACGTTCGCCACCGCTCAAATCCCTGATATACTTAAATACTTCGTCACCGGTAAATAAAAATGCGGCGAGAGTGTTTCTTATCTGTGTGTTGTTAAGGTCAGGATAAGCATCCTGAATTTCCTCAAACAGAGTCTTATCAGGGTCGAGAACGTGATGTTCCTGGTCGTAATATCCGATTGTAACTTTTGAACCGAGAGTGATTTCACCATAATCAGCAGGAATTAAACCATTAATTATTTTAAGTATTGTTGTTTTGCCTGTTCCGTTATTGCCGATGAGGGCAACGCGTTCGCCTCTTTTTATTTCAAAGTCAAGACCTGAAAATAAAAAGTTATCGCCAAAACTTTTTGAAAGGTCTTTGACAGTTAATACGTCATTGCCGCTTACCACCTTAGGATCAAGGCGTATATGCATTTTGTCGTTTAATTCTGTTGGCTTATCGACAAGTTCCATTTTGTCAAGCATTTTTTCACGGCTTTCGGCACGTTTGATTGATTTTTCACGGTTGAACTGTTTCAGTTTTGTGATTACTTCCTGCTGGTGTTTGATATCACGCTGCTGGTTTAGGTATTCTTTTAATTTCATGTTGCGAAGAACAGCTTTTTTGGCAGCATAGTCTGTATAATTGCCGGAAAATACCGTGACAGCAGTGTTGTCAATCTCGATAATCTTTGTGACAATTTTATCAAGAAAATACCTGTCATGTGCAACTATTAAGACGCTTCCATTATATGTGAGAAGATAATTTTCAAGCCATGCAATAGAATCCATATCAAGATGGTTGGTAGGTTCATCAAGCATGATGATGTCAGGCTTTGATATGAGCAGTTTTGCAAGTGCAACACGCGTTTTCTGACCGCCTGAGAGTGTGTTTACATGAAGAGAAAAATCCTCATCGCCAAATCCAAGACCTTTAAGGACACCGGTAACTTCACTTTTATATGCATATCCGTTATTCATCTCAAATTCATGATTAAGTCTTGTATACTGTGAAAGCAGGTTGTCAAGCTCATCGCCTGTAACATCTTTCATCTGTATTTCGAGACTGCGGATAGTATTTTCCATATCAATTAAATCCTGTTTAACAGACAGAAGTTCATCATATATAGTCTTGTCAGTTGAGAGATTCTGGTGCTGTGAAAGATAACCGAGAGTTTTTCCTTTGGAGACAGTCACATTTCCTGAATCAGCGGGAAGTTCACCGACAATGATTTTTAAAAGAGTAGATTTTCCGGCACCATTGATTCCGATTATGGCAGCTTTTTCACGTTCTTCAAGGTGAAATGAGCAGTCATTTATAATCTGGTCAGTGCCAAACGATTTGCTTATATGGTTACATGATAAAATCATTTTTATATCCGTCCTTTGAAAATTTGCTTATACATGGTGGCAGGTAAAAGACTTGTCTGCCACACTAATATTTTATTATAAATGGAAAATGCTTTATTTGCAATATGCATAGGAAGGCGATGGATATATTGAGTGTCTGAATTGTATGTAATAATAAACATTTTGACTTTATCAGCATAATTGTGTAAAATAAATCGATTATAAAGATTGCTTTTTACAGAGCAGGAATGGAGAATTAATGAAATTTGAAGAATTAAATTTAGATGAGAGAATATTAAGAGCTGTTGAAGATATGGGGTTTGAAGAGGCATCTCCTATTCAGGCTTCAGCTATTCCGGTTATTATGGACGACCGAGATGTGGTCGGACAGGCACAGACAGGTACTGGTAAGACAGCAGCATACACAATTCCTATGCTTATGAAGATAGACCCACAGATAAAAAAGCCTCAGGCAATCGTACTCTGCCCTACAAGAGAGCTTGCTGTACAGGTGGCTGAGGAGATAAGAAAACTTGCCAAATATATGAGTGATATTAAAGTTCTTCCAGTATATGGAGGACAGGAGATAGTAAGACAGATAAAGTCATTAAAGACGGGCGTACAGATTATTGTTGGAACTCCTGGAAGAGTTATGGACCATATGAGAAGAAAGACTGTTAAGTTTGATTCGGTATCTATGGTTATATTAGATGAAGCTGATGAGATGCTTGATATGGGATTCCGTGATGATATGGAAACAATTCTTACAGAAACGCCAGAAGACAGACAGACAGTAATGTTCTCAGCTACTATGCCAAAGGCTATTATGGATATTGCAAAGAATTTCCAGAAGGATGCAGAAATTATCAAGGTTGTAAGAAAAGAACTTACAGTAAAGAATATTGAACAGTATTATTATGAAGTAAGACCAAAGAATAAGAATGAGCTTTTATGCAGGCTGATAGATATATATAATCCGAGACTTTCAGTTGTATTCTGTAATACAAAAAGACAGGTTGACGAGCTTATATCTGAGCTTAAAGGCAGAGGATATTTTGCAGACGGAATTCACGGAGATATGAAGCAGGCCCAGAGAGACAGGGTAATGGCTGATTTCAGAAGCGGAAAGACAGAAATACTTATTGCTACAGATGTTGCGGCAAGAGGAATTGACGTTGATGATGTTGATGTTGTATTTAATTATGACCTGCCTCAGGATGAAGAATATTATGTGCACAGAATAGGAAGAACCGGACGTGCCGGAAGAGAGGGTGTTGCTTTATCATTTGTTTCCGGAAAAGAAGCATATAAGCTGAAGGATATTGAGCGTTACTGCAAGACAAAAATCAAGGCAAAACCTATTCCATCAATGGACGATGTGAAAAATACAAAGCTTGAAGCAATATTTTCAAATATAAAGGAGACTATTGAAGCCGGAGGGCTTTCAGATATGGTCGAGGCTGTTGAGGACAGGCTTAATATGGAAGATTATACATGCCTTGATGTGGCTGCTGCACTTCTTAAAATGGTAGTAGGTGATTCACTTGAGGACAGAGAGGAACTTGAACAGGTTCATTATGACCTTGATGCTGACAGGAGAGGCATGGTAAGACTTTTTATCAATGTGGGTAAAAAAGATAAGATTAAGCCGGCTAATATTCTTGGTGCAATAACAGGTGAGTCAGGAATTCCCGGTAAGCTTGTCGGCTCTATCGATATGCTTGATAATTATACATTTGTTGAAGTACCTTCAAAGTATGCAGATGCAGTTCTGCTTGCAATGGAAAATGTTACCATAAAGGGCAGAAAAATCAGCATGGAAAAAGCAAAGGGAACAGGACGTAAAAAGAAGAAAAAAAGATAAAATTCATAGCAGATGCTATGAAAGTCAGGAGTTAATGATACATGCATGCTGATATAGTTCTTGGACAACTCGATAAAAATGAAGCATTAAGATATATGGGACACAGAGGTGAAGATATTGATGAGCAGCTTGATAAGCTTATAACAAAATGTGAGAAAGAAGTGCTTAGATGTGTAAAACCCAGATTTGTATACAAAGTATGCGATATTTCAAGAGAAGAAAAAGGAATTCTTGTTAAAGATACGAATCTGTTTCTTACAGGAAATTCTATAAAAAAACATCTTGATGGGTGCGATAAGGCTGTGCTTATGGCGGTTACGATATCTGCTGATGCAGACAGACTTATAAGAATAGCACAGATACGTGACATGGCTGAGGCTGTTGCGATAGACAGTCTGTGCAGCGTTGCAGTTGAACAGGCATGTGACCGGGCTGAGCTTATCATAAAAGAGGAAAATCCCGGATATTACCAGACATTCAGGTTTGGACTTGGATACGGAGATCTGCCGATAAGTCTTCAGGGACAGTTCCTTCATGTATTAAATGCTCCAAAACAGATTGGACTTAATGTCAGTTCGACAGATATGCTCACACCGACAAAATCAGTTACGGCAGTTATAGGACTGTCAAAAAATCCAATTCCTCAGAGAGCAAGAGGATGTCAGACATGCAGTATGAATAAGAAGTGTCAGTTCAGACAGAAAGGTGGACGTTGTAATGGCTAGAGATTTTAGAGAATTATTAAAAAGAGATTATGTTATTCTTGATGGAGCAATGGGAACAATGCTTCAGGCAGCAGGCATGAAAATGGGTGAAACACCTGAGATGCTTAATATTACACATCCGGAACTTCTTGTTTCTATTCATGAGCAGTATCTTAATGCCGGTTCAGATGTAATATATGCCAATACATTTGGCGGCAACGCTTACAAACTGGAAGAATGCGGACACAGCGTTGATGAACTTGTCACTGCAGGAATTAAAAATGCGATTACAGCCAGAGATAATGTCAAACCTGAGGCATTGGTAGCACTTGATGTAGGTCCGATAGGCCAGCTTTTAGAGCCTACAGGCACTTTAAGCTTTGAAGAGGCATATGAGATGTATGCAGAGGTGGTGAAAGCCGGAAGCAATGCGGGGGCTGACCTTGTTGTATTTGAGACAATGACAGATCTGTTAGATGTGAAAGCGGCAGTGCTTGCAGCAAAGGAGAATAGCCAGCTTCCAATAATGACGACTATGACATTTGAAGAAAATATGCGTACATTTACAGGATGTCAGATATCTTCATTTGCACTTACAATATCAGGACTTGGAGTTGATGCCTTAGGTGTCAACTGTTCACTTGGACCTAAGGAACTTGAGCCGGTTATTAAGGAACTTACAGGCTGGACTAATCTTCCGGTTATAGTAAAGCCTAATGCAGGACTTCCTGACCCTGTTACAAATGAATATAACTGTTCCCCTGAAGATTTTGCAGAGTTTGCAGAAAAGCTTATCCCATTGGGAGTTAAGGTGCTTGGAGGTTGCTGCGGAACTAACCCTGAGTATATCAAAAAGCTTGCTGAAATGCTCAAAGGCAAGAAGCACGTCAGCGTGCATAATGATATCCCTGCCGCTTGCTGTTCACCGACACATACTGTAGTTATAGACCAGCCAAGAATAATCGGTGAGCGTATCAATCCTACTGGCAAGAAGCGTTTTAAAGAAGCACTGCTTGCAAACGATATCGACTATATTCTTGGTCAGGCTATCGAGCAGATACACGCAGGTGCGGATATTCTTGATGTAAATGTTGGCCTGCCGGGAATCGACGAAAAGAGTATGATGGTCAAGGCTGTAAAGTCTTTGCAGGGCGTTGTCGATGTGCCTTTGCAGGTGGATTCAACTATACCTGAGGTGCTTGAAGCCGCTCTGAGGGCTTATAATGGCAAGCCTATCGTCAATTCTGTAAACGCTGAGGACAGCTCCATTGAAAATGTTCTTCCTCTTGTAAAGAAATATGGTGCGGCTGTGGTAGGTCTTACTCTCGATGAAAACGGCATACCAAAGAGTGCTGACAAGAGATTTGAGCTTGCTAAAAAGATACTTGACAAGGCGCTTGAATACGGCATTAGAAAAGAAGATGTGTATATAGATTGTCTTACTCTTACCGCTTCTGCGGAGCAGGAAAATGTTATGCAGACAGTAAATGCAGTGGAGCGAGTAAAGAACGAGCTTGGACTTAAAACAGTTCTCGGTGTATCGAATATCAGCTTTGGTCTGCCTAGCAGAGAGATAGTTAATCACAACTTTCTTATGATGGCGCTCACAAAGGGTCTTGACCTGCCGATAATGAATCCAAATATTGATTCTATGACGGCAACTGTTCGTGCCTACAAGCTTCTGACAAACATTGATAAAAACTCTGTTGACTTTATTTCTCACTACGGTGGTGATAAAAAAACTGCTCCTGCCGCAACAGGCGCAAAAGCTGAGATAGACTTGCCGTATGCTATCGAAAACGGTCTGAAGAAAGAAGCAGCTGACCTTACTGCAAAGCTTTTGCAGGAAACAGAAGCCATGAACATTGTCAACGATATGCTTATCCCAGCACTTGATAAGGCTGGTGCAGAATTTGAAAAGGGCAAGCTTTTTCTGCCGCAGCTTATCCAGACAGCAGGCACTGCACAGGCTTGCTTTGAGGTAATAAAAAATTACATTCTGTCAACGGGTGAAAAAAGCGTTTCTAAGGGCAAGATAATCCTTGCAACAGTAAAGGGCGATATTCACGATATCGGCAAGAACATTGTAAAGGTACTTCTTGAAAACTATGGTTATGACGTTATTGACCTTGGCAAGGACGTTGACTATCAGACGGTGGTTGACGTACATCTTATCGGTCTTTCTGCGCTTATGACAACAACTCTTGTGAGCATGGAAAATACGGTTAAGCTTCTTCGTGAAAACAATGTTGACTGCAAGATAATAGTAGGCGGTGCGGTGGTAACGGCTGACTATGCAGAGCAGATAGGCGCTGACTATTATGCAAAAGACGCAAAAGAGTCGGTAGATATCGCAAGAAAATTTTTCGGAAACTGAATAAAATAACTATGACCTCCCATAATCTGAACAACAGATATTTATGGGAGGCCATTTTTTAATGAAAAAGTTTGTTACAGCTATCATCATTTCATTTGTCGTTACAGTAAGCTCTGCAGGAATCAAAGCCGCTGCTTTTTCCTCATCAAACCTTGGGGCAGCATTCGTTTTGAGCAATGTTATGTCAGATGAAAAAAACGATAAAAATGGCAGTGGTATAACTGTCATAGACGGCAATAGGGAAGATATAAAGTTTACTTTTAAAATAGCCGAGATAATTAAAAGCCTTTTTAGCTAAGTGTACATTTATTTGTACTTGTATCAAAAGTACGATTGACTTTTGAGCCTTGCCATGTTATTATATAAATATCAATCATAACGGAGGCTCATTCAATGGTAACAGTTATAAGCGGTGGCTCTCACAGTGGACGTGACAAAGTTTTCATAGATAAGATCAAGTCTGCTGTAAAAAACGGCGAGCAGGTCATGGTCATAATACCAGATCAGTTTTCTTTTGAATATGATAAAAAACTGTATGAACACCTTGGTGCGGCAGATTTCAACGTCATACAGACTGCAGGCTTTAACCGTATCGCTGAGTTCACAGAGAAGCTTTATGGCGGTAGGGTAAAAGAAAATGCCGATGATAACGTCCGCACTATCCTTATGTATAAGGCTGTCAGACGTCTTAAGCAGACCAAGGATATCCGCTTTTATAAAAAGAGTCTTGAAAAGGGCAGTTTCTTAGCCGAACTTAACGAACTTGTGAGCCAGTTTCGTGAAAGCGGAATAACACCACAGGATCTAGCTCTTGCTGCTGAGAAGCAGAGCGGCTCTCTTGCCATGAAACTTTTGATATCTCACGACTTTATGATTTTTACATGGATGAGCTTGAAAAGGCAGGAATGCAGGATACACTGTCTGCAATGGCAAGAAGTGTGGATCAGGTGAAGGAAAACGGATATTTCCGTGGAATGACAGTTTTTGTTGACGCTTTCAACGATTTCTCTTTTGATGAACTTAAAATGCTTGACGCTTGTATCGCGCAGTGCAAGAATATAACGTTCTCTCTATGTATCGACAATGAAAGCATTAGAAGATATGCAAATCACCCTTTTGCTGATACTCTTAAAACGTTGCAGCAGATAACAGATATTTCCGCTGATCATAATTACAAGGTCAACACGGTAGAGTGTCGTAACAGCTCATTTAGAGTCCCTGAACTTGAATATGTGAGCAAAGAGATTTACAACACCTGCAAAAAGCCATACGTCGGAAAGTGCGAAAATGTTTCTGTTATATCAGCAACGGATATTTACGAAGAAAGTGAAT
>OGPG01002318.1_pt1 | contig 11019 bp, 5 predicted proteins | sample 1552851 | NCBI WGS metagenome assembly OGPG01 (sample SAMEA2579909, study PRJEB22360) | human gut metagenome | biome: human gut; feature: human-associated habitat; material: faeces | place: Denmark | collected 2008/2010 | reverse complement strand
GGCCATGCCGAAAACCTGACCCGCCTGCACAATGAGCTGATCCACAAGGACTGGTTCCAGACCCTGCCGGACTTCAACGCCTATGTCGTCCGCAAAGGGCAGGCCCTCAGCGATTACGCCTGCGACCCCATGGGCTGGCGGCGCAAGTGTCTGGTGAACATTGCCAAAGCCGGGATGTTCTCCTCCGACCGCACCATTGCCGAGTATGACCGCGACATCTGGCATCTGGGGAAGTAATCGTTTTTACTTTGCGTCATCCCAGCATCCAGCAGTTTCTTGTAGAAAATGCACTGCTTTCTGTGGGAAGAGCTATCATTTCGGTACGCTGGAGCATCTGCGGACGCTCCGGTGTACTATTTTCACAGGGAAGGCTTCTGCTCCAACAGGTCTGTCATGCTGCGCAGACTGATGCCAAGGGTGGAAAGGTTATGCAGCATCGCACTGGTAGCAGGGGGCAGGATGCTCAATGCGCCCAGAAGGATGAGCACTGAGTTGAAGCTGAGCACAAAGCGGTAATTGCCGCCCACCCGCTTTTACAGGGCGTTGGCAATGGATTTTAACATTGTTAGCTGCAGCTTGATACGGAGGATCATTTTGGTCATGCTCCCTTGCAGAAATTAGCAGACCGCAGTCTATAAAGGCAGCAGAATGATTGTGAACTGCAGTCTACTGGTCGTTTTTATGTGCGACAGCTTTCTGTCCGCATCAAAGGTATTTCCGCAAAGTCGGCACAAGAACATTCATATTGATCGGCTTTGCGATATGGTCGTTCATTCCGGCATCCAGTGCCACCTGTCTATCTTCGGTAAAGGCATTTGCCGTCATAGCGATGATGGGGATATTTGCTTTTTGGGGGTCGTCCAGCCCACGTATTTTTCTTGCCGCATCGTAGCCGTTCATCACCGGCATCTGGATGTCCATAAGGATCAACTGATACGTTCCGTTCGCAGCTTTTTCCAGCATATCCACACATTCCACACCGTCTTTTGCGCGGTCTACCGTACAGCCTTCTTCCTGCAGCAGCTCGACGGCGATCTCCGCATTGAGGTCGTTGTCCTCGGTCAGCAGGATCCTTGTGCCGCACAGGCACTTTTGATCCGAAGGGTTTGTTTCTCGTTTCGCCTGTGTTTCATCCTCGGACGCAATGCGGCAGGGAATGGTCACAGTAAACGTGGAGCCAACACCGATCCTGCTCTCCACTTCCACGGTGCCGCCCATCAGCCCGACCAGCTTTTTCACGATACCCATCCCGATGCCGCTGCCCTCCACCTTGCTGACGGTGGACGTACGTTCCCGTTCAAACGGTTCAAAAATGTGCTTCTGAAACTCCTGCGACATCCCGATGCCGTTATCGGCAACCGTGACCACCGTATCGCACCAGCCCTCTTTTTTGCTGGGCTTCTGCGTAACATCGCAGCGGATCGTGCCGCCGGCTCCCGTGTATTTGACAGCGTTGCTGACAAGGTTTGTACAGATCTCGGTCAGATGCGGAATATCCGCATAGATATACGGATACTGCAGCTGTGTTGTCACCGTAAGCGTCTGCCCCTTGCTGTCTGCCTGATTCCGGAACATGGCAACGCAATTACGGAAATCCTTCTCGATATTCGAAACAGAATACTCCATCTCCGTCTTATCGTTCTCGATTCGGGCAAGATCCAGAACATTGTTCAGCAGCATCAGCAGGTTCTGTCCGCATACCTGAATGTTCTCCATGTAATTTTTCAGCTTTGCAGGGTCGTCCAGATGCCGGGAGGCAAGGTCTGCGTAACCGATAATGGCGTTCATGGGGGTGCGGATATCATGCGACATATTGAACAGGAAGGTGGATTTGGCGTGGTTCGCGCTCTCGGCGTTTTCCACAGTGACCTGCAATTTTGCATTCAGTTTCTGCGTATCGTTTGCGGCTTTTCTTGCAGCAGCTTCGGCTTTACGCGCCTTCTGGAGCAGCATCAAAATCGTGAGCAGAACAACTGCAACCGCAATGCTGCTGACCAGCAGAGCCATAAAGAAGTTATCCTTTATAAAATCGCTCAGGGTAACCTTCCGCGCGGAGCTCTTATACATCGCAAGCGCGCCGGCAAGCATATTAACAGGCATTGCCTTGATCGTTTTGTTCAGGATGGACAACAGGCTGCGGTTTCCGCTATTGACCGCAAAGCAGGATTTTACAGGGTTCAACAGCGGAACGCTGTAAAAGCTGTATTTCTTGCTGTATTTATTCTCACTGCTGATCCCGGTAACAAAGCAATCCGCCTGTCCGTCTTTGACCAGCTTTGCGGCATCCTCCTGTGTATCGCAGTCCACGATCTCCCACTGCGGATAATAAAACGCAAGGTACTTTTTCAGGGAGAGTTTGTTTTGGGGAACGGCAATGCGGTTTACATTGTTTTCGTTAAAGTGCTGTTTGTTCGTGACCGCCATCAGGTTGGAGGTCCATGTTGTGTTGGTACAGGCAAAGTGATACTCTTCCGCCAGATTGGGGCTCTGGTCGAAATGGAAGATCATGTCGATCTCGCCCGATTTCAGCGCATCCAGTTCTGCTTCCTTGCTGTCATAGCCGACCAGCTGGAATTCCAGTTCCTGATTGCCCAGACAATCTGCTGCAAACTGAATATAGTCCGTGATTACCCCGGTAAACTCCCCGGTGGCAGGGTCAAAGGTGCTGACGCCGCTGTCACTCGTCAGAAAGCCCATCTTGATGGCGCCGTGCTCTTTGAGCCACGCCTTTTCCTCCCCTATAAGGATGGGCGTATAATCCATTGAGAAATACCGTTTATACAGATCCGCCGTATAAAAAGGCACAGCTTCGTCCAACGCGCGCATCGCATTGTCCAGTTCTTCCTTGAGATCCGGACGGTCTTTGTTGAGCGCATAGTAGATGCCGGATTTTCCCACGCGGGTTATGGTCGAGATGCCAAGATCTGCCCAGAAGGATTCTTCCAGCGAAACAAAGCAGTCGATCTCGTGATTTGCCAGCTTTTGTTTCGCATCCTCGTTGTTGGAGACGTTGACGTGTTCCGTTTTCAGGCCGTATTTTTCTTCCCATTCGGTCAACATCACCTCCGGTTCCGTTCCCATCAGAACACCGACCTTTTTGCCGTTCAGTGTTTTGTAATCGGAAGCGGAGATGTCTGCGCGCGAGAGATCGGCGTAGAGGTAATATTTTTCCTCCCCCATCGGCTCGTCCGAAAACAGCATCTCCTCAGCGCGATCCTCCGTATAGGAAATAGCGCCCATGATGTCGATTTCGCCGTTTTTGAGCTTTTCGAAGCAGTCTGACCAGTCGCAGGTCACATACTCGAACTGCCAGCCTGTATAGCCGGATAAGGTCTGCAGCAATTCGTAGCCGTAGCCCTTTCTTGCACCCTTCTCGTTGACATAGTTGAAGGTGTCCTCAAACGAGCCAACGCGGACGACCTTTACAGGGGCGGTTTCCTCGGCAGCTTTCACAGGGAGCACGGCTGATAGTAGCAACAGCAGCAGGCTCAGCATCACACAGACGCTTTTCCGCATCAGCGTCTGCATGGTTTCGCTCATTCCAGAGTTTTTCATTTTATCCAATCTTTCTCCTCCCCAGACGGCTGCAGTTTGAGTTCATTTCCGTACCGCCGATTTTAGATTTGATGCCGTTGATCCGCCCATCGGTCCGGTCGATGGTATACACGATTTTGGGAATGATGTCTTTTCGTCATTTTAACAAATTCGCTCTTTTATCGTACATGCCTTAAAATCGTTTTTATAACTTCATCCATCACAATCGGCTTTGACAAATGTGCGTTCATTCCTGCATCCAGTGATACCTGAACATCTTCTGCAAATGAATTAGCTGTCATTGCTATAATAGGAATGTTTTTTCCATCCGGTCTGTCATTCATTGCCCTGATGGCTTTTGTCGCTTCATAACCATTCATTTCAGGCATCATGACATCCATCAGGATTACATCAAATGTGCCTTTCGGATGATTTCTGAAAATCTCAACAGCATTCTTTCCATCCACAGCTCTTTCTACATTCATCCCGAACTCTTCCAACTGCACGGCAGCAATCTCTGCATTCAGTTCATTATCCTCCGCAAGAAGGACATTCACACCTGTAAGATCTACCTTTTCCGAAAAAACCGGGTCTGACTTATTCCATTCCTTATCTGTAATTTCCAAAGGAATATCCACAGTAAATGTGGTTCCCTCATGCTTTTTACTCTGCACGGAAATGGTTCCACCCATCATATCCACATACTTCTTTACGATAGCCATCCCCAGTCCAACTCCGTGGTACTGCGTTCTCACATCGGAATCTTCCTGTGCAAATTCCTCAAAAGCTTCTTTTGTAAATTCCTCACTCATGCCAATACCAGTATCCGAAATGCGGTAACGCATATTTATATATCCATCCCCGCCCTTTTCCTGACACTGGGCTTCAAATGTAATCGTCCCTCCATCCGGAGTGAATTTTACGGCATTGCTCAGAATATTGACCAGCACATCGCGCAGGCGTGCAGGATCCGCAAGTACATTTGGGATCTTTGCATCTTCACACTGAATCTTAAAGTTGATATCCCTGTTCGTAAGAAAGCCTTTTATAATATCCAATGCAGAATCTGTAATGTTTTTCACATCCGCCGGTACCGGATTGTATTTCACTTTTCCACTTTCGATGCTGGTCAGATCTAATATATCATTGATCAGCGACAGTAAATGCTCTGAGCTTTCGTCAATCTTTTCCAGACAATTTTTCACTTCGTCTGACGGATTGTTTTTCATTGCAATACCGGTAAATCCTATGATTGCATTCATCGGTGTCCTCATATCATGGGACATATGTGACAAAAATGCTGTTTTTGCCTTGTTTGCAGCCTGTGCATGCTCTGCCAGTTCCGCCATTTCCTCAGCTTTCTCCTGGGCCGCCTTCTGAGCTTTTTTTCTTGCACTGAGATGCACCATTGTCACAGCCATAGCAGTCAGCAGCCATCCAAAAATAAGAAGAACTAAAACAGTAACAACAGGATGCAGACGGATCCCGTCAACAACTGTCAGCTCTGTTGCTTTGTATGTGGTATACTGTGCCGCAAGATCTTCAACAAGATATTGAGGCATGGCATACATTGCTTTCGTCAGAATACCAGCCAGCGCATGGTTCTCAGTTGATGAAATCACCATGCGGTAGGTGAATGTAGGCTGTTCCAGCAGAGTATATGCCATGGTGCCCGTAGTGTCACGCCTGTGCCATGTAATAGTAGACGAAGGCAGCATCTGCTTTCCCCTTACGGACAGCTTCCATCATTTCCTGTCGGGTACTGCACATCAGTTTTTCTGCACCGGGTGCCATTGCATCTTCAATTGAATTGGATACTGTCTGGTCAACAGTAGCAACAACATTAATTTTCCCATCAAAGTCACGCCGTGTCACCCTTGCCATCTGCATCGTAATGAAAGGTGCCGTAATCCCCCATTTTTTCGCCTCTGCATAGTTATCTGTTTCCAGGCGTGCATCGATGCTTATATCTGTGGTTTCCTTATTTTTCTGATAAGCAATATACTCATCTCTGGTGGCAGGTGTAAGAAACTCATAGGAAATCCCGGCATAGTCTGCAATTTTCCGGAAGTAATCCGGGATAATCCCCTTCATCTCACCATTTTCAGTATAAGAATATGGATAACGGGTCGGATCACACAGAACATGAAGCGGGTTGTCCTTGGAATACTGTGAAATTATACTTTTTTCTTTCTCCGTATATTCCAGATTCCTAGTTTGTATGCTTTCATAATTTTTATTATAAAGTGTCGTTTTCCAGTCACCCTCAACTGCATTCATCTGGTCGATTGCATAATTGATCTCATTCAGCAATTCTGTATTACCTTTTTTAACAATGACATAGAACTCGCTGCTGTCAAATTTATCCACGATACGCTCATTGTTTGTTTTCCTCATAGAAGTGGCCGCAATCGCATCAACATTTCCGCTCTGAAGAGCTTCCTCCATCTCTGCTGTCGTATCAAAATAAAATGGATCATATGTAAATCCTTTATTGCCTGCAAAATCCGCAAACTCTTTATCTCGTGAGCTTCCGTTCAAAAGTGCCACACGCATACCGTTGTAAGTACTGTAATTGCCATCCACAATCGTGCTGTTGTCACTGCGGACGGTCAGAATCCCATTATTGGTTCCGATCGGACGTGAAAAGTCAAACTTTTCTTCTCTTTCCGGTGTTTTGCGGGGAGATGTTACCATATCAATCTCGCCATCTTCAAGCATCTGCTGCATATCATCCCAGCTCTTATCATATCCGACATATTCGTAATCTACATCCCAATAACGGGCCATCAGCCGAAGAAAATCATAGCCATACCCACTGCGGTTGCCTTCTTCATCCATCACATGATAACCATCCATGGCAAAGAAACCGACTTTGACAGTTTCATGCTGCGAACTGTCCTCGGCTGCATATGCAGTCAGGGGAGAAAATATCATACACACGCATACAAAAACCAGTAACACTGCCATATATTTCTTTGCACTCGAAATCATATTAAATCTCCTGTCTGTCAAATATATTTCTCTATACATCTCCTTGTCAATCTCCTGGTTTAATAAATTTTCACCTGTCCCTACTGCTTCTCAATTCTTCGCATATAGTCTGCTTGATTGTTTTATCATCTAATGGCTTTGCAAGATGTGCGTTCATTCCTGCTTCCATACACTTTTCTGCATCTTCTCTAAATGCATTTGCAGTCATAGCAATGATAGGGATTGTTTTTGCATCCTGCCGTTCCAGGGATCTTATTGTTTTTGTGGCAGTAAGCCCGTCCATCACCGGCATCATAACATCCATTAAAATAACATCGTATGTTCCCGGTTCGGAAGCTTCAAAATGCTGAACAGCTTCTAACCCATTGTTCACTGTTTCTACTTTAGCTCCATTTTCCGTCAGCATAAATTCTGCTATTTCCGCATTCAGCTCATTATCTTCAACCAATAATATCCGAACACCTGATATATCTGCATTGAAATCTTCTTTTTCTTCCGGTCGTGCATTCGTATCAATTTTAAATGGAAGTATTACAGTAAAACAGCTTCCTTCACCAAGCTTGCTTTCAACTGTTATGGTTCCGCCCATCTTTTCTACAAGTTGTTTCACAATAGGCATTCCCAGACCTGTCCCATTATAATCAGAACGTGGGGAATTATCTGCCTGTACAAATGGAGTAAACAATTCATTTTTTATAAATTCTTCTGACATTCCAATTCCATTATCTTTTATTTTAAATTCACATGTCATGTGATCTTCTGATCTTTCAATCGTTCTCATACTCATGTAAATAAAACCATTCACCTTATTGTACTTCATACTGTTTGTAAACAGATTCATCAATATTTTTTTCAGATGAACTGCATTGCTCCAAACATATATACCACTGTAATCATCATGTTCTCCTATAACATGAAGTCCTTTTTCTTCTGCCTGAAAGTATAGCGACTCCGTGATTTCTTTACATACCTGATCCAGATTGATGGATTCATCACTAAAAACCACGGTATCCGATTCTAACTTTGCCATATCCAAAACATCATTTACCAATGATAATAGCAGTTTCGAAGACTCATTTATTTTATTCAGGCAATCTTTTGCCCGCTCACCATCATTTCCGCTTTTTTCAAGAATTGTAAGCATGCCCATAATGCCATTGATCGGTGTCCTGATGTCATGAGACATGTTATTTAAAAAGGAAGTCTTAGCCTTATTGGCACTCTGTGCTTCTACAAGTGCATTTTGTAATTCCTGCTGTTTTTCTTCAAGCTCCTGATTCAGCTTCAATGCCTGCTCAGCAGACTTCTTGGATTTTTCTTCCGCACGTTTTGATTTTTTCAAAGAATCAAGAATTATACACAGAACAACGAAAAAAGAAATTCCAGCGATAAGTGATACTGTCAGTAAATTGTCCTGAATAAAATCCTTCGCTGTAACTTTTCGTGAGGAAGCATTATACGAAACTACTGCACCTGAAAATTGAGTTGTAGGCATAGATGTCAGTGTTTTATTCAGAATGGACAAAAGAACCGGTTCTCCCTGCTGAATAGCAAATGGAACATCAGCTTCTTTTGTCAGGAAAACACTATGAAGCTTATTATTTTTCAAATAGTCTGAAACAGTACCTGAATTGCTTACAATACAATCCGTCTCCCCTTTCTGCATTGCTTTTACTGCTGCATCTGATGTTTCATATTCCACAACCTTCCATTGCGGATAATTGTATGAAAGATATGCTTTCAATGCAAAATCATCTTTTTCAACGGCAACTATATTCTCTTTATTTTCATCAAAAGAATCCTTTGCCGTAATTGCTGCCATATTGAGAGTCAATAGCGTATCCGACAAAGCCAATCCATTTGTTTCTGCAAAGTATGGATTCTGGTTTGCATGAAAAATCAGGTCTATTTTTCCATCCTGCAATGCCTGAAGCAGTTCACTTCTTGTCTCATATCCATTTAATTCAAATTCCAGAGTCTGACCTTGCAGACAATTTTCTGCAAGATCCACATAATCTGTAATAACACCTGTCAGTTTACCTGTTGATGGATCTACACTGCTGATACCTCCATCCTGATTCAGATACCCTATCCGGATTGCACCATGCTGCCCGATCCACTCACTTTCTTCTTTTGAAAGAAACGAGCTGCTCTGTGCAGAAAGATAACGCCTGTAGAGATCATCTGTGTAAAATGGGTTGTCATCCTTGATTCTGCGCATAGCACTATCCAGTGCTTCTTTGATATCCGGACGTTCTGGATTTATAGCGAAATAGATTTCTGTCTCTCCAATACTTGTAAGCGGTGAAATATCCGATTCTTCCCAACAGGGGTCTTCTTGCGAAACGAAGCAGTCAATTTCATGGTTCGACAGTTTGTCCATAATTTCTGTGTTTGTAGAAACATTGATATGCTTCGTATGCAGACCATATTTTGATTCCCATTCATTAAGCACATCCTCCACTATATTATCTTTAAACACACCAATATTTTTTCCCAAAAAAGAATCCAAATTTCCTGCTGTAAGATCCATATTGGATGCATCCGTATAGATGTAATATTTCTCTTCCCCCATAGGCATATCGGAAAAAAGCATATTTTCAGCACGTTCGTCTGTATAGGAAATGTCACCAAGAATATCAATCTCTCCATTTTCCAACTGTGTAAAGCAGTTTTTCCAATCACTTGTTATGTATTTATATGTCCATCCTGCATAACCTGCAATATCTTGAAGATACTCATAACCATAGCCGCTTCTTTCTCCCTTTTCATTGACTACATTATAAGTTTCCTCAAAAGATCCTACCCGGATAACATTGTCAGAATTTTCTTTGGCAGATGCAGGAACGGATAAAACAATAAAACATATAATTGTGCAAAATATAATGTAACAAAATTTGAAATTCATTATATTCTGTACTAATTTGCACTTCTTCATCTTTCTCCCACCCTCCAGGCTACAGTCTCTTGCTTGCTTGCAGATTTTAATTTTACATTCATTAATGTTCAATACCCCCACATCATTTTTATAAATATCTTTGCGACAGCTTCTGCTGTACTTTTACTATAATTATACTCTACAGCCAACTTGTGTCAATTTACTAACAGAGTAATTACATTCTTTTACTCTTTATTATATAACTATAAATGAGCAAGTTCGTGATTTTGCATAAAAGAAAGACACCTTGAATTCGATTGTGTTGTATAATGAAAGTGACCAAACCAACATTTACAGCATTCACGAAAGAAGGTGTCTCCTGCAAATACTATACATCATTCAGCATTCATATACAACCAGTTTAAAAAATTAGATTTATGCAAATCGTATTCTAATCGAATGATCAATCATCTTATGAGTATCCTGATTAGCATCTTTCTTTCTGGATACCATGGAAAAACTACGGATTTTGCTAAAAACAGTTCCTGCCACAGAACTACAATTGCCCATTTCCTCAACTCTGGAAAGTGGGATGAATCGTTGCTTTCAGATACATTAAAACGGTCTGTCATTGAGATTATTTATTCAGAAGCAGCCCGCACCGGAAAACCTGTTTTCTGTATTGTTGACGATACGATAGCTTCAAAGACAAAGCCTTCGTCACGGGCTCTGCATCCGATTGAAGATGCGTATTTTCATCAATCTCATTTGAAAGGCAAACAGGACTATGGGCATCAGGCAGTTTCAGTTATGCTTTCCTGTAACGGCATTGTTTTGAATTATGCCTTTGTGCTGTATAACAAGGCAATTTCTAAAATCGACATTGTTCAGGATATCGCAAAGGAACTGCCAGCTCCTCCGGTACAATCCTATTTTCTTTGTGACTGTTGGTACGTTTCTGAAAAAATAATCAACACCTTTGCCGTACAAGGATTTCATACCATTGGTGCTTTGAAAACAAATCGTTTGCTGTACCCGTCAGGAATGAAAAAGAAGCTCAGCGAATTGGCTGCCGAATTATCCGTGACACATAAAAACTTTGACCTTGTGACAGTTAAAGGCAGAAACTATTATGTGTACCGATATGAAGGCAATCTCAACGGTATAGAAAACGCAATTGTTCTTTTCAGCTATCCCGAAAAAGCATTTGGAAAACCGAAAGCACTAAGGGCCTTCCTTTGCATGGATGTGTCTTTATCCACAAATGAAATCCTGGACAATTACGTATGCAGGTGGCCAATTGAGGTGTTTTTCCGCCAATGTAAGGATAAACTGGCGCTGGACAGCTATCAAATCCGTTCTGCACAGGGAATCCGAAGATACTGGTTGATTATGTCATTTGCACACTATATGTGTGTTGTTGGAACTGGCAAAGTCTGTCCTTTTGAAACAGGGTATCGCAAGATCAGTGACATAATCCAGATGGAAAAATATCTCACCCTCTATCAATGTGCGAGGGAATGCATTGATTTTGACTCCTTTGTAAAGGTCGTGGCGTAGTTTTGTGCATTTTTTCAAATTTGCTCATTTATAGTTATATTGCATAGATCTGA
>OGPG01002317.1_pt1 | contig 11020 bp, 11 predicted proteins | sample 1552851 | NCBI WGS metagenome assembly OGPG01 (sample SAMEA2579909, study PRJEB22360) | human gut metagenome | biome: human gut; feature: human-associated habitat; material: faeces | place: Denmark | collected 2008/2010 | reverse complement strand
ATCTTAACAACCAAATTTAAATTCCTTGTAAAATCAATCCTATATAAAGCCGGAGAACCTGTGTTTGCTGATAGATTTATATAGTTTCCATTTTGCAAAAGTCCCCCCAGATCGGTATCATGGACTTTATTCTGTTAAGATTTTAGTCCAATTTTGCCAATTGTTATACCATTGTATACGTTTAAATACATTATCGTGTCGGAAAAAAAACTGAAGTTTACAACTACTCGATCCGTCCATAAATCCCAATGTCAATAGACCTCCCGGTGAAGAATCTATAGGTAAATTGACAGAACCAGTATATGCAAAAATAAATTCATTCATTGGGGTTTCATTAGCATCCACTACCTTCATTCCTTTATCCTTAATGCATGAGGCAATCCCTATCAGTTCCCCCAGCTCTGATTTTAGGTTAGAATCACGTAAAAAGAATGTCAATAGCATCATCTGGAAATGAATCCACCTTTGATATCGACGAATCAAGAACATAATTATTGTACGATTCAACCGATGCGTAATAAATACGTCCCAATGGTACCATTATATAGATATTTTTGTCTGAATCAACTTTTAAATTAATCCAATCCTCGTTATTACCGGCAGCTTTGACTGTACCTGATGAATTTTTAAATATGCAAATATCTATAATCTTACCATTTATAATATCAGCACCATGTAATATTATACCTACATAATTTGCTGTTAAGTTTCCCAACTTATAGATAGTCCCATTCCCAAATGCAAAACTTTGCATCCTATCCCTCATTATTTTATATTCAATCAATCCGCTTTTCGTAGTTGTTGCAATCGGCAGAAGTCCCCCCAGGTCGTTCCATGAAGGATATCTATGTTATAATTGTTGCTTTAATTTTACCCCATTTATTGAAAGTATTTCCATTGTTACCAATAGACCGAATATATATGTATGGATCTACATTAAAATTGTCAGGAACAAAATACTGAGATCCAAAAAAGCCAGAGTTTGTCACAAGTAACGTTCCAAACTTATATGCTCCTGTAGGGAAGTTCTCGGTTGTGGTATCATCCACATTATAAACTCCAGCTACAGCTGTGTTGCAGTCTTTTATTACATCTTTTCTTCTTATCCACGTATCATTTATCCCTATTAGTTCCCCCAGTTTTGATGCAAGTGCCTGCATCGTCATTTGTGCGGCATCTCCGCTATTTTGTAAAACTCTTACATTTGCGGCATCTGTCACAGTCGGAAGTTCATTTTCATACACGTCATTTCCTGTTGCAGCAACGGCTGCAAATGTTGAAGTTTCTGACAAAGCCATAACCATTCTTGTGGAAACCATGTCCACCATCTCATCCACTGTTACATTCTGTTCGTTACCGTCTTTATCAACAGCCTTAAAACCAACAATATTGTCTAAATTCAAATCACTCATAATATCAATTTTTATAAAGTTTCTATTTCAGATTCAAGCTCAATGATATGGTTGTCTATACACGTGTTCACCTCATCATTGAAGTTCGCTATATCTAGCTCCACACATCCGGCACTTGACCGGGTGCTGCTGTAAATACGGACATAGCCGCCGTTATTCAACGTTTCCTTCGCCAGCTTCAGTTTCGCCAGTTCGTCATTGATCCGGCTGGCGCGTTCCAAATTCTCAATTTTCATGTTGTTCCTCCTTCTCTTTATATGTCTTCAAATAATGTTCAAACGAATCGGCAAATGCTCCGGTAAAGGTCGGATAAGCGAACCGGATTATTTCAATCTCCTGCCCGCTTAAGTCCACATTGCCTTCCGCATTATAAATCTTCTCGGAAAGACAATGCGCTCCGATATTATCAGGCACTTTGGTATAAAGGTTATTTGCCAAGCTATATGCCACATCACAGGCAACCATTTCTTTCTTGTCTATCCCCGTGTACATGGGGAACTGTTTAAAATTTATTTTCATAATCATTACATTTTAGTTCCAACAATCAATCCAATTCATAAACCACTTGTTATTATGCTTGTCATAATACATTGCTGCCGCCTTTGACTTGGCCAGACTTATCGAAGTGCTGACCTCCCCGGAATTCCAGCCGACAAGATTTGTTCCGGCTATGGTCACATCACCACCAGAAACGTTTCTTATCCAGTAGAATTGCCCGTCCTCCGCAGTGGACGGAACAGTCAGCGTAATACCGGACGTTACAGCCATGATAACACTATCCATCACTGACAAAGTTGTGCTCTTGCTTATTCTGCGCAATCTGAGCCTAAACCCACAGATGTCCCCCTTGACGATATACAACGCATGATTCCCGGTATACTGAAAATCATTATCATCATAAGCATGGGAACCTTGTATGTCAAAATACATGCCCACATTGCCATACGCCGTATTCGTTATATTCCTATTAACCGAAATACGGGATGGGCATAATATTGCCCCCCCACTAGATGAAGGAAAAGTATCCGCTCCAATAAACACGCTTGAATAACTTCCGGTAAATCTTACCAAGTTGGCGGAAAGGAGCATGGCATTATTTCCGCTAACAGCCTCCAAACTTGCAGATGATATGGTAAAACCACCAATATTCCCTTTTGTAGATGTGATTGTTCCAGTAATCTCTGCATTCTTACATTTGAAATACCCGGTTACGCCATTGATAAGAAGAGTTTCACCTTCATCGTTGTGGGATTTAAGCACATTGTTTTTGAACATGAATCCGGCCACATTCGCACCATCGGCAAACAAGGTATCAGTAGCGATATTCACAAACTTCTGCATGGCTTCCCAGTTGGAATCTCCGTTAGCGGATGTAGGAGCCGCTGATACAGAACTTCCATAGTTGCGCACAAGAAAATTGTAATAAACTTCACCTATTTTGTGAATGATCTTGTCACGCTGTTTTGCATTCCATACGTATGTCTGTCCGGAAGCCCATACACCTCTGTCATAAGGGAACGCACCCGTAGCTCCTGTTGCTCCTATGGAACCATCATTTGCAACACCCACACCCTTCTCGGCCACATAATTGTCATTCCAAGCAGCAGCATCGGAAGCTGATTTATAAGCCCGGACGGCAAACTGGGTGTATCCGGCTGTCGCAGGTACGGATATCTGGCTGTTCAGTGTCGCACCTACATGAGCCAGCCAGCTTCCGTTGTATTTGCGTGCAGCCAGATAAAGCGTGCTGCACGTGCTTACATTGCCTGCCACATTCTGTTTGCAAGTGACAAGGAATCCAGACGGGGATGGCGTGCCTGTTGAAGTGAAGTTGATCACGCTGACAGGACTGTCCAGCCAGTAGGATGCCGACGGTCCGACGGGAGCAACCATCTCCTGCCAGTCCGCATGTACCGTCCGGTTCGCAGATCTGCCGGCGAGGATGTATCCGCCGTCTCTTTTCCTGCGGAGTCTGCCGTTTCTGAACTTGGCGATTTTAATCGGAGGGTTGGAGGTTTCAACCTTGCTTAAGTAAGATCCTCCGGCAAACGATACTGTACTGTTCTTGGCATACGGAGTATTGGCGGATTCCCAATGACCGGCTGCTGTGATGCTCTCACCATCCTTTCCGTCACTGCCGTCCACAACCATCGGGACAGTCTCGACATCAACCGCCTGACCGTTCACGTAGAACACGAACTTCAAGCTACTGGTAAAATTACCGGAAGCCACCCCGACACCATCACCGATGGGAACCTCGGCCGCACCGTCACGACTGTACTTCAACTCCCCGTCCGTTGTGGCCGTAGTGACCGCACCGACTGTCTTCATACGCCGGCAGGATACCGAAGCTACACTGTAACCGCCGTTCTTGTTCTTGCTGACCATCGTGGCCGAAGTGACAAGGCTATAAATTACCGCATCGGAACCGTCCGCCCCGCCACGGACACCGGTTATCTTGAAAGTCAGTTCACGGGTATAGAGCTGCCCGTTCTTCATTGCAGCCAGTGTGATGGTGACCGTATTCTGTTCCGGAACCGACTTTCCGGCAGCGACGGATATCGCCACCGCTCCGGTGGCCTTGCTTGTGCTTGCCGTGAAACCGGCAGGCGTGCTGACTGTTAAAGTCTCAAGGGTGAGTTTCTCGGTACCGTACCACATGGATACATGGGTAGTCCATGACTGTGCGGAAGTAGTAACACCGGTACTGGTAAGAGCGACGCTCACCATCTCATTGTCAAGGTCGGCCATGACATTCGGCTCCCCGTCCTTGCTCCATCGATGCACAGGGGCCGGATCGCTGAATTCTGACCACACGCCGTCACGCTTCACACGTTTGCACGCCCATTCCACCTGATGGTCGGCATCCACACCAAGGAAATCATCTGTCCAGCCTTCCGGAACATAATCATCCTGCTGTTTCGAGTCCGGCTTGTCAGGGGTAAGACCGATGATGTTGGTACGGGTGTAGATCCACTCGTAACCTTTGCCGTCCTTACCGTCAGTCCCGTCTTTGACCATGACCATCCACAAACCATTCCGGTATATGTAAGTACAATGGTCAGCCGTATTCCGGTAGCTGTCACCCTCCTTGGGATTAGACGGATGGGATGCGAACTCACCAAGGAAAGTGATGCTCTCCCCTTTCAGCTCACGCCCGTCCAGCAGCATCTCCCAGTCCTCATGCACGGCCCAGTCGGCTGACTTCCCGGCAAGGATATAACCGCCGTCCTTTTTCTTTCGATAATTGCCGTTCCTGAACCTTGCGATCTTGATGGGAGGATTGGAGGTCTTGACTTTGGAGATAAAAATACAACCCGCCAAAGTGACCATGGTATTGGTCTCGTACGGGGTCTTGGAGGATTCCCAATGACCGCCACCGACCACAGACAGGCCCGGATCACCCTTGTCACCTTTGGCGGCTGATACAAGCCAGTCCGGATTGTTTTCGGATGGCTCGGAAGTAGTGCCCTTGTCATTGACGCACAACCATGTGGAACCGTTATGGGGCACACGGGAATAATACGCATACTTCCTGCCCGGCTCCCAGCTAGGGAAGTCGATAGGAACGCGGACTGTGCTACCGGTAATTTCATCAATTTGAAAAATCAATCCCGTCATGATGATATCCTGCAATACTGCCGAGAACCTGTCGCAGTTGATCCCGTTGATGGTCATACCCTTCTTCTTGCCGAACCAGCTCTTCATCTGTGCCGGCTCCGGGTCCCAGGTGTTGGCATTGTCAACAAGGGTGATGCAGCAGTTACCGTCACGCACGTCTATGATGATATAGGTCTGACGCTCCTTGTCGGTGAAGTTCCCCGTCTGTCCGAGACGCATCTCGTTATGGGGAACGAACTCATATCCGGGACGCGGAACCATCACGAATGTCTTCTCGTCGTAATCTGCGGAAGTGATACGGTACTGTATTTTCCGGAAACCAATAAAGTCACCGGTAGTGACGCTTTTGTCATGCCAGAAGCCTAGGAGGATATCGTCCGGCTTCTGTCCCAGCGGTACACCATCCTCCAGATCAGGGATGACAGTATAGCTGCCGTCACTATTGGCGACAAAGCTTTTTATCTTCAGCCCTCCGCCGGGACTTATAGTATTATATCCTTCAAAATAGGTCTGACGGTTGAAACGAAGTTCTGGAACACTCAGAGAGCTACGCAGAACCAAAGCCTCCAGCTCGGCACGGGCATCCTCACCGATGTATCCGCCCTGAACACCGGTGATAAAGTCACCGACAGTAAGACTTTTACCTATTTTTGCCCCACCCAGGAGTTTTAGTAGATATTTTGTTTCATCATCCTGATCCTTACGTAGGTATATTTTTTTAAGTTCTTCAAGCGCTTTAGAGATTTCAAACAGGACACGAAGAGATGAGAATACATTGTTGTCGGTGGGGATTGTTTCATTATCCAGTTTGGAAATAATCTCAAGATAAATGCCATAGCCACGGATGAACTTGCGTAAATCATCTAATGAAACTTTGCGCCCGCTGTTCAGTTCCAGAAAATCCATGCCGGTTAACACATTGGTTTGTGTCAACTGGTCTATAGTAAGGCTGTCAGCTTTTAGCTTAGCTATGATCTTATCGGTGAGTTCCTGTAATTCAAGTTCCGTCATACAGTCAATATTTTATTGGCAACTTTTCTAAAACTTTTGTCATCAACCCGACGTATCTTTATCAGGTTCTCGCTTTCTGTATAGTCCACAATCTTTATATCCTGCAGTATCTGTTTAAAGATATAGCTCTTATAACCCTCAATAGGCTGGCTCATTTCAGGGACATTGGCATCAGCCCGTATAAAGCGTTCCCCTTCAAAATAGACATAAGTACAGCAGAGGATTCTGTTCAGTAACTCTCCGAACCATACGGGACATCCTTGGGCGTTACCAAGCGTGAATGTCTTCTGGGTAGTTTCCAATGCGTAAATTTCAGACAGATTGTTATCATATGTGGTGAACTGTTCATTATTCACACCGAATACCCAGTTGTCATCCATGAAACCGCCGGGAGCACGCCAGTCAAAGAAATACTGAGTGTCGGAAATCCAAAAGACAGCATCCTGCCTTTGTCGGTTGTCCTTCATCGAATACTGTATAAGGGTGGTTCGGGATAATTCAGACGTGTCAGACGTGATACGGAAAGGTTCGGAAACCATCCCGTTGATATCAATGCGGTAACATCCTTCAGCCAGTGCGGTCAGAACATGATAATAAATCTTATCAGTATGGTTCATGCTCCATATTTGCCAGTCAATGACTGTTTCATGACCGGTTACTATGTTGATTACCTTGCCTGTAATCGGTCGTGATTCGGAGCGTGTTATAACCTGTATCATGACTTCATCAGACGGGGCGAATATTTGCATATATTTGCCGGAAGCCCTGCACATATCTGTAGAAGGCTTGAAAAAAATAGGAGTGAACGGACTTACTATATACATAATTTACACTATCTCTATCAATTCATATTTAAGTGCTTCGGTTTCTTGCGGCTTGACATCCAGAGACATGAGATTCCCCTTGAAAATCATTCCGTTCCATTCTATCTGTACAATCGTATTGTTCCAATCTTCCGGAAAAATGAAGCTGTCTGTGGAAAATTTGATATTTCCAGGACCGAATAGCGGGTCATCCAAGGAGATGTCTGTATTCACAGCCCTGCCATCCAGTTTGATGCCGGCATTACCTTCAGTTGATGCGAACTTTAACAGGCTGGTGAAGGAAGCCAGATAACGTTTGTTCGCCTCAATCATATAGACAGGAGCCAGCGGTGCATTGAATACGCTGTTGGTATAGGCACCCTCAACCATAATGGTTCGGTCTACAATATATTTTCCCCCGTTGTTGATGCATTTTACGGCAAACACCTGTTTGTCGCTGTCAGAACTGCTTGTTTCCTCACCCCGTTTCCCTATGAGCTCTTCAAATCCGTAACAATCGGCACGGTATGGGGATATAAGCGACAGTTTGCTGTTGTTCAGTGTTACACCTGTTGTATAGGTGGTGCTGAAATTGAACTCATCATTGCCATTGTTTCCAAGATCATAATCCTGTTTCTCATAGCCAATTTCAATTTCGGAATAAATCCGGCTGCTGTCAACGGAGTATTCAGGCTCTGATATGGAGTGTATGGTTTTCAGATTGGTACTTCCGAAAACCTCATCACGATGCTTGAATACGACATAAGGAACCTTCTCACCCTCATTCACGTTTTCCTTCAAAGTGCATTTCATAAGGCTGGTACCGACAATCACATAATATTGCTCATTTGTAAAAAATATCATATCCGTTCTGGCGCGGTCCGCAATGTTATAATTGGATGAACCGGTGAAAGAACTGTAATATTTGTCATTGTCCGAATACATGAATTGTTTGCTTCTACGTACATACAGGATGTTGGATTCATCCACTGGACCTGTGAATGAACCGGAGTCAGTCTCAACGGAGATTATTGTCCCTCCGAAAGTCTGTACACCCTCATAGTCGGATAGTCCGATATCATAAAGTTGGCATTCGAGTAACGAGGTCTTTTTTGAACCGTCATCATAAACTGCATGATAATACATATCATCCACTGTATCATGATAGTATCTGTCTTCGTGCACTTTATATGATTTGTTGGCATTGTCGTAAACCTGATATCTTTCATAACCGGGGAAATTGGGGGAACGGTCAAGAGTGATGGAAGCATACACAATGGCTAGGAAGTAACCGGCTGTGGTTGAGAAATGTAGGGTGAAATTATCTGTTATGGATGTAATATTTGCTTTGTATGTGGTAAATCCTTCAAAATCATGACTATTGTTTAGTATGTCCGCATAGGGCAGGTCGGTATTGGGCCGGCTTTTCATTTCAATGGTATAAACATATCCGAATACGGTTTCCATCCATTCACAGAACTTGCTGAAGGAGGAATAAATTTTCGCTTTCTCAAAGTTTCGTATGCTTTCGGCTGCCACAAGACGGGAACCGTTCAACCGCCAGTTGTCCTTTTCTGTAAAGGCGTTTGATATATATGTGCGGATGGTCGGTTTGATGCTGCAATAAATACGTTCGCTGTTGGCGCTAATGGACTCCAGTAGGCGGCTGAGCAATTTCAAGGGTGATATCACATCAATATTGACAGGATCGCCCAAGTCATTCCATGATGTGATACCGGTATTATTATGAATCCTGACCGTTCTTCCATCTTGAACGGACATACGCTGATGGTTGAATATAGCGTATTGCAATCTCTCACCGGCAAGCAGCTTCCCGCTCCATTTGACTGCGCTTGTGTTCGTATTCGCATCAAGACCCAGAAGATTTGAGTAACCGCATGTCAGAAGCTGTATATTGCCTGATGTGGTTATTTTACATAGTACATGACCGAATTTTTTAGATTCTATGTAAAAGTTGGAAAAATCTACTGTCACATAATTATCTTCGATGCATTCCAGAAAAAAAGATGAGGTGCATGAGTTTGCAGGAAATCCCCATCCGCAATCTGTTCCGGATTTCAAGAAGGTTTCTTCCTGGTCCACTGTGACAAAAGAACGGTTGTTCACTTCATTGGTAACGGTATAATTTACATACGGAATCCACCACCACGCATCTTTGGGGATAAATTTTTCCATATATTCCTTGTCTTCCACGGTTTCCCCGATAATTTGGAAGGAAACCTCATTACGGATACGCACACCATCATAATTCAAAGGAATGTCTTCACGCATCTCAGATACAGGATACTCATATATTGTACCTTTATTCGCCTTTATCAATGCGGCGGCAGAGTTATCTATACAGCCTATTCTTGCCCGGTATGAATCATATTTGAATGTGGAGAAGTCATGGGGACATTCAAAAAGTTTGTTGTAGGTCCAGTTATTGCTGATGCCATAAACGGCAAAGGAGGCCAGTGATTTTAATTTGTCTTTGTTATATAATGAAATGAACCGCTCTCTGGCTTCCTCAACGAATTCCATCGTACTGCCACATTTACGGACAACACCCCCCAAATCCACACGGGTGTATGTGGTCTTTATATCACTGATATTGGCAATCATGCGTGATACGTTGATACAACTGTTATCAGCTGTATCGACCGTATCGGAACCAATCATCAGATAATATTTGCAAATCATACAATCATAGTTTTACTTTCGGGCAAATATAGAGAAAAAGCCGGCCGATACTCCGGCTGGCTTTAATCTTGGAAATTCTTGGAAAGTATGACTGTAAATTAATGTATTGATAATCAGTGTGGTATTGTTCTAGCGGAATGGAATGCAATTTTATTCAGTCTTAATAGACTGTAATCAGATTCTCTATTCTGAAGCATCTCATTTCGTTCTTTCGGGCATCAAAATAAGCGAATGTCTTATAGCTGGGTTTCGTTATTCTTTTACCTCTTACGGTAGCGCCGGCAGGGAGGTTCATCAAAGTGCCTTCGGCGTATCTGATGGATCCGTCTGTCTTTTCATAAGCGAATCTGACTGTTTCAGTTCTCATTTTCTTAGCCAGCCTGTAGAGCTCCCATGCCTTGAGCATACAATATCTCCAGCTCTTTCCTGTAGCTTTTAATAACTGGTGTGCATACTTCATTACCCTCACTCTGAAATTTGTTCTTGTTTCCATAAGTTCTGTTTTTGGTTTGACTTGTTGTTTTTTATTGTACTATAAAGATAATCATAATAAACAAGTTTTACAAACAGGAACTCTTCCATTTAAAATGTACGAACTCTATTTAACGGTTAAATCCAGTTCGTTCCTCAGCAGTTCCCGACCGTAAGAGATACGGCTTCTTACGGTATTTACTGGTATTCCGACCATTTTGCCTATTTCTTTGTATGAATATCCGTGTGCGTAGTAAACCACACAGTCCATACAGCAGGTTCTGTTATGGCATCTCCTTATTGCAGCCTGAATGTCATGTACCATCAAGTCATCAGAGGCTTGATTATGGGAGAATATCTCTTTAATGTTGTCACACCCCACAAATCGGATTAGTGATCTTCGATTATAGGCGGTGATATAGGTGTTCAGCATGATAACCTCACACCAGGGTTTCAGAGCCCTGCCCTCCTTGAATTTTTCTTTATTGCTTAAAACCTTATAGATGGTGTCACCGACAAGATCCTCGATATCGCATACGGATGAACAGTATCTTCTTGCTATTTTGAAAAGCCATGGATACAAATCTGCTATCTCACGATTGAAATCAGTCATTTTTTCACAATTTTAAGGGTGAATAATGATGATTCCTCACTCAGGTTCTTTTCAAGCTCAAGATGATACATCTGCGCCTGTTTCAATAATTCACTTGCGGAATTTTCCAGTTTGTCGATAAGCGTGTCAATATTCCTTTCAGAGTGGCGGAGGGTGCTTTTCAATTCTGATAACTCGGAAATAATCCTGTTGCATTTCTGATCCAAACGATCCAGACCCGGCAATATGAGAGCAGCCAGGGCATTAACTATTCTTTTATTATTCATAAGTAAGTTGTTTGTAATTTCAAGAATAGTTACTAACTGTCTGTCCGAAAATTCGATACGTATTTAAAAAAGCGGGTGGAAATAAAAAGAATAAGGAGTTTTATCTGCTCCTTGTTCTTA
>OGPG01002316.1_pt1 | contig 11023 bp, 5 predicted proteins | sample 1552851 | NCBI WGS metagenome assembly OGPG01 (sample SAMEA2579909, study PRJEB22360) | human gut metagenome | biome: human gut; feature: human-associated habitat; material: faeces | place: Denmark | collected 2008/2010 | reverse complement strand
CAGCAGCTGCGTTCCTGGGGTGTTTTGATTGAACGTGATGGAAAAGATTATCCGTCCAATGCCTTTGCTATTTTGACAGGCAATGGTGGACTTCATGTTGCAACGCAATGTGGTGTGTTCAAAGGTACAACGAAAGCGGTATTTGTTGATCGTAGAGAATATACAGGTCCGCTTTGGGAACAGATAGATGAAGCATTTCAGTTTGTTTTGAGAAATATTCATCTGGGTGCTACAATTGTGGGAATTTATCGCCAGGATGTTTATGAGATTCCACCGGATGCCATTCGTGAGTTGATTATAAATGCTATGGTACATCGTAGTTATCTGGATCATGGCACAATACAGGTTGCGGTATATGACAACCGATTGGAAATCACTTCTCCAGGAAAGCTGCCAATGGGACAAACGATGGAACGTATGAAAGAAGGCTATTCCAAAATCAGAAATGAAGCCCTTGCCCATGCGTTTGCTTATATGAACCTGATCGAGCATTGGGGAAGCGGCATTCCGAGAATTATTGACAAAGTAAAAGCTGCCGGACTGCAGGAGCCGGAGTTTATTGGTGGCGAAGTGGATTTGCGTATCAATATTTATCGAGGTCAGGTTGATACCAATAACGCCATAATTAACGCCAATGACACTAAAAATGGCGCTAATGGCGTTAATTGTGGCGCTAATGATGGCACTAATGGCGCTGAAATGCCGCTTAATAAGGAACAGACGCAGATAGAAAAATTGTTGCAGATTATAGAGAAGAATCCGTCTGCAACACAGGCATATTATGCGGAAGAAATGGGTATATCGAAAAGAACGGTTTCTCGAATGTTTGCTTCTTTACAGGAAAAAGGTAGATTGGTACAGAGCGGAACAAAACGAAAAGCAAATTGGAAAATTATAAGGTAGGAGGACAGCATGGATACAGATAAAATAATACAAGATTTAAATCGCAGGTTTGCTGCACCTCTTCCTGAGTTTTATCAGCGTCGTATCATTTTCTGGTACGATGAAGATAAGGAATTTGAGGATAAACTGGATGAAGTGGTTTTGGAAAATGCAAAGGTGATTGCGCTGACTGGAAATAATGCGTTTTCTGTAAAAAAAATGCTTTCAGTAGATGATTTGACCACAAATTATCTGGTTTACAGTCCGTGTGTCTATAACCGCCCAGATGATAACTGGCTTCTGGATGTGGAGCTTTACAGCGAAGAGTTTCGGGCAGATCTGATTTCTATTTGGATGGATGAGATGGGACTTATATCAAATCCGGCAATGAGGAAACAGGTTAAAAATTATCGTGCTTATTTCAATGCGAAAGACCGTCGTTTGAAAGTTTGCACGCAGAATAAAGTTCCGGAAACACCGGCACAGTTACACATGGCTGTCATGGCGGCAATCTGTGGATTGAAAGATGCACAGCCTAATATGATTCTCCGTAGTGTGTTCCAGGCGGGACTGGATTTGAATAATAATACGGTTTATCAGGATTTTGTAAAATATCATGCAGACGCAGCTTTTTGGGCGATGGTTCGTCAGGGAAGTGGATTTGTGGAGGAAGAACCAGATCTTGGACAGTTGGCAATTCATCTGCTTTTAACTGCAGCGACCCGTACCATGCGGCAGGAATATCTTGCCGGACTGGATGGCTTCATTTCCATGCCGCATCAGGCATATTGCTATGATTTTATTTCGGAATGGCTTCACAGCGAGGATATTCAGCAGTTATACGATGTGGCACGGTATGTTGAAGATGAAGCCCGACTGCACCAGCGGTTTGAAAAGCTGACGGTAGAGGACTTGGTAGGAACAGAGTGCTTTCCGTGTATTAATGAAGTGATTCTGACAAAGATAATGACAGAAATCAGTGACCATATCATTGATGTGGATACCATTACGAATACCGTTGAAAAACGGAGAACTTGCGTATGGTATGAGCCATTTGAGAATTTTTATGACGGTATCTTACAAGTGGCGAATATGCAAAGTTTCTTTAAGGAACATTCTGCCGGATTCCATACCGCAGAAGCGAAAAGTATTTGGAAAGAATATACAGAGAGTTACTATCAGATGGACACTTATTACCGTTTGTTCCATCTTAGTTTTCAAAAGAGTTTGGAGACTTCCGATATTCTGCTGGATGATTTGTTCAAGCATGTTGTCGATAAGGTGGAAGGACTTTATACACACTGGTTCTTAGGTGAGTTGGGCAACAACTGGTCGGATGTATGTGCGGATGAACTGGCAACTTACGGTAAAGTTCTGGAAGTACCGCAACAGGAGGATTTTTACCGTTCTCGTATCCAAACCTCGGATACGAAAGTATTTGTAATTATCTCAGATGCCATGCGTTATGAAGTGGCGGCTACGATGGCAGATCAGCTTCAGCGAGAAACGCAAAGTAAGGTTTCTATCAGCAGTATGCAGAGCATCTTTCCTTCTACTACAAAGTTTGGTATGGCAGCTTTGTTGCCGCACAAAGAACTGACAGTAGAGGTTCGGAACGATATTTTGACGGTTTTGGCAGATGGACAGTCTACGGCAAGTACTTATAGGGATAAGGTTCTGAAAACAGAAGATTCGGCAAGCGTGGCTTTAAAGTATAATGACATCATTGCTATGAAACGAGCGGAAAGAAGTGCTTTGGTAAAAGGTATGGATGTGGTCTATATTTACCACGATACCATTGATGAAGCCAGCCACACTTCGGATACTGCTGTTTTTGCTGCGTGTGACAAGGCAATTTCAGAATTGAAGAATCTTGTGCGTATCATTGTAAATGAATTTGGTGGAACGAATATTTTAATTACGGCAGATCATGGATTTCTTTATACATACAGTCCTTTGAAGGAAGAGGACAAAGTAGATAAAAGAGGATTTTTTGATGTGGATGTTACAAACTCTGACATTACAAAAAAAGAAAGTATCAAGCGATGTGTGGAGTATGGCAGAAGATATGCAATTATGCAGAAGGGTGTGCAACCAGATTACTTGATGCCTGTAAAATTCTTGGACGGAAATACGGAATTCGATGGATTTGCACCGAGAGAAAGTATCCGTATCAAGATGAATGGCGGTGGTATGAATTTTGTGCATGGTGGTATCAGTTTACAGGAAATGGTTGTTCCGGTGATTGAGTATCATTATCTCCGCAATGATTCTATGGAATATAGGCGAAATAAGCAGAAATATGATACCAAGCCGGTAACGGTCAATTTACTGTCCGCAAACCGTAAAATCAGCAATATGATTTTTTCGTTGAACTTCTATCAAAAAGATGCGGTCAGTACAAATCGTGAAGCAGCAACCTATCAAGTTTATTTTACAGATGAGGACGGCAAACAGATTAGTGATATTCAGAAGATTATTGCAGATAAGACCAGCGATAATGGTGCAGAAAGAACTTTCCGTTGTCAGTTTAATCTAAAATCTCTAAAATACAGCAATACAGCTACTTATTATTTGGTAATTGCAGATGAACAGGGATTACAGATGCCACAGCGGGAGCCATTCCAGATTGACATCGCCTTTGCGGTGGACGAGTTTGATTTTTTTAGTTAATGCCGCAGGAGGAGAGAAAGATGGAGCAATTTGCAGAGGGTGAAAGTATCCGTGAAGAAATAAAGAACAAGCTCCGTCAGAACTTTGACGGTAAGATTGTTCGGAAAGACCTGACAAAGAAAATTAAAGAAGGGGCGAATGTCCCAGTATATGTTCTTGAGTTCTTGTTGGGACAGTATTGCAGTTCAGATGATGAGACGGTTATAGAGAAAGGCGTACAGAATGTGAAGCGTATTCTTGCTGATAACTTTGTACGCCCGGATGAATCACAGAAAATTCTGTCTCAGCTGCGTAAAAAAGGTAGTCACACAATCATTGATATGGTGACTGTTCGACTGGATATGAAAAAGGATTGCTTTTTTGCAGAGTTTTCTAATTTAGGCGTTGGTAATGTACCGATTGCCGATGAATATCCAGAAAAATTTGATCGCCTGCTCTGTGGCGGTATCTGGTGTATTGTTCAGCTGGATTATGAGGTTGAAGGCGACAATAATTTTGGTATTGAGGACATTGATGGAAATCTACTTCGTTCCAAACAGAAAAAGCAGAAAGATATTTCACCAATCAGTATCCGTAAGCTGACACCGATCCAGATGCCGCACATTGATATTGATGAGCTGAAGCAGGGACGAAAAGCATTTACTAAAGATGAATGGCTGGATATTCTTCTCCGTTCTATCGGTATGGAGCCGGATGAATTTACATACCGTGAGAAATGGTTGCTCTTGACCCGTATGCTTCCATTAGTTGAGAATAACTTTAATCTTTGTGAGCTTGGACCGAGAAGCACCGGTAAATCTCATCTTTACAAAGAGATTTCACCAAACAGTATTTTGATTTCCGGTGGACAGACGACGGTTGCAAACCTGTTTTACAATATGGGACGCAAAACGGTCGGACTGGTCGGCTTATGGGATTGTGTAGCTTTTGATGAAGTGGCAGGTATCAAGTTTAAAGATAAAGATGGCATTCAGATTATGAAGGATTACATGGCATCCGGCTCTTTCGCCCGTGGCAAAGAAGAAAAGGCTGCTACTGCGTCGATGGTGTTTGTTGGAAACATCAATCAGAGTGTGGATGTGCTGTTGAAGACATCCAGTCTGTTTGCACCTTTTCCACAGGAAATGGGAACAGATACAGCATTTCTTGATCGTATGCATTGTTATCTTCCAGGATGGGAAATACCGAAGTTCAGACCGGAGCATTTTACCGATGATTACGGTTTTATCAGTGACTATTTGGCAGAGTTCATCCGAGAGCTCCGTAAGGAGCAGTATGGAGATGCACTTGACCACTACTTCCGCTTGGGGAGAAATCTGAATCAGCGTGATACAATTGCGGTTCGGCGTATGATAGACGGTTATCTGAAGTTGATGTATCCAAATGGTGAGTTTACAAAGGAAGAACTGGAAGAAATTATTCAGATTGCATTGGAAATGCGTCGCCGTGTAAAAGAACAGCTGAAAAAGCTGGGCGGTATGGAGTTTTATGATGTGAATTTCTCCTATATCGACTTGGAGGATATGTCAGAACATTATGTTTCTGTACCGGAGCAAGGCGGCGGTAAACTGATACCGGACGGAATGTGCAATCCGGGACAGGTTTATACTGTATCCAGAGGAAAAAGTGGCATGATTGGTGTATTCCGTTTGGAAAGTCAGATGCTTCCAGGCAATGGCAAAATTGAACGGACTGGCTTAGGCAGTGATTCTAAATGCAAGGAAGCGGTGAACACGGCATTTAATTATCTGAAAGCCAACGGCAATCGGATCAGTGGCTCTATCAGCACATCGACCAAAGACTACATCATCAATTATCAGGATTTGCAGGGTATCGGCATGACAGATAAACTGGCACTTCCAACATTGATTGCACTTTGTTCGATTGCCCTTGGAAAGCCTGTTGTCAGCAACTTGGCAGTGTTAGGAGATATAACAATTAGTGGCACAATGATAAAGGTGGATGAACTTGCCAATACACTTCAGGTGTGTCTGGATAGCGGCGCAAAGAAGGTGCTGATTCCGAGTACCTCATTTGTTGATTTCGCAAGTGTTCCAGCTGATCTGATGAGTGCATTTCAGCTGATTCCGTATCAGAGTGCGGAAGATGCAGTGTTTAAGGCGTTGGGGGTAGAGTAATATAAGGAGGGATAAAATGTTTGAATCAGGGCTTGAATTTTTAAGGGCAGATTTTCATCTGCATACACAAAAAGATAAAGAATTTTCATATAGTGGTGAACCAAATGATTTTGTGAAATCATATATTTCGGCATTGAAACAAGCTAATATTTCTGTTGGAGTTATTACCAATCATAATAAATTTGACAAAGATGAATATAAAGCCTTAAAAAGGGCAGCAAGCAAAGAAAAAATATTTATATTACCTGGTGTGGAATTGACTGTTAAAGAGGGAGCTAATGGTATACATACTCTTATAGTTTTTAATCCTGATGAATGGTTAGAAAATGGCAATAATCACATTCAAACATTTTTAACAGCCGCATTTGCAACAATATCTAATCCTGAAAATAGAAATACAAAATGTTGTTATGATTTAAAAAGCACATTGGAAAAACTGGAGGAGTATGGAAAAGATTATTTTGTAATATTTGCCCATGTTGATCAAGGCAGTGGTTTGTTTAACGAATGTGGAGGCGGTCTTTTAGAATCGCTCTCAGGGCTTGCTCCGTTTAGAAAACGAGTTTTAGGAATACAAAAATCGAGGACAAGGGATAATATAAATAAATTTAATCGTTGTTTTGGATATATTCCAGCTCTTATAGAGGGATCGGATCCTAAATCATTGAAAGATATTGGAAAAGGCGATAAACAAACATATTTAAAAATCGGAGAATATTCATATGCGGCGATTAAATTTGCATTACAGGACTATAAAAGTAGAGTTGCTGAATCATTACCGGAAAGAAGACATGGGTATATTGAATCTATAAGTTTTCAAGGCGGAAAATTTGATGGACAGACTATTAGATTTTCATCAGAGCTTAATTCGTTAATTGGAATTCGCGGAAGTGGAAAGTCGTCTGTGCTTGAAGCAATTCGTTATATATTTGATTTACCGTTGCAAACAGATAAAGAATATAAAGAATCACTGATAAAAAATATTTTTGGCTCAGGAGGAAAAGCAACATTATCTGTTGTTGATAAACATGGCAAACATTATATTGTTAGTCGTATATACGGAGAACAGAGTAATGTTATAGATGAAAATGGACTTGACTTAAATATACAACCGTCAAGCTTGTTTGATGGAATTCAATATTTTGGGCAAAAAGATCTATCAAATAGTGCTGATCATGAAAATGGTCTTCTTGAGAAATTGGTTGGTGGAAAAATAGGGAAAAGTGCAGAAATAACATCTTGTGTGAAGGAGTTGACAACATCGGTTTCTCAATTATTAGATGCGAATAAAATTCCAGAGCAGATTGAGGAATACAAAATTAAAAAATCTGAAGTTGAGCATAAAATGTCTATTTACAAGGAAAAAGGCGTTGCAGAAAAATTAAAAAAACAAACTGGATACACAACAGATAAAGCAAAGTTAGATTCTGTAAAAGGACGAATTGATTCGGCAGTACGAGAATTAAAAAAGTGTTATGATAATAATAAAGATGTGACTTTAGGCTTGCAGGGCGTGGAAAGTGTTTATAATTCTGATATTATAAAGAAGGCAAGTGATATTTTAAGTGCAATTGGAAATGAAATTTTAAAAATTGGAGAGGCCGTCACGCAGATAGAAAGTAATTCGTTAGAATTTGCAGATGTAGTGGAAATGTTATCGAAAAAAATAGATGGATTATCTGATGAATTTGCTGAAATAAAAAGAGAAATCAAAGATGATACGTTAGATATTGATGGATTTGTCAAAATGACAGAAGAACTGGAAAAATGTAAAGAGAATTTAAAGCAACTAGATGAACGAGCTAAATCCAAAAAACAAATAGAAAGTGCATTCAAGAAAGCAATGCGTGAAAGAAATGATATATTGTTAGAACAATTCAATGCATATAAACTTGAAATTCAGAAAATTAATGAATCACAAAATGAATTAAAAATCACTATTGATTTTAAAGGTGACAGAGATAATTTTAAATCACAGATGAAGACTGATTTTAGGGGCTCAGGTATTTCTGAAATAAAATATCAATCCTTATGTGACACGTTTAGAGATTATGTGGAGCTTATAGAAGACTGGATATTATGTGATGGTATGAAAATCAAGGAAATTATTTCATCCTCAGAATATACAAAGCTTGATAAAAAATTGCAAGATCAGTATGCGGATCTTCTGAAGAATCAGGTTTCCAATAATGTTGAAATATATTATCATGACAAATTATTACGACACCATTCAATAGGGCAGCGTGCGTCAGCTCTTATATTGTTTATACTCATGCAGTCTGATAATGATATTATTCTTATAGATCAGCCAGAAGATGATTTGGATAATAAAATTATTTACGATGAAGTAATTACAGCAATTGCGAAAAAGAAACAAGATATACAATTTATTTTTGCTACGCATAATGCTAACATTCCTGTGCTGGGTGATGCTGAAAGAATTTTTGTCGTTGAATATCAAGATACAACGATTGACATATCACAAGGGAATATTGACCTGAAATCTACACATAAGCAAATTGTAGATATTATGGAAGGTGGAGAGGAAGCATTTGATAAAAGGCAATTAATTTATACTTCATGGAAATAGGTTGCATAGATGATCAGATTAAAAAATCAAGTACAAACAAATAAGTATATTCCATCTTGGGCGTAATTTAAGTTTCGCTAAGTTTCACTCATATAGGTGTCTGAGGAAAATTTAATAGGAAAAACATGAAAAAAGCACTGAAAACCGTTGGATTATTGGTTTCACAGTGCTTTTTCTTTTACTAAAGAGAAAAAAAGCAGTGAATTTAAGTTTTGCTAAGTTTCACTGAGTTCTGATTTTGCAGAGCGCCATTGTTTCTTAGGTTCAAACTCTCCGCATCCATCACAGGTATAAGGCCAGTTGAGTTTCCATTCAAAATATTCATCTCTGGTAATCTTACCGGATTTCAGCTCATCCATCCGAACTACCCATTCTTTCAGAAAATCATTCAGAACCCCATAATCAAACCACATACAGACAGGTGCATGAGCCGGCCAGTTATCATTGTCATGGTAGTAAACGGAAGTGTCTGCTACTTCATTGCATTTTTCACCAGGAAATTTCCGAGGAAGAAACAGATGCAGGGCAGATGGATTAAATTCATCCAGCCAGAAAAGATAATAGAGGCAGAAATTTAAAAACAGTTGAATACCAGCGTCCGGATGGACGTTATGAGTATCGCTACAAGGATGAAATTACCGGAAAGCGTAATTCGGTTTATGCAGCTGATCTGGCGAGTCTGCGAGAAATGGAAAAGAAGATCAATAAGGATATGGATGATCTGCTTATTACAGACGCATCAGTCAAGAAGCTGACTGTAAATACGTTGTTTGAGCGATACATGGCAACAAAGAATATCAAGGAAAGAACGAAAAAGAATTATATCCGTATGTGGGACTACCGGATACGAAATACTTTGGGAAACATTCGTGTTGTAGATTTTAAGACATCTCACGTAAGGACGTTCTTTTCCGCATTGTTAGATGAAGGACTGGCACACAGCGCGATCAAAGGTCTTTATGGTTTATTGAATCCAAGTTTTGAACTGGCAGTGGAAGACGGGATTATCCGTAAGAATCCGGTAACTGGAACACTTGGAGATTATGGGGCTCCGGCAAAAGAGAAAGAAGCACTGACACTGGAACAGCAGGAAAAACTTCTGAAGTTTGTTGAACAGAGTAATGTGTATAAGCCTCATCTTCCAATGATGCAGGTTATGTTTGGGGCTTGCCTGAGAGTGAGTGAAACCATCGGCTTAACCTGGTCGGATGTGGATATGAAGAATCGGGAGATCCATGTAGGTGGACAGCTTGTATATTATGAAGGTGATGAAGGATATTGTTTTCATGATTCAGAAACCAAAACGGATGCAGGAATCAGAGACATTCCTATGACACAGATGGTATATGATGCGTTCTGTAAACAGAGAGAGCTGAACCTGATGCTTGGTTTGCAGAGTAATGTAGAGATTGGTGGACGCAGTGGATTCATCTTCAATACAAAGCATGGACGTCCGATTATGCCAGCGGGAGTGAACAGCTTTCTGAAAAATATTGTCAATGCCTATAATAAGAAAGAAAGCAAACTGGCAGAAGAAGAGAAACGAGAGCCGGAGCTGATGCCTCCCATTTCATCGCATACCCTTCGTCATACGGGATGTACCAGACTGGGTGAGAATAATGTCAATCCCAAAGTTATGCAGTATGTGATGGGCCATTCAGATGCACAGATCACAATGAATGTCTACAATCATATTGCAGAGAAGTCTCACATGGAGAATGAGATGTCTAAAATGAACCTGCCAGAAACTGTACCTGCTGTGGTATAAACCATAAGTCGTTGTCGTAAAAATGTGGTCAAACCAAGAAAATTGAGTGCGAAAGCAAGTGAAAAATCCCTGTGAAGCCCATAAAATAAGGGCTTCACAAATTCTTCACAAAATAATTAGCACTCAATACTTGACATTGCTAATAAAGAGGACTATAACATAGTCAAAGATAAGAAAAGGATAGCACAACCGGTGGTGCACATGACCGTTTGACATATGCACTGCAGATTTCTGTTATATAACATTTTAGGAAAACAGAAAGGAAGTGTTCAAAATGGATAAAAACCCAAAGCATCCATTGAAGAAAAAGAAAGTAGTTCAGAAGGTATATGCGACAGCAAATCATAACGCTGCAGCAGCTGAAGAACCAGCTACACCAAAGTCAAAAAAGCATAAGTAGTGATATGAGATGAAAGTCCCCCGTATCTGCGAAAGGCAGGTATGGGGGATTTTTTTATAAATTGCGGATTTGTACGGCTACATATCCGCAATTTATAAAAACATCCGCAATATATCAATTGCACTTTGATATATTGCGGATAATATTGTATAATATGCGTAATAAGGAGATATAGAATATAGAGGTGATGTTTGCCAGGATGTTGTCAGATGATTGGAGATGTGAAAATGAAAAGTTGTAAGCAGATAGCGCGGGAGTGGAATTTGTCAGAACGGACCATAAATGATCTGTGTAAAAAAGGCAAGATAAGTGGCGCGATAAAAAGTGGAAGAAGATGGCAGATCCCAGATAATGCGGTAAGACCAGAGGATGGCAGAGTTTCCAATAGAAGGTACATAAAGAAAAAAGATACTTGTGAAAAGAAATCATTACCAATTGGTATTTCAGATTATGTAAGGGCACAGTCGGAGTATTATTATGTTGATAAAACTATGCTGATAAAGGAGTTTCTAGACAGAAAACCGCTGGTATCATTATTTACTAGACCCAGGAGATTTGGAAAAACTTTAAAC
>OGPG01002313.1_pt1 | contig 11034 bp, 3 predicted proteins | sample 1552851 | NCBI WGS metagenome assembly OGPG01 (sample SAMEA2579909, study PRJEB22360) | human gut metagenome | biome: human gut; feature: human-associated habitat; material: faeces | place: Denmark | collected 2008/2010 | reverse complement strand
TAGAGAGAACTGCATATATGACAGGTGAGGGCAGGATTCCACCGGAAAATATTCTGGTAGTGACTTTTTCCAGAGCCGCAGCAAAAGAAATGAAAGAACGCTTTCTTAAATTTACCGGACAGTCTGCAACAAGGGTGACGTTTGGTACATTCCATGGAGTGTTTTATGGGATCCTCAGGCAGGCATACGGATTTACTGCAGCCAATATTTTGTCCGAAGAAGAAAAGTCCGGCATTTTAAAAGAGCTGATTCTGAATTATGGTGGAGATCTGGCAGAAGAAGGTGACTTCCCGGAAGAAATCGCAAAAGAGATCAGTGTGGTCAAGGGAAATCGGATTTCTCTGGAATATTATTATTCTTCCTGCTGCCCGGACGAAGTATTCCGACAGATTTACAGTGGCTACTGTCAGACATGTCAGGCACGGCGCAAGCTGGACTTTGATGATATGCTTCTCTACTGCTATGAGCTTTTTGTTCAGAGGAAGGACATTCTGGCGGCATGGCAGAATAAATTTCAGTACATTCTGGTCGATGAGTTTCAGGATATCAACCAGCTTCAGTATGATATTGTACGGATGCTGGCGAAACCGCAGGACAATCTTTTTATTGTCGGGGACGATGATCAGTCCATCTATCATTTTCGTGGGGCAAGACCGGAGATCATGCTTAATTTTACGAAAGATTATCCGAAGGCGGAGACGGTTACACTGGATGTGAATTATCGCTGTAGCGGCAGGATTCTTTCTTCGGCGCTTCGCCTGATCGGATCAAATAAAAAGAGATTTCAGAAGAATCTTTCAACACCGAATCAGGAAGGAAGCGCAGTAACTATAAGCGAATACCAGAATCCGCGGGAAGAATATCTGTCTGTGGTCGCGCGGCTTCGTGAGAGGCTGGAAAAAGGAGATGATCTGAAAGATACGGCACTTCTTCTCCGTACCAATCAGGAGGCGGAAGGGCTGGTCGGAGCGTTGATGGAACGGCAGGTGCCATTCTATATGAAAGAAAAACTGCCGAATCTTTTTCATCACTGGATATGTCGGAATCTGCTTGCTTATATGCGTTTTGCAAACGGGGACAGAAGCAGGAAAAATTTTCTGGAATTTATGAACCGTCCGAACCGGTATATAGCGAGAGATGCCCTGTCGCTTTCACCGGAAATATCTTTTGATCAGCTAAAAGAACATTATAAGGATAAAGACTGGATGTGTGACCGGCTTACTACACTGGAGACGCACCTGCGGATTCTGAAAGGACTGGCACCATATGCGGCGATAAATTTTATCAGAAAAGGTATGGGATATGAAGAATACTTGCGTGAATATGCAGAGTATCGTAAAATAAAACCAGAAGAGTTAAGTGAAATTCTGGATCGGCTGACCGAGAGTACGAAGGGCATGGACAGCCTGAAAGAATGGGAAGATTACATAGAGGATTATACACAGAAGCTGGAAGAACAGGCACGTAAACAGGAAAAAGAACGGGAGGGTGTGCTGATTTCCACTCTTCACGGAGTTAAGGGACTGGAATACGACAGGGTGTACATCCTCAATGTAAATGAAGGAAGCATGCCATACAAAAAAGCTGTTCTTGAAGCGGCAATCGAGGAAGAACGGAGACTTTTTTATGTTGGCATGACACGCGCCAGAAAAGAGCTGACTCTGTGTTACGTAAGACAGCAGTATGAGAAGAAACGGGAACCGTCCCGGTTCCTAAAGGAGGCTGGAGTATGAAGGCGGTTATTTATTTTACAGAGGTTGCACAGCAATACGAACACAAAAACATGGAGCATATGATCGGAGAAAAGCTTCTTGAAACGGGTCTTTTAAGAGAATACGGTCTGAAGCTTGAGAGAGAGCCAAGGGCGACAGGTGAGCACGGAAAACCATTTTTAAGCCTGCAGCCGAAAATCCATTACAATATCACTCATTCCGGTAAGTATGTAATGTGTATCCTTGCCGGACAGGAAGTGGGAATCGATGTGCAGCAGCATCGTAAGGCAAATTATGAGCGGATGCTGGAACGGATGGTTCCACAGGATATGATCCGTGAGATCCTGGATGCAGATGAGCCTGAAAAAGCCTTTTTTACACAGTGGGTACTTCGGGAGGCCTACATCAAATGGACAGGAGAGGGACTTTCGAGAGATCTTCGAACCATCTCGCTGGATGAAGGCTCCTATATACTTTTAGATCTTGGAGAAGATTACAGTGGTGCCATATGGTCGCAGGACCATCTTGAATTACAGTGGGAACACGTCGATGTACAGCTTCCGTAAATGCATATATATGATCCCTGTGGTGAGAGTGCCACAGGGATTTTGTAGATGAAGCGGGAAATGGGTTGGAGAGATGGTGCTTATACACCGATACTGAGTTGGGTTAGAGCAAGTAAATTTTGAAATTAAAAATCTTGAAATTATTCTAAAAAAATTCAATTCTGACATTCAAAAAAGTTATTCTGAGTATCCCCAGGAAATAAAAAAATACATCATCCCAATTGATGTATCAGATGAAGACTACATCAGAGAATGGCTGTCAATACCTTATGACAGAAAAATTATTCCGGAAGATGTGCCGGTATATCTTACAGATAAAGGAGAACGCGTGAGATCAAAATCTGAACTGAATATTGCAAATACCCTGTATAAAATGGAAATATCTTATAAATATGAGTGTCCATTTGTACTGATGAATGGGAGAACTGTGCATCCGGATTTTACAATTCTGGATATTGTCAATCGTCGCGAAATATATTGGGAGCATCGAGGAATGATGGATGACAGAATGTATCTGAAGCAGTCAGTCCAGAGAATAAAAGAGTATAGAAAATCAGGGATTTATGTTGGAGACAACCTGCTGATTACAGAAGAAACATCTACACTGCCACTGGGAACAGATGAAATAGAGGACATTGCAAGACACTTTTTCAAACAACGTGAAACGGAATAAAATAGGGAAAATGATTCCAAATGGTGAGATCATATTTAAAGAATGGAAAAGTGGAAATATCATGTTTACTAATAAGTATCACCGTACTAAAGTAATGAAAAATAAAAATTTCCGTGTCTACTAACAGGTTGTACCTCAACCAAGGGCATCGAGACTGAGAAAAAAGAGGAAATTTGATGTCCGAGAGTTCTTTCTGCATCTGATTTAGTCTCTCGCGGCATCGGAGAATAAAAGATTTCTCCTGTTCCGATGCGTATTTACACGGATTCAGCGACTTCAGGCATCGGAAGATAAGAGCGTCCTCCTGTTCCGATGCACATTTCTACGGATTCAGCGACTTCAGGCATCGAAAAATAAGAGTGCCATTCTGTTCCGATGCATACTTACACGGATTCAGCGACTTCCGACATCGGAACGCAAAAATGCCCTTCCGTCCGATGTGATTTTCCGTTCTAACAAAAAATAGGAATTTCTGAGACAAGAGTGCCACAGGAGTTTTTTGTATATATGGGAATATGGAAATATTAATTGGATAGATTTAACAAATTATTTGTAAGAATATTGTGCAATATGTCGTGATAGACACAAATAACAAAAAAATATATAATAAAATCGAGATTTTTATAACAAGAAGGAGGTAAACACGTATGAAGAGAAAACGCCTTGCGTTGCTGCTGGCAATTGCTATGACTGTCACGAGTCTGGACAGTACGGCACTGGTTGCGAGCGGTGCAGATTTTTCCTCGGAACCGACGGTGTCAGAGGAGATCAGTGAAGAGAATGCGGAAAGTGTTCAGGCAGAAGCAGAAGATGAAGAGAATGTAGAAATCTCTGACGGAGATAGCACAGATACAGAGTTTTCTGTACAGGAGGACGAGACACAGGGAACCTCGGATGAGGTGGAAGTGACAGATGAAGAAGACACTTCCGGAGATACTGTTTTTGGCGATGGAAGTGAAGCAGATTCAGCAGGAACAGATTCAGCAGAGTCAGAGACTGAGAGTGATTCAATCGTGCCATCAGAGGAGTTGATTGAGGAGATTACTGGTGATGGAAGCTATGGTAAGACTTTTGATGAAGATAACAGTGAATTCTGGTTTAAGTTCACACCGGAGGAATCGGGTACTTACACAATTTCATCAGTAAGCAGCGGGCTTGATCCTAAAGTATATTTATTTGATAACAGAGAAATAACATCGAAGAATGATTATATAGCTGAGAACGATGACGGACATGTTAACCCGGATAATGAATCAGATTTCTATTTATCATATAAATTGACAGCCGGTTATACTTATTATTTCTGTGTAGAAGAATGGAATAACAATTCAGGGGCTATACAGATTGACTTCAAAAAGCAGCCATCAATAGCAGCTATTTCTGTGACATCAACAAAGGACACAGTTATGGCAGGATTTGACAGCTTTTCCTCAATCTACGAAAACTGTGAAATTCAGATAAGCTATACAGATGGTACGGAGAAATTTTATAATTATTCGAATGGATGGTATGGGGGAACGCTTACAGATTCTTATGGAAATAATATTTCTCCTGTATGGAAAAAAGACGATAACAAGGTAAGCTTTGAGGAAAATAAAGACTCGCAGTATTTTGCAGAAGGTGACTATACACTTCAGTTTGAAACAGGAAGTGAAGAAGATGGGACACTGACTTCCAGTGATCCGGTTGCAATACATGCCGTGGCACCGGAAGAAAGTGAAAGGTATTGTGGAGAGATTACAGAGGGCATGAATGAAGAGCTGAATCAGAATACATCTGAGGATATCTTTAAATTTGTTCCTGCAAGCTCTGGAAAGTGGTCTTTTATTTTTGAAGGTTCTGATTACAGAGGCATTGATGTCAGAAAAAGAAATGAAGATGGAAGCTATACTTTTGTAGAAACCTCCGGTACAGCATGTGAACTGGAAGAAGGAACAACGTATTATCTGGTGTTTTATGTGCAGCTATATGATCAGCTTAAGGTTATGAAGCAGGAAACCACAGCTTCCGTTGCAGTGGACCTTACAGATGTAAAAACATCATTTTATACTTCGTTGGATTCTTTTTATCTTAGTGGAGCAAAAATTACAGTTACATATGAAGATGGAGAGTCTGAAAGTCTGACATTTATTAATCAGACAAAACTTTACGACTCCAGAGGAAATCTGTATAGTTATATATGTTATAATGCAGATGAATCAGACACGTCGAAATATGGAATTGGTAGCAACTTTGAATATGCCGGTACTTATAAGGCACATTTTACGCAGAATGGTCAGGTACTCGATGGAGAATATGAGATTACTGCAACTGATCCGGAGCCATCTGCTTTTCAGGAGCTGTCTGAAGGTTTGAATAAAGATATCAGCAGTCCGAAAGACACACGTGCATGGTATAAATTTACACCGGGTACTACAGGCGCATACAAATTTTATCCGACCAATTCTGTATGGGTGCGTCGAATCACGAAAGATGGATTAGAGTATGTGGATTGTTTTGCAGAGAACAATGAAGCTGAAGGAGAGTATTATGTTTATAAGCTTTCCGCAGGAAACACATATTATGTAGGGTTTGAAGGAAATGTGTACAGGTCGTCTGATGAGACATACCGCAATACCGTAGACCTTACAATCAGTAATGTATCTGTTGAAGGAATTAACTATACAGAAACGGAAGTTACAGGACGTATGGGCGTTGATCAGCTCACTGGAAACAGCTTTATGCCGGCAGGTGAACTGAAGATTCAGTATGCAGATGGCAGTGAGGACAGCATCAAACCGTATCTGGGATTTGAAAGTCGAGATGACTATGGAAATAGCATCCGGACACAGATTCTGGATGCAGCCGGAAATGCATTTACTTTTGATGGTGATGACAGTGAAATCCCGGAAGGAACTTATACGGTTGAATTTACATGTGTAAAAGGTGGCAGCGATTCGGATGAGGAAAATGAATCTGTAATAAAAAGTAATCCTGTGACATTGACAGTCAGAAAGCCATCCTCAGAAGACTTCCGGAAATTACAGATCGGTAAAAATACGGATCTTCAGGTCGGAACTTATGATTATGATGAGGGCACAAGAAAAGACGTAGTCTGGTATTCCTTTGACGTTACAGAGGCAGGCTGTTACCAAATAGAACTGAAGTATAAAGATGGAAATTCTTTTGAAGAACAGACAGTAGTTGACTGGAAGAAGTTTGAAGACGGAGAGATTGCGGATGTTAAGGTAGATAAAGAAAGCAATGACAGCTATAATCTGGAGGCGGGAAGCTATCTGATCGGTATCTATGGAGAATATCTGGGAGTCCCTGAAATTATAGATGCTGAAATCGCCAAAATCGCCACGGTATCAAAGGTAGAACTTCTTTCATGGAAACCGGAAAATCCGGTGTTTGTAAAAAATGTTGAGCAGCCATATCTGCAATATGTGCGGGCAAAGGTAACCTATGATAACGGTGAAGAACGTGAGTTTTCGCTGGATGATGATTACAGGAATCGACAGGATGAAGCTGGCAGATCTCTGGATTGTGGGCTTTATTTTAAAGATAAAAATGATGAGTACCAGCAGGTAGACACGTATGATGCAACAGAAGGGGAATATTGTTTCCGTATTTCCTTTGGTAGTAAATTTGCAGATGAAGTGATCCCGGTAACAGTAAAATCCATGAAGGATAGTGTGGATACGGAACTTGATGCAGATGCGACAGATGCAGAGCTTACGAATAAAGACAGACTTCTTCTGAAATATACGGCAAAAGAGACAGGACGATATGAATTTGCATTTAATGTTCCTGTAGATAATGCCAGAATTTATAATGAGAAGGGTAACACTTTAGAGAGCGAGAGTACTTCTCTGGATACTTACAGCTATTATGCAAACCTGCAGAAAGATGAAACCTATTATTTGTATGTAGATGCAGATGATTATTGTGAAAAACTGAGAGTTTCGGTATCTATGATGACGAGACCGGCAGGATTAAAGGCAAAAGTACTCAAAAACATCTATGTTGCAGGTATTGATACGGTCAATGAGAGCGATATAGAGGCAGAAGTTTCTTACGGTGACGGAAACACAAAAAGAGTCAGAGGCTATAGAGGCTATAGTACTGTAAATGGCTATAACATTAACTACAAGATTAATAATAATGAGAATGCCAGAGCAGATATAGGAGATACTCTGGAAGCCGGAACATGGACCGTGACTCCGTATTTCAGCGTCAGTGTCGGAACGGGAAGTTCGGTTGAAGCAGAGGAAATGAAAGATATTCCGGTAGAATCTACGAGCATTAAATCAGATTTCCTTGATGAGGATGCACTTACTGCATTGAACGCAGATGAATGGATTACGCTGCCGAATACTGCCGGAAATAAGAAATACTACTCCTTTATACCAGATAAAACTGGTATTTATAATTATGAACTGCAGTCCGGAGATATATTAAGACCTGTTACTTTCTATAAGAAGGGAGCTAAACAGTACGAAAGTCTTGGCGAGGGACCTGTAAAGCTTGAAGCAGGAAAGACCTATCTGTTATGCGTGGTAACCTATAGGGAAACGACCATAAAAATCAGTCGAAGTACTTCCTCAGGCACGACAGACCCGGAGAAAGCAAACACGATCAATGAGATCACACTTTCTGCCGGAATGAAAGAACTTGTTGCAATAGGTACAGAAAAGATAAATGCAAATGGAGCTTATATTATCAGTGGTACATTTGCACCGGAAGAAGACGGGTATTACCGTATAAAAACCACAAAGTGGAGAAATGATGTTGACACATGTGTAACATTATTTGACAGTGACGGAAATGAGATAGACAATGATGATGACGGCGGCGAGGATAATAACTTTTTGCTGCTGTCAAAACTGGAAGCAGGTCAGACCTACACATATGAAATCCGTACGTACAATTCAGGGGAGAGTGCAATCCCGTTCTACCTGCATTTTGATAAAACTGCTATGTATACCATCAGTGATATGCAGCTTGTGCTCAGAGAAAATGTGAAGGCAGAAAATGTTTCTGTATTAACTTCACTGGAAGCGGCTTATCAGCTCAAGGTTACCTATAAAAAAGATGATACATCTGATGAAACGGCAGATGAACAGAAAGAAGCAGTATATGAGATTCGTGGAGATGGAGGCTATCTCAAGGATGAGTATAGAAATACAATCAGATTTTCTCATCCTGTAAAGAGCACGGTAGATGATGATTTTGAGTATACATTAAAGGTAGAGGCCGCCGGAAAGACATACAATCTGAAAGTACCGGTAAAGGGACTGAAGTCATTTACAGAAATGCAGGAAGGCACTGAGTATATAATTCCGGCAGGAAGTGCGACATATTGTTTTACACCTTCGGAGGATGGTGAATATATTTGCTCCTATGAAGCTGCCATTCAGGATGAGGTAGGCATTATGGTCATCCGCCCAAAATATTATGACGGAGAATATCATTCTGAAGACCTTGGCGAATATGAAGAAGGTGGAAATGCTGTTTCCCTGCATTTAGAAAAAGGAAAAACATATGCAGTTGTTGCAGATGGATGGCAGAATGACAGTGAAAATGCTAAATTCTGTATCAAAAAGGCTGCAAAGGAACTGAATGGCCTGAAACTGGCTTCTGTACCGGATAAGACAACATGTATGCCATTTGAAACAGAAATTGCTTCACTGAAAGGATTAAAAGTAACTGCATCTTACAAAGACGGAACAACAGAAGAAATTGTGTATGGTCAGAAGGATTCTTCGGGAAGAAGCATTAAGCTCAACCATATAAGCTGGCTCGATGGTAAAACATGCCGCGTTTTTGTAAGCCTTGGAAGATATATAACAAGCTTTGACCTGACTCCTGCTTCATGGGATGATCTGGAAAGTCTTGCGACAGCAGAGAAAAAGACTCTGACAGACCTTGTTAGTGGAGATTTCGTGATGCTGAAATATGTTCCGGAGTCAACAGGACTTTATACGTTTAATGTAACTGGCGGATTTGTTTACGGCGCAATTTTGTCAGAAGATAAGGAAAATGTATGGACACCAAACAGTAGCTGCTACCTGGAGGAAGGTGTAACTTATTATATCCGAATCAAGGCAGAAGCAGCAGAGGTTCAGCTTTCTGTAAATTCAGGTAACTGTGTGTGGGAAATTGTTGAACGCACAGAAGCAACCTGTGAAAAATCCGGAAAACTCGTAGAGAAATGTAAAACACATGAAGACGAGGCAGAAAGAGTAACTACGCTGCCGGCACTCGGACATGAGTGGAGCGATTGGACAGTTACAAAAGAAGCAACCTGCGGAGCCGCAGGAAGCAAAGAAAGAACCTGTACAAGAAAAGGCTGTGAGCAGAAAGAAACAGAAATAATTGCAGCAACCGGAGAGCACAGCTTTGAATGGGTGACAGATACTGAGGCAACCTGCGGAGCCGCAGGAAACAAGCATCAGGAATGTAAAGTCTGCCATGAAAAAGGAGATACAGAGACAATTCCTGCAACCGGCCAGCACAGCTACAAATGGATAACCGACAAAGAGGCAACCTGCGGAGAAGCAGGAAGCAAGCATGAAGAATGTACAGTCTGCCATGCAACCGGAGAAACAGAAGAAATCCCTGCAACCGGAGAGCACAGCTACAAATGGATAACCGACAAAGAGGCAAGCTGCACAGCCGCAGGAAGCAAGCATCAGGAATGTACAGTCTGCCATGCAAGAGGAGAGAAACAGACGATTCCAGCCCTTGGACACAGCTTTGGCGACTGGAAAGTTACAAAAGAAGCGACCTGTACAGAGGAAGGAAAACAGGAGCGTACCTGTACAAGAGAAGGCTGTGAAGTTAAAGAAGAAGACACAATTGCAAAACTTGCCCACACTTATGCATGGGTAACAGACAAAGAGGCAACCTGTGGAGCCGCAGGAAGCAAGCATCAGGAATGTACAGTCTGCAAAGAAACTGGAAAAACAGAAACAATTCCGGCAACCGGAAAACACAGCTTTGGTGGCTGGAAGGTTACAAAGGCGGCAACAGTCGCAACAGAGGGAGTGAAGGAACGTACCTGTGAGGTATGCGGTGCAAAAGAAACAGCATCGATCGCAAGAGTGAAAGGTCCTGTTACCCTGAATGTTCCGGTAAACAAAACACTTCCGATGAAGATGAAACAGACATTCCAGGCAAAAGCATCCGGACTTGCAAAGGGTGATAAAGTAGTTTCCTGGACGAGCAGCAACAAAGCAGTTGCAACGGTATCCGGAAGCGGCAAGATCACGGCACAGAAGAAAGCCGGATCTGCACAGATCACTGTGAAGCTTGCAAGCGGCACAACTGCTAAATTTACAGTAAAAGTACAGAAAACAGGTGTTGCAACAACTTCAATCACAGTGGTAAATAAGTCAACCGGAAAGAAAGTATCAAAAACTGTCAGCCTGAAAGCGAAGAAAAAACTGAAACTGGCAGCAACAGTTGCACCGGTAACAAGTAAACAGAAGGTAACCTATTCATCTTCCAATAAAAAGATCGCAACAGTCAACTCTAAGGGTGTTATTACAGCGAAGAAGAAGGGTACCGTAACAATTACGGTGAAATCAGGTAAGAAGACCGTAAAGATTAAAGTAAAAGTAAAGTAACCAGATAATGAAAAATAAAACAAAAAAGATCTCATGGGATCTGCTTCCTCTGCTCATGGTAACATCGGCTCTGCCGCTGGTTGCCATGGGCAGAAAAGTTTCTGTCTCACTCGGAAAATATTCATGGTTTGCAGACGGAAATTATCAATATGATTTTTTTATGTATGCCAAAAGTATCGTATTTTTGATACTGGTAGCCTGGATGCTGATCGTACTTATTGACAGGGGGCTGATCCGCGGCATAAAACTGAAACACTGGAAATTATTTATACCGCTTTATATATATGGACTCATGGCTCTGATCTCCACAGTATTTTCTGCGGACAGGGAGCTTTCCCTGAAAGGCATGTGGCAGCAGTATGAATCCGTATGGATACTTCTGGGATATCTGATTACCGCGTTTTACTGTGTACAGGTAGTGCAGTCTTTGCAGGATATCCGTATACTTTGTATTTCTGTGGCTGTCGGAG
>OGPG01002308.1_pt1 | contig 11059 bp, 9 predicted proteins | sample 1552851 | NCBI WGS metagenome assembly OGPG01 (sample SAMEA2579909, study PRJEB22360) | human gut metagenome | biome: human gut; feature: human-associated habitat; material: faeces | place: Denmark | collected 2008/2010 | reverse complement strand
AATCAACAGCATTAAGATCGAAAAAGTGGAAAAGTGCAACGAAGTGACGTTTACGGGCGTGGACAACGCTACGTTCTATGCGGAATCCGAAGAACTGAAAGCCTTTATCGCCAATCCCAAGGCGGGAGTGACGGCAAAAAACGGGGAGACCGATCTCACTGACCGCATCACCGTAAAGGGCGAGGTATCCGAAAAGATTATGGAGGGCACCAACTTTACGCTCGCTTACGTCGTGGAAAATCAAAACGGCCCCTCGGCGATCGCCTATCGCTCAATCAAAGTCCGTCTCAAAAAGGAACACCCGTACAGCCTCATCAACGGCACGTTTGATGAAAACATCAATTTCTGGACGCAGGACGTCGTACAGAGCGAGGGTACCGGCAAAGCGGTTTATGAATGGGCCGAGGGTGACGCAAAAGAAGGCGCGGCGAAAATTACGATCGAAAACCCTTCCACCGCCGGATGGCACATCCAGTTCCGGCAGGATGTCTCTATGGAAAAGAATACCAACTATATCATCAAAATCCGCGCGAAGGCGAGCGTCAACCGCACCATCGATCTCGAACTCAATGCGGGCGGCAGCAATTCTTCGTATCAAATCCCTCTGACTACGGAATATACCGAACAGGAAATCTATTATTCCGCCCCTGCGAATACGACAGGCTTCCGCTTCCTTTTGGGCGGCGGCGGATCGGCCAACAACGGCAGCATAATCTGGATTGACTCTGCGGAAATCACGCTTGATCCCGATACGACGCAGTATGCGGGCTGGCAGCTTAAAAATTCCGACTTCGAATACGGTATGAGACATTGGGGTTCTGAAGGCTCTGCATTCGTAGAGGGTTCGGACGACAACGGTAAATATGTTTCTTCGACTTTTGCAAACAACACCTCCGCAGGTTGGAATATTCAGCTTCGTCAGGACGGCAAGCAGTTCGAAGCGGGCAAAACCTATAAGCTTATCGTCAAAGCAAACTCCACCGTCGATAGAGATATTACAGTGGAAATCAATCCGGATATGACGGCTTCCAAGGGAAAAAATACGAAATTCCATTTCACGAGCGAGGTTCAGACCTTTGAATTTGAATTTACGTTCGACGAAGTTGCGAACAATACGCGCGTCGGCATGCTGCTTGGCGGAAACAACATCAAGGATTCTACGGTCAAAATCTATCAGTTCGAGATCGTCGAAGTGCCTGCCGAAGCCTAAAGCCTAAAGGTGAGCGATGAAAAAAATTGCAGCAATATTGTTGGCGGCCTCTATGCTGGCGGCGGGGCTGGGAAGTTGTGCGGACGGCTCGACTTCCCAGAGCACCGGCGGAAGCGGGAATTCGGCGCAGACGGAGTATAACAATCCCGTTTATGAGCCCGTATTCGCCGATCCCTGCATCATCGAGCATGAGGGGAAATATTACGCCTATGCGACGGAGGATTACGGCGAATGGAAGCCGAGCGACGATCCTCTCGAATACGTGTCAAACAAGCAAATCGTACCCATTCTCGAATCGGATGACCTCGTGCATTGGTATTTCAAAAATGCCGCGTTCACCGCACGGGAAAAGCCCTCGTACTCCTTCTCCATCTCCGTCAGCAGACGGATACGGTCCTCCTGGGCGTTCACCTGCCGGGTCAGCTCCTGTTTTGCGTCCTGGGCGCTCTGCGCCTTCTGGCGGCGGCTGTCCATTCGCAGGCTGTGACCCTGAATGATATTCTCCGCCGCCTGGGCCTCCTCCTTGGCGTCGTTCAGCGCCCGGCGGTTGGTCTTTGCGTCCTTTTCGCTCTCCTCCAGCTTACGCTGTGCCTCGGACAGCTCCTGCCGCACCGTAATCCGCCGCTGTCCGGCCTCGTCCAGGCCCGCCTGCAGGGCGGACAGCGCGGCGCGCCCGTCTGCGGCCTCGGCCACAGCAATGGCCTCCTGCGCCCGCAGGGCCTCGGCCTCGTCCGCCGCGCCCCTTGCGCTGTCAGTCAGCGCCTGCGCCCGAGAGAGCAGCTCACTCAGCGCCGTCTCCAATACCGCCGCGTCGCGGTCGATGTCCGCGATACGCGCCAACTGTCCGTCGATCTGTCCCTGTAAATTCTCCCGCCGCTGGTCTGTGCTGGTCAGTTCCTGTTCCAGCCGGCGCAGAGACTCGTTGTTGTGCTCCACAGAGGTCTGCAGCACCGCGATGGCCGCAGACTCCTCGCCGGCGGCGGACTCCGCCTCGGTCACCTGACCGCGCAGCGCGTCAGCCGCCACATCGTTCTGCCGCATCTCCTCGGTAAAACGCTCTCCCTGGGCGTAGGCCTCGTCCAGCGCCGCCTGGGCCTGGTCACAGGCCTCCTTGGCCTGAGCCGTATCGCTCTCCAGCTTCAGCTTGGCGGTCCGCAGGTTTTGCAGCTGCTCCAGCCACACGGAGATCTCCAGCACCCGCAGCTCATCCCGCAGCACCAGATACTTCTTCGCCGTCTCCGCCTGCGCCCGCAGCGGCTCCACCTGCAATTCCAGCTCGGCGATCTTGTCGTTGATACGCACCAGGTTTTCCTCGGTGCGCTCCAGCTTGCGCTCGGACTCCTCCTTGCGGTGCCGGTATTTGCTGATACCGGCGGCCTCCTCGAAGATCTCCCGGCGCTCGCCGCTTTTCACAGACAGTATCTCGTCGATCTTGCCCTGTCCGATAATGGAATAGCCCTCCCGGCCCATACCGGTGTCCATGAACAGCTCGTTCACGTCCTTCAGCCGCACGGACTGCTTATTGATATAGTACTCCGACTCACCGCTGCGGTAATACCGCCGTGTCACGGCCACCTCTGCCTCCTCCCGGGTGGGGAAGATATGCTCGGTGTTGTCGATGACCAGCGTCACCTGGGCAAAGCCCATCTGGTTCCGCTTCTCCGTACCGCCGAAGATCACGTCCTCCATCTTGGCACCGCGGAGCTGGCGGCTGTTCTGCTCGCCCATGACCCAGCGTATGGCGTCGGAGATGTTGGACTTGCCGGACCCGTTTGGTCCCACGATAGCGGTGATGTCCTCACCGAAATTCAATACCGTCTTGTCGGGGAAGCTTTTGAACCCCTGTATCTCAAGTGCTTTTAAGTACAACTGCGTCACCTCTTATACTTTGGCATACCTTAACTAAGATAGTATACTATGGAAGTCCCCGTTTTTCAAGAAAAACCGCGCGCCGGCATGAAAAAAGCGGAGAGCCCCCGCCCTCCGCCAATGTCTATCCATGCCGCCGTTCGATCTGTCCGTACAGTGCCTCCAGCGCATCGCCCAGTGTACCGATCCGATCGATGATTCCCTCTGCCACCGCCTGCTCGCCGTACAGCACCGTCCCCACGTCATTGGCCATGTCGCCGCTGGAGAGCATCAGCTCCCGGAACCGTTCCGCGGTCACGCGGCTGTTGGCCGCCACGAACTGAATAATGCGCTCCTGGAGGCGTTCAAAATACCTGTACGTCTCCGGCGCGGCAATGACCGTCCCGGACATCCGCACCGGGTGCACCGTCATGGACGCCGTGGGCGCGATGAACGTCTCCTTTCCGCACACCGCCAGCGGTACGCCGATGGAGTGCCCGCCGCCCAGCACCAGCGTCACCACCGGCTTCGTCATGCCTGCCGCCAGCTCCGCGATGGCCAGTCCCGCCTCGATGTCGCCGCCCACGGTGTTCAGAAGCAGCAGCACCCCGTCCACCTGTTCGTTCTGCTCCAGCGCCGCCAGCAGCGGCAGCACGTGCTCGTACTTCGTGCTCTTCAGATTGTCCGGCAGCAGCGTGTGTCCCTCCACCTGCCCCACGATGGTCAGGCAGTGTATCGTCCCCCGGCTGTTTTTCACCACAGTGCTGCCCATATCAATGATCGGCTGTACCGGCACCGCCGCTTTTTCCTCATTCTTTTCCCGGTTTTCGTCGTTGCTCATATCCGCGCCTCCTTTTTGCCGTAGCTTGCGCGGATACCGCCTCTTTCATGCAAAAAGAGCGCCTCCCGGCGCTCTTTTTCGTTATTCGTTATCTTCTGTTGTGGGGATACCAGATCTTCTGCTTCTCCGCCTCGCGGATCAGTTCCTCCCGGAAGTCCGGGTGCGCGATGGAGATCAGCTTCTCCGCGCGCTCCCACACCGTCAGTCCCTTCAGGCACACGCAGCCGTACTCCGTCACCACGTACATGGTGTTCACGCGGGTATCCGTCACCACGGAACCGTTCTGCAGGGTAGGCCGTATGCGGGAATGCAGCGTGCCGTCCTTGTCTGCGTGAGTGGAGCTGAGACAGATAAAGCTCTTACCGCCCTTGGACAGATACGCACCCAGCACAAAGTCCTGCTGTCCGCCGGCGCCGCTGATCTGCTTGGTGCCCGCCGTCTCGCCGTTCACCTGCCCGTACAGATCCACATCCACCGCGTTGTTGATGGAGACAAAGTTGTCGATGGCCGCGATGGTGCGGATGTCGTTGGTGTAGCTGATGGGCGCGGCCATGCACGCCGGGTTGTCGTCCAGATAGTCGTACAGCTTCTGGGTACCGGCGGCAAAGGCGAACACTTGCCGGCCCCGGTCGATGTTCTTCTTCATGCACGTGACCTTCCCCGCCATAGCCAGATCCACATAGGCGTCCACGTACATCTCCGTGTGTACGCCCAGATCCTTCAGGTCGGACTCGCACAGCATGGCGCCCACGGTGTTGGGCATACCGCCGATGCCCAGCTGCAAGCAGGCCCCGTCGGGTATCTGCTCCACGATCAGCTTCGCCACCGCCCGGTCCACCTCCGTAGCCGTGCCGCTGGGCTGGACGCCCATGGGGTCGTTGCGCCCCTCCACGATCATGTCCACCTCGCTGACGTGGATACAGTTGTCAAAGCCGCCCAGGCACCGGGGCATATTCTCGTTGACCTCCACGATGACCACCTTGGCCATCTCGCACACCGCCTTCACGTGGCTGGCGGAGAGCCCGAAGTTGAAGTACCCGTGCTTGTCCATCGGGGCCACCTGGAACATGGCCACGTCCGGCGGCGTGATGTGGTCGTAGTAGTACCGGGGCAGCTCCGAATAGCGCATGGGCTCATGGAACCCCGCGCCGCTGGCGATATGATGGCGCTCCACGCTGCTCATGTGGTGAGAGTTGAAGATGATATGGTGTACCGGGTCCTCGATGTCGAAGATCGCCGGCTTCCACAGGCTGATACCGCCCCGGACCTTCACATCCTCCAGCTCCGGTGCACGGCGGGCCAGCGCCTCGTCCAGCACCCGGGGATGAATGGCGCAGAAGCCGTAGTCCACCCAATCACCGGACTTGATGACCTTCACCGCCTCGTCCGCGGTGGTCAGTTTCTGCTTGTACAGCGCCTGAAAATCAGCAAAAGCCATGTCCTGTTCCTCCCTGTTCTTTCCTGTTCTTTCCTGTTCCTTCCGCTGAAGGCTGAATTCTTAATTGTTAATTTTACCACAATACAGCCGGCGGGGAAATTGACGAAACCCACAAGAATTCCCGGGAATGCTTGTGCAAAAATGAACAGGTCCGGCATGGATATCATCCGCTCAACGCCTCTACCTCCTCCGACATGATCACCCGTATCTCGTTGACCGCCGTGTCGTTGTTTTTTTCGCTCTGGCACATCTTTGCCGCTGTCCCCACCAGCGCCTGCAGGATACCTCCCAGCTCCTTGACCTCCTTCAGGCTGCCCTCTCCGCTTTCCAGCCGTTCCGTAGCCCCGGCAGCCGCCGTCTCCAGCAGCTTTGCCGTGGCCATCAGGCATCGCCGGAGTATCTGCTTTTCCGCCTCCTCCCGACCGATCTGCCACTGCCCCTTGATCGCATGTCGCCACACCGTCTGCGTACACACATGGTACTCCCTTGCCAATCGCTGATAGGTATACATTCCCGACTCATACTTACGCCTTACCTCTCCCCAGTTCACGTCTGCTCTTTTCATATGCGCTCCCCCCTTCCTGCGGTCTGGTTCTGCCCCTATGCCTAAAAACCGGGAGAGTTGCCCATAAACAGGCAACTCTCCCAAAATTATTTTTCTTTCCCCCGCTTCATCCCCCGTCCCTTTCGTACGGCACGCTTCTCCCATCGTCCCGCTCTTTCGCGACCCGAGATCGCTCTTACTTTGCCTTGAACTCTATCCACTCATTGTCCATAAGGACAACTACCAAGTCTTCCTCAATAACAGCATACGGAGTCCCCAGGTCTCTGTTGAAGTTTGCCTCACCATCTTTTCGGGGAACGCCATCCTCCGCATACGACGTGGTGTACTGAATAACACTCTCGTCTACTTCAACGGGAACAGCATTATCGGTCGAATAGTAATTTATCCCATTTACCATTATCGTCGCAGGATAGTCCCCAACATTCGACTTTCCGCAGCCCGCCATAGCAACAACGCAAACCAACGCTAACACTGATGCCATCAACTTTTTCATACGATCACGCTCCCCCTGTCAAATTCCAATTGATCCGTTCTATCTTCAGCACAATGCTCTTAAATTCTCTTGCCCACCTCGATTGTACCATGCCTCTCCGCAAGGTCGCAAGATATTTTCCCCTGCACGCCATTGTGAAAACAACCAAAAACACCTCCGCTGCCTGTGGGGCAGCGGAGGTGTTTTACGATCTAATTACTCCTCGTCGGCGTCCTCGTCAGCGGCGGGAGCCAGCAGCGCACGGATGGACAGGGAGATCTTCTGCTTCTCCTCGTCGATGGCGGTGATCTTGGCATCCACCATCTCGCCCTCGGTCAGCACGTCGCCGGGCTTCTCGATGCGGCGATCCGCGATCTGGGAGATGTGGATCAGGCCGTCCACACCGGGCACGACCTCGGCGAACGCGCCGAAGGTCATCAGCTTCACGATACGCACGTTGGCCACATCGCCCACATGGTAGGTAGCCATGAACTTATCCCAGGGATTCATGCTGCGGTCCTTCACACCCAGGGAGATCTTGTGCTTCTCGGGATCGAAGGAGATAACGTACACGTCCAGGGTATCGCCCACGGAGACGACCTCGGCGGGGTTCTTAATACGGCTCCAGGACAGCTCGGAGATATGTACCATACCATCCACGCCGCCGATGTCCACGAACACACCGTAGGAAGTCATGGACTTCACGGTGCCGGTGTAGTGCTTGCCGACCTCGATGTTGTTCCAGATCTCCGCCTGGGCGGCCTGACGGGCCTCATAGGTCACGGCCTTGATGGAGCCGACGACGCGGCGGCGGGCACGGTTGACCTCGGTGATCCGCAGGGACACGGTCTGGCCGATCATGGTGCTCAGCTCAGCGCCGCGGGGCAGACCGGACTGGGAAGCGGGCACAAACACGCGCACGCCCTTAACATTAACGACGATACCGCCCTTGTTCTCCTCGGTGACTTTACCTTCGAGAGTGGTCTTGTCCTCGCGGGCCTTCTCGATATCCTCCCAGACCTTGACAGCGTCCAGACGCTTCTTGGACAGCATGGCGTAGCCCTCCACGTCGTTGACGCGGATGATGTACGTCTCGATCTCGTCGCCGACCTTGACGACGTCCTCAGGCTTCACATTGGGATCTGCGGACAGCTCGTCCACAGAGATATAGCCCGCCTGCTTGCAGCCCAGATCGACCTGCACCTCGGTGGGGCCGATCGCCGTTACAATACCGGTTACCTTCTCTCCTGTATTCAAAGTCTTAAAAGATTTTTCCAGCATTTCCTCGAAGCTCTCTTCCGTAGCTTCCATGTTCTTGATCTCTTCGCTCATCGTTGCATATACCTCCTTAATGATGCCCGCAGGCGTGGACGCGCCGGCTGTAAGCCCCGCCACAGAACATCCGTTAAGGGACCCGACCCGCAGCTCCTCCGGCCCTTCGATCTGATAGACCCGGGCGCAGCGTGTGCTGCAGATCTCCGCTAAATGTCTGGTGTTGGCACTTTTACGATCTCCGACCACGACCATAACGTCCGCCCGTCCGGCGATATTCGCCGCCTCGGATTGACGTTTTTGCGTAGCATCACATATTGTATCAAAGATTTCGGCGTTTGTACACTGTTTTTTTAAAAATTTTACACACTCTTCCCATATCGAACGAATACAGGTCGTCTGTGCGGTAACCAGCAAATCCATGTCCTTCCGCGCCGGGTCCGCCGCCACCCAATCAGCCAGCTCTGCCGTGTTTTCCAGCACCACGCTGCGCTCACAGCGGCTTGCGGCGGCCATCACCTCCGGATGGTGCGCTTCTCCGATAATGATGGGTGTCCGGCCCGCACGGGCTGCCCGTTCCACCAGCCGGTGGATCCGCAGCACGTGTGGGCAGGTAGCGTCCACGATGCGTACACCCCGTTCCTCCAACAGCCGTAAAGCCTCCCGTGTCTCGCCGTGGGCACGGATGATCACCGTCTCTCCCGGCCGCACCTGCTGAGGGCTGTCCGCCTGCCGCGCACCCAACGCCTCCAGCGCTGTGATGACCCTGTCATTGTGTATGATACTGCCCAGCATAACGCAGCCGCCCTCCCGGGCAGCCACCTCCGCCATGTGCACGGCCCGTTCCACGCCGTAGCAGAACCCCGCCGTCTTCGCCAGTATCACCTGCATTCGATCCCTCCCAGGGCATAGGCCCGCCGCATGACCTCATGGGCGTTGGCAGTATATTCCTCCGCCGTACCCTTGCGGCCGGTGTACTCCGGCTCGAAGGGCTCGCCGATTATGATGGGCGTCTTGCGGAATATGCGCTTCTTCGTGCCGATATATACCGGCGCCAGCTTCACGCCGGCACGGATGGCCATCATGCCCGCGCCGGACTTGACCTCCGCCTCTCCCGGTGTCTTCACCCGTGTTCCCTCCGGAAACAGGAACAGGTTCCACCCGTCCCGCAGGCTCTGTATGGCGGTCTTCACCGCCCCAATGTCACTGTTGCCCCGATCCACCGGAAACACGCCGATCGCCCGCAGGAACCCGCCCACGATGGGGATGGAGAACAACTGCTTCTTAGCCATGATCCGCACGTTGAACCGCTGGGGCATGGACAGCACGAATAGGATGGGGTCCCAGGCGCTGGAGTGATTGGCGCACAGCAGCACCGGTTCTCCGCCCTCCAGATGCTCCGTTCCCCGCAGGTCCACCGGCAGAAAAAACAGCACCAGCGGGCGCAGCACCCGCCACGCCGCCGCGTAAAACTTATTTCTCACGATGCCACACGCCCCCGTATCACATCCAGCAGCAGCTCCAGGCTGGCCGCGAAGTCCATGTCCGTGTTGTCGATCATAATGGCATCATCCGCCGGCCGCAGCGGCGCCGCCGCCCGGTGGGTATCGTTATAATCCCGCTGCTCCATATCCCGCAGCACCTCGTCAAAGGGCTTCGGCGTGCCCCGCTGCTCCAGCTCCAAAAACCGCCGCCGCGCCCGCGTCTCCACATCCGCGCACAGAAACACCTTCACCTCCGCGTCCGGCAGCACCACGGTCCCGATGTCACGTCCGTCCATGATGACGCTGTGCTCCCGCGCCAGAGACCGCTGCAGCTCCATCAGGAACGCCCGCACCTCCGGTATGGCCGACACGTCTGAGGCGTACTTCGATATCATCGGCAGGCGTATCTCCTTCGTCACGTCCTCGCCGTTGAGATACATCCGCTGCAGACCCTCCTCGTCATACCGCAGGGCCACCGTGATCTCCGGCAGCGCCGCGATCACCGCCGGCGCGTCCGTTGGCGCGATGTCGTGCCGATACATATACACGCCGATGGTCCGATAGATGGCCCCGGTGTCCACATATAAGATATGCAGCGCCTCCGCCGCCGCCCGGGCCAGCGTGCTCTTCCCCGCGCCGGACGGCCCATCGATGGCCACTGCGTACTGTCTCTCCGTCATGTCATTTCCTCGCTTTCTGCGGCGCTCAGCCCCGCCAGATACCCCGTCGCCCATGCGATCTGTAAATTAAAGCCCCCCGTATAGGCGTCCACGTCCAGCACCTCGCCGGCAAAAAACAATCCCCTCACCCGCTTCGACGCCATGGTGTTTGGCGTTACCTCTCCCACCTTCACGCCGCCGGCGGTGACGATCGCCTCACTGACGGGCCGCGGCCCGGTAAGCTCCAGCGTAAAGTGCTTCAGCACCTGCACCAGTGCCCGGCGCTGTTCCTTTGTCAGGCTGTTGGCCTTTTCGCTTCCGGTCAGCCCCGCCCGGCGCAGCACCACCGGCGCCATGCTGTGGGGCACCAGCCCCGCGGCGATGGTCCCCATCTCCCGGTTGGGATTTTCTCCGATATCCCGCAGCACCCGCGCGTCCAGCTTCTGCTCATCCAGCGCCGGCTTCAGGTCGATCTCTATCGTATAGTGCTCCCCCTCCCAGCGCCGCAGATGGGCGCTGGCGGACAGCACCAGCGGTCCGGACACCCCGAAGTGGGTAAACAGCAGCTCGCCGAAATCCCGGAACACCGCCTTTTTCTTCCCGTTGTATACCGTCACTGCCACGTTCCGCAGGCTCAGGCCCTGCATAGCCGGACAGTCCTCGCCCGCGCACACCAGCGGCACCAGTGAGCCCCGCGGCGGCACAATGGTGTGTCCCAGTGCCTCCGCTATGCGGTAGCCGTCCCCCGTGGACCCGGTGCCAGGATAGGACACCCCGCCTGTAGCCAGAATGACCGCCTGCGCGGGGTACGTTTCCTTCTCCCCTTTTACGGCGCATACCGCGCCATCCGCCGTCTCCACTGATACGGCCCGGTCACGGACCCACCGCACCTTCCGGCGCTTCAGCTCCCGTTCCAGCGCGTTGGTGATGTCGAAGGCACTGTCGGACACCGGAAACACCCGGTTTCCCCGTTCCACCTTCAGCGGCACGCCCAGCGCCTCAAAGAACGCCATGGTGTCCCGGGGCGTGAACCGTGTCAGCGCACCGTACAAAAATCGCCCATTACCGGGAATGCTGGCAAGCAGCGTCTCCCGGTCACAGTCATTGGTCACATTGCACCGGCCCTTGCCGGTGATATTCACCTTCTTGCCCAGCCGTTCGTTGGGCTCCAGCAGCGTCACCGCCGCGCCCTGCCGGGCCGCGGTGATGGCCGCCATCAGACCGGCGGCGCCGCCGCCGGTCACCACGATCTCCCTCGCCCGGGGCGCGG
>OGPG01002307.1_pt1 | contig 11070 bp, 7 predicted proteins | sample 1552851 | NCBI WGS metagenome assembly OGPG01 (sample SAMEA2579909, study PRJEB22360) | human gut metagenome | biome: human gut; feature: human-associated habitat; material: faeces | place: Denmark | collected 2008/2010 | reverse complement strand
CCTTAGCAGTCAATACATCAGCCTCCATAATTGCCGCCGGCTATCAACGGTTGGATATAGGCAACAATAAAACCAAGCGAATTCAATATAATCCATGTGATCACAATACGCTTAAGCCAGCTCGTTGCTTCGTCCACCGCCTTTTGATTCCGTGATACCAACCGCACAATCAATGCGACTGCGGCCATCGTGACGGCGACAATCGTACTGATCGTAACAATCTGCCCGTAAAAATCCCGCATGATTGCACTGAAGCGATCCCAAATTGTCTCCGAGGCGGCAAACGTCGGTTGTATAACAATCATTAACGCAACCACTATTGCAACCATGCTCCAATAGCCGACACATATACCCACTCCCTTCCTTTTCTGATTCAACATAATACAGTCCTCCTATAACGAATTTTCCAAAAGAAAAAGCCATCTTCGAAATACTGATCCCGAAAACGGTTCGCTGGTTAATCCCACTTTTGGATGGTATCATTATAGCATAATCTCATTTGCAATGCATCCGCTTTTTACTGCCTATTTTTTGCCTTTATCGTGCCTAAATATTGTTATTATTTTTACATTCTAACTTGACTAACCCCACTCAACAAAGATTTTATATCTAAAAAATAAAGAAAGCTCAAAAGAAAATGATAACAGAATCAAAATACATCTGTTATCAGAAAATAACAAAGAAGGCACAAACAGGAATCAACTAACTAATTATCAACAATATAAACAAAACAATTTGATAACAAAAGACAGACATAATATACCTACAAAGAAATAAATCCAAAAAGTTATCTTATATAAAGTAGCAGTTACGCACCCCACATTAATGTTCATACATTAATATACAAAGCAAAATCATTTAATTGATAACCTAAACTTAAAAAACAATGAATAACAAGCAAAAAATAAGCGCCTCTATCGAAGAGACGCTTATAAAAATTAAAATGGTGAGACTTATATAAACAACATAAGGTATGCTAATCAAACTTTTGCCGGTATTTTTATACCAAAAGCACAATACGTCAGATACAGTACGCAAACCAAAGTAACTGTCACTCCACCTATTATTCCCACAGTACCAATAGCGAAACCAATAACCGGAGTCACAACCCCTCCACCGGCAACGGCAGTAATCATTAAACCGGAAATCTGATTTGCTTTCTCTGGACGAGCCTGCAATGCCATCGAATAAATAATAGCAAATACGGACGAAGCAAAAAAGCCAACCGCACCTATACATATCAGATTTACAACATCATTATCTACCCCCATCAATATCAATAATGAAACAATACAAGCTACAATATTAACTCGGAAATATCTCATCTCGGCAATATGAGCTAACAAAAAAGCTCCCAGCAATGCACCAACCGTACGACTAAGAAAATAAACCTGAGGAGCAAACTTCACCTGCTCATCAGCCCACCCAAAACGAATAGACATCAATTTGGAGCTAATAAAATTTGTTGCCACATCTACTCCCACAATGAAGAATATACCTAAAAACAGCAAGAGGATCGTTCGGTCCTTCAACAATGCAAATGTATCCTCTATAGAAAGTCCCTTATCTGATACAATATTTTTCTCCCGTTCAATAGGAGTTGCCATAAGCCAAACAGCCGACAGCAATGTTATAAAACCAAGTATTGGGAAACAATAATACCATTTATCCGCTCCGAAGTAATTCACCGCCAAGAGCACAATCTCCGGTCCAACCAAAGAAGAAACCGCCTTTATAACTTGTCCAGCCGTTAAACTACTCGTCAAAAAGGCCTTGTTAGTAACCACGTTATTAAGCAATGGATTCAGTGAAACCTGCAAAATAGCATTTCCTATGCCCAGTAAAGCATAAGCTGTCATACAAGTAATACTGTCATAAGCCAACAATGGTAGAATCATACCTATAATTGTAATACCCATACTGATGAGCACGGTATTCTTACGTCCCCATTTATTCATCTGATTCCCAATAGGAATACTTAAAAAAAGGAACCAAATAAAGACCATTGAAGGCACAAAACCAGTCATTACGGGCGACCAATTAAAGCTGCGCTGTACATAGTCAGAAGAAATACCAACAATATCACAAAAACCCATCACAAAGAAACCAAAAAGCACCGGGAGAGTTGTCAATATAGAGTTTTGTTTTTTCATATTCACAGTTATTTATATAAAACACATTGTTTTTTAGCCTACATTCATTAATGAGTCAGTCTTTTATTAGGAAAACTATCTAATTTCAATGTTAACCTCCCTCCTTTCACAACCTCCTCAAACGGCAACAATACAGTTTCCTGCTGTTTACCATTCAAAGAGACATCTTGCAGATAACAGTCATCAACAGAATGTCTTTTTACTTCAATCACAAACTCTTTTCCTGAATAGTATTCCCTGTTCAGGTTAATAGTCACCTTATCAAACAAAGGGGCACCTATCTGAAATTTCGGATTAATCTCTGTCAGTCCTTTCACATCAAACAACCCCAATGCAGAAATCACATACCAGGCACCTAATTGCCCCTGGTCCTCATCCTGGCCATAACCATAGCCATGAATTCCTTCTAAACCATAAAATTCATCCAAGATAGCCCGTACCCACTTTTGAGACAAATAGGGCTTACCTGAAAAATTAAACAACCAGGAAATATGCAGATTGGGCTGATTTCCATGATTATAAACCGTTTTCAGTCCGGCAAATGCATCAACTTCCGTTCCACCACCAAAAATACTCTTTTGCGAAAGCATGAAAATACTGTCGAGACGAGTATTGAAAATCTCCGGCCCTACCAAATCTATTAATTCATCTATATGATGAGGAACATAAAATGTGTATTGTATAGCATTACCTTCCTGAAATCCCTTCCATGGTGAAAGCGGATTAAAATCCTCTAGAAAGCGCCCCTGGCTATCTTTAGGGCGAATCAGGCGAGTTTCCTTGTCATAAAGTTTTTTCCAGCCATTAGAAAGTTGGGAAAGCCTTTCGTAATCTGCCTCTCTCCCCAGCTGTTTGGCAAACTGCGCAATCGCAAAACAACTAAAACTATACTCCATAGTATGCGAAGCACCAAAACCTGAGCCTCCCTCACGAGTCACCATATCAAACTGCTTCTCATAAGGAGAATAACCGAGCTCCACAAACGAACGCACATCCATTTTTCCGGCACCTTCAGGCCTTCCCCGCCATTCCACCTCATTCTTCAATGCAGCCTCATAGCCCAATTGTATATCAAAATCACGAATACCACAGTTATAAGCTGCCGCAATAGCCAGACCTGTAAAATTTGTCCCTACTCCCGACACATACTTGCTACACGCGATTCCATCTCCCAGCCAACCGGCATCCCGGTAAACCAGCAGCTGACTCTTTATCCAGTCAGAATAATATTCAGGATAAGCCAATGCCCATAACTGTGTCAGGTTCCAGAACCCACCCCAAATAGCATCTGTATTATAATGCTGATGCACCGGGTTTCCTTTTTCATCCAGCGTGATACGTCCTACAGAACCGTCATTCCTTGGATAATACCCATTGACATCACTTGCCAATCCACGCCCCAGAAGCGCATGAAACAGTCCGGTATAAAACTTCACTTTATCTTCCTCCTTACCTCCTTCCACGTAGATTCTACTCAATGACTCATTCCACGCTTTCGTTGCATTCTTCCTTGCCTGATCAAAAGTAACGTCCTTAGCTTCCACCTCCCTATTAAAACGAGCGTTTTCTATGGACGTATATGAAAGACCTACTTTTACTTCTACCGACTCCTGCTCTTCCGTAGAGAAAGTCAAATAAAGACCGGTACCGGGCCCTTTTGCCTGATATTTACCAGACACAACCTTATCCTTCACGAATGTTCCCACCTCTATCGGTTGTTTATTTAAAACCGCCGAAAAATACATACGAACATCCGCACCTTTCTGATAAATATCCACATATACAGGAGAAGTCACAACATAACCTTCTACTCTACCATCATCAAAGTATTGCACTTCGGCATCTTTTACTTCACCGCTTTCTCCTTGTTTGTTACCAATATCAAATATGAGGTTCGCCTGTTCCGACTTTGGATAAGTATAACGATGGAATCCCACCCGCTGCGTGGCAGTCAATTCGGCCTTTACTCCATAATCTTTCAGAATAACAGAATAATATCCAGGAACCGCAATCTCATCTTTCTTATCAAAACGCGAACGATAACCACTATCCGGATCATCCAGTTCACCCGGAACAGTCTGCAACCCACCTACAGTCGGCGCAAAAACAATACCGCCTACCTGAAACTCATGAAAGTTAGCAAAACCTTCGATGGAGGTATGACGAAAGTCATACCCCACCGCTTGCCAACCACCGGAATTTCCCAAATGCGCATCAGTAGAAGGAGCCAACTTCGCCATACCGAATGGGACTGCCGCCGGCGTATAAAAGAACCAGCGACAATGCGCAGTTCCAATATTCGGATCTACATAGTCCACCAAAGTTTTAGTGCCCCTGGTATCCGTAGAGCATCCCAAAGCCACACTAATCCATATGACTAATAAACCGAGTTTTTTCATGATATAAATTCATTAACGCGTTAAATCCTCATCTATTTACACCAACCGGACACGAATAAATACCCCATGATTCATTTGGCTTATCTCCCATCTCCAAAATCAATTCTCCACCTTTCAACAATTCCGAAGCTGGGAAGAAGAAACAATCCAGCTTCTTACCATTCAACGTAGCGCTTTGAACATATTTATTCTTTCGGGATACATTCTTTGCCTCAATCGTAAATGTCTCACCACGACCATAGCGCTTACCCAAATCAATAACTACTTTTTCATAAAGCGGGCTGGCTATTTCATAGATCGGATCAATGCGGCAACCACCGTCTGTCTGAAATAATCCTAAAGCGGCCATAACAAACCAAGCACTCATTTGCCCCTGATCTTCATCACCCAAATAAGCATTGGCTACACCATAACCATAATACTTATCAATGATAGAACGAGACCATTTCTGTGTCAGCCAAGGCTTTTTAGCCCAATTAAACAAGAAAGCAAAATGCATAGACTGCTGATTGCCCTGAACTACTGGATAATCCCAGTACTGATCATTCGGAGCATTATATCTCCAAGGTTCGCTCACAACGAAGCCCCAATTCAAGCGGTCAACAAATGCCTTCTCACCCATTATATTAATCAAAGCCGGCACATCCTGAGGTACAAAGTAGCTAAGCTGCCAGGAGTTACCTTCTACATAGTGATGATTGCGCCCGGTTTGGAAAGCATCAAAGTCCGCTACAAAGTTACCGGCTGAATCACGCATATGCGCATAGCCGTTTTCCGGATTTACAGCATTCTTCCACCAATATCCACGATCATTAAACGTACCATACTCCGCATATTTACCCAATGCCTTAGCCATCTGTCCCACAGTCCAATCATCATAAGAGTACTCTAATGTATTGGAAAAACGCCCCAATTCAATAGGAACATATTTGTACTTCAAATAAGGAAGTAAATCACGATTGCCTGCAAATCCACCTGCTACATGTGTAGCCGGAGTTGTCTGCATCTTTTTCATGGCTTCAAAAGCCTTTTCCGCATCATAATCGCGAATCCCCATCTGATAGGCAGATACCATCAAAGGGATTTCATGTTCAGCTACCATCACCGGAATATATTCCATCCCCGCAGGTCCCTTTGCCAACCATCCATTTGCATCATACAACGCCAACTGAGAATTTACCCATTTGGAGCTCCATTCCGGTGTTACCAAGTTCCAGAATTGATTCAGATTCCAAAAAGTATTCCAGAAAGCGTCACAACCCAGAGCCACATGATCCGGATTCGTAAATTTACGTACTTTCTCATCAGGTGACATCCATTCTCCATTCACGTCACTCCACAGATTACGGCAGAGAGCACGGTATACATTTGTATAGAAGCGTACTTTTTCCATACGGTCATTCGTTCTGATATCCAATCGATTGAGTATACCATTCCATACGTTTTTCTGATTCTGAACAACAGCTTCGAAATCCCAACCGAACTTATCTGAAATCTCCTTTTGCAGATTTTCCGAAGCATTTGCTACACTTACCAACGAAATGCCTGTACGCACCTGAATCACCGACTGCTTCTGCGTATCAAATTCTACATAAAGCCCTGCATCTTTCAGATCTTTACCGGAAATATGCGCTTCATTCAATATCTGGTCATCCTTCCAGCCACCTACCTTTTTAATCGGTGCATCAAATTCAATAACGAAATTTACGACATACTCCTGATCAGCATCATCACTCCATACATGTGGACGAGGGGATATCTGATGAGAACGTCCCTCAATTCTGTAATCACTCACTTTCCTGACATCCACATCCAACAGATTATAGTCATATTCAGCCTGAATATGCAAATCGATCATCACACGTCCATCCTTATCCTTAGGAAATGTATATTTCTGAAAACTTGCTCTTTCAGTAGCCGTCACCTCCGCTAAAATCTCCGTATCAGTCAGGAAAACTTTATAATATCCCAATGGAGCTTCTTCAGTCTTCTTGTCAATACGCGAACGGTATCCTTCATCCGGACGGAACTGATCTCCTACCTTCGTAAACAGTTTACCATTGGTTGGCATCATACCCAATCCCCCCATTGTCCATTCATGAATATGACTAAAGCATCCTAATGTCTCAAATGTAGGCTGATAACCGGCCTGCCAACCTTTATTCTGATTATCCGGACTCAATTTTACCATACTGAAAGGCATCCAAGGCCCCGGTGCAATCATCCAGCGAGAATGTGCCGTACCTATCTTTGTATCTACATAATCAGCAAAAGACTGCAATTTCTGCGGAGAGCGTAAAATCGTACCTCTTTCCAATAGCTGTTCATTGACAAAGACCTGATATTCACTCTTTTTCTTTTTATTCACAGCAGGCATCGGAACTTCAAACACATAACGAGCCGTATCCATCTTTGCAGTAAAAATCCTTGTTCCATCCAGTTTCACACTCAGTTCCGGGTTTCCGGATAAATGTTCCACATCAACCAGCAAAGGTTGTACATTTACTCCGTCCAATTCTATTTCGTACCCGGCGGGAGAAACATCACGCAGAAAAGCATATTCATTATTCTGTTCCAAAACAAGTCCATCCGAACCTTCCAAACGAATTTGATCGAATACAATCCACCCACCTTCAAGTACAGAAACAGTCACAATGTTTCCTCCTTTTTTTAAGTCTGCAGCCGAAATGGGAAATTCCAAGACTTGCTCTCTGGCATTTTGCAGGTTACCTTCCAGTACTTCCATAGCGTGCCCCTTAATCTCAAATTTCTTTTCAACTGAATTTACCACTACCTTAACAATCGAACGGTTCGGGTTAGCATCTACCAAATCCACCACCAACTTCCATTCCCCACGTTTCGGCAGTTTTTCAACTCCAAATAAGATATTAGCATCATGGGTTCTCCAACCGGAAGTACCCCACGTACCACCCCAAGTATCATCAGGCCCGGGTAATACATATGGAAAATCAGTCTTGTCAACAGAAGTCCCTATCAAAAAATAACGGTCTTCATAGCCAAAGTCATGAGCCAGAAAACTCTTATACTCAGAAGGGCCTAAAGCCAGTTCCGCCCCGGAATTATCCGCAGCGCCTATCTGCCATACCACTTTTGCAGCCATCGTATATAGCGCACAGCAGGCAACGATAAAAAAGGATATCAGTTTTTTCTTATTCATAATGAGTATTGAATTTTTAAATCTAAGCATCTAATTCTATATTCTTTCCAAGCCTTATCACAAAAAGGCTTATTTTGTTATCTCTGAAACAATCTTATTTACTTCTAAAAATCAAACTAACCCTTATATTTCCTGTCTATCTGTTGCAATGCAAAAGCATAGGCTCCTAAAGCAATCGCTTTACTTGCTCCCAAAGTTGAAATCGCTACTCCGATACGCTTTGTATGGTTATAAAGAATTTCTCTTTTGGTAAAAGGCACCTGAACCCAAGTACTTGTATTCTCTAAGAATCTCTTATGGTCGTCCGCCTCCATCAGATTGCAAACCTCCATCTGCAAACAATCGAAGTCTCTTCCAGAAAAAGTAGAAATGGAACGACGCATTTCACGCATCATACCCGGTAGGATATATTTCGCTGCACCGGACACTCCTCCGCCTATCACAACCATACCATCTACAATATGAAGTGCACTGACAATAGCAGCACCGGCCATCTCCCCCAATTCGTCAAAACTCTTCAAAGCCGCCTCCCGATTACCTGTACGAGTACCTTCAGCTATATCATAAATGTCTTTGGGCATTAGATTTTCTATAGTTTCTCCACTCAGTTCCCCATACACACGCCGTACTGCACGAATGCTAACACTTTCTTCCGCAATCAGATCCGTATATTTCTTGTTACGCATAATCCATACATCGCCACCGCAACCATTATCACCGGTCAACAAACAGTTGTCAATCACTACGCCTGCACCAAAGCCTGTTCCCAACGTAATTCCCAGCAAATTTCTATAACGCTTCGGATTACCGGCAGCTTCAAGTTCTTCATTGACAGAGGGTAAAATTCCTGCCAGTGCTTCACCATAGGCAAACAGGTTACCATCATTATTAATAAATACAGGAATTCCAAATTTCTCTTTCAGAAAAGGTCCCAAAGCCACTCCACCACGGAAAGCCGGAAAATTGGGCAAATCGCCTATTATACCATTCTTATAGTCTGCCGGACCGGGAAAGGCAAAACTAATAGCTACCGGTTCATCTTCCAACTGCTCTTTCACCTGAGAAAATCCCCGATGCAGAACAGTCAGGCATTCCTCCAAATTATCCGACACTGCCGGATAACAAATAGGTGTTACAATGTCCTGATTTCCACAAATAGCTGAAAAAACAAAGTTTGTACCCCCTGCATCCAAGGTCATCACCGTACGTTGGTCATGTTTATACATATTATATCAGATTTTATTAATACTACTCTCCGGTCAATATCTCACATAAGCTTTGATTGTCCCACATTCTTGCCCCACAGACTTACCATAAGGAGCAATCGTATATTCACCTACACTTGCCGGGATAATAAAAGTTTCTGCATAATGCACTACAAAGGGCTTGAAAGCATTTATCGGACTTTCTATAACAGCCTCTTCACCTTCCACCAAATTCAGCACGTTCACACTGTTATTGGTATGATGCGTAACAGGCTTGGAGAACCAGTGACGATGCGTCTCGATAAACTCATTCGGGTGCAGTCCCGTACATTCTTCTCTCCAGCCATCACCCTCCGCCACTTGCGTAAAGCGATTAGCCAAATGCTTATTCACATATTCCGTATCACGTTTCCAGTCTATCACATCCTTCCCCCTTTCTACATTAATAGGACGAGGCTTTCCATCCAGTCCCAAACGCTGCCAATCCCAAAGTTTAAAAGTGAACAAGTTCGGAGTTGAACTAATTTCCAGTACCAGCGCTTCAGAACCCGAACAGTGTACTGTTCCGCCGGGAATCAGATAATGGTCGTGTTTTTTAGCCGGCAACCTGTTCACATACCTCTCCGTATCGAACACAACTTCTCCCTTCTGCGCTTCGCGTAGATCATGAATCATTTCATTTTTATCTATACCAGTCTTCAAACCCAGATAAACCGAAGCACCTTCTTTGGCATCCAACAAATAGTAACTTTCATCCTGAGTATAGTACATGCCAAAGTTCTCACGAATAAACTGCGTAGTAGGATGTACCTGCACGCTCAAGTTTCCTCCGCCCACCGTATCCAGAAAATCGAAACGAATTGGGAAATCCTTACCAAAACGTGCCTCTACCGGTTCACCCAGCAATTCTCTCGATTTCAACAACACCAAATCCACCGACGGCAATTCAAAGCGTACACCGTTCACTTCAAAATAAAGACTGTTTTCCTCGGGAACACAATCGAAACACCAACCATAATTCTCCTTTTCAGGATTCAGCCCGCACACCTCTTTCATCCATTGTCCACCCCAAGGAGCCGGATCAAAGAAAGGAACCACACGGAAAGGAGTCTTAACTGTTTCTTCTATACCCTTGAAAAAAGTTTCCTTATCAATCAACCTCGGTTCATTGGCAATATGAGTATCCAGCCAGAACAGATAAATACGCCGGGAATATCTGATTTAGATACTGGTATTGATTTGTCTGGCATATCTTTTATTCAGAGTGAAATTAATAAAACATATGGATTAAAATACGCTCCAGTAGATGGCGATGGATATTGTCTGTTAAGAGCCATGCTGGTTTTAAAAGAACATGAGTATTCATGGGCGCTGGGCGGCCATAAGACGCAAAAGCAAGTATACGAAGAGTTTATTAAAATTGTTGATAAACAAACGATCGAGGCTCTTGTTGATACGGCATTCTATAATCTCAGGGAAGATGTAAAGACGTTATTTGGCGTTAATCTACAATCTGACAACAAAATTCAGGGGCAGAGTAGTCTTATGTCATGGAGCTTTCTGTTTTTTAAAAAACAATTCATTGATAGTTGCTTGAATAACGAAAAATGTATCCTGCATTTACCCGAGTTTATATTTAATGATAACAAGAACTTGCTTGCTTTAGATACCGACACGTCGGATAGGATTAAAGCGGTGAAGAATTTTCTTGCTGTTCTTTCAGATAGCATTTGCTCATTATTTATTGTTAATAGTAATATGGCATCAATCTCCTTGGGGAATGAATCCTTTTCAACAGATGACGACCTTGAGTATGGTTATTTAATAAACGCTGGCAATCATTATGATGTTTACCTCCCTCCTGAACTTTTTGCTCAGGCTTATAAGTTAAAAAATAAGGAAATGAATGCGCAACTCGACTATTTAAATCGTTATGCAATTTAATGGCAAAGGCATATGCTAAAAACCATTGTTATTAGTCTCACACTTTTTTATTGGTAAATATTGTCTCTGTATTGGTAACGCCGCAGATATTCTGTTTAGCCACAGGTGCAATTATCAGCGGCGTACGCGAGGCAGGGGCTAATCAGGCATAGTTTGCGTCAAACCTTGCCTGTTTTTGAAGATGTATATAG
>OGPG01002305.1_pt1 | contig 11071 bp, 10 predicted proteins | sample 1552851 | NCBI WGS metagenome assembly OGPG01 (sample SAMEA2579909, study PRJEB22360) | human gut metagenome | biome: human gut; feature: human-associated habitat; material: faeces | place: Denmark | collected 2008/2010 | reverse complement strand
CGGCAGCTGTGGCGGGAACGAAGGCGAAAATAGCCGCAAATTCCGGCAACAAAATGTATACTATTTGTTTATTATCTGTAAATATCCGTCGTTTTGCGGTGTAAAACAGGGACAAGGCCATGGCCTTGTCCCTGTTTCTGCGCTGTAAAGTGATCATCCCTCCACCGGGTAGAGGACGACCGTCACATCAAAGGTCTGTCCGTCACGCCGGATAGTGAGCACGACGCTCTCGCCCACGATGTGGGTCCCGCGGACGGCCAGCAGATCGGTGTTGGTGCTGACGCCTATACCGTCCGCCGCCAGAATTACGTCGCCCTTCTGCAGCCCCGCTTCCTCGGCGCCGAAGTTTTCCGTGACGGAATCGATCACCGGGTGGGTCGTACCGTCGGCAAATTCCGTCTCCTGCACGTAGACGCCGATCGAGGGCAGGCCGCGGAAGCCTCCGGTGGCGATGATATCATTGATGACGGACACCACACGGCTGGATGGAACAGCAAAGCCCAGGCCCTCCACCGTGGCAGAGATGTCGGACAGGGTGTTGCTCATCTTTAGTGTGTTGATGCCGATGACCTGGCCGTACTCATTGATCAGCGGGCCGCCGGAGTTGCCGTTGTTCAGGGCAGCGGTGGTCTGGAGCAGCGTCATCACGCGGCCCTCCATGGTGACGGGACGGTCGATGGCGGAGATGATGCCCTGGGTCAGTGTGCCCCGCAGCTCAACGCCCAGCGGGTTGCCGATGGCGTAGACCGTATCGCCCACCTGGCATTCCTCACTGTCGCCCAGGGGCGCAGTGGGCAGGCCGGAGGCGTTCACCGCCTTCAGCAGCGCCAGATCCTCCGTGCTGCTGAAGCCCACCAGCTCCGCCTCGTAGCGGTCGCCGTTGTACAGCGCCACCAGCGCGTTCTGCCCGCCGGCGATCACATGGGCGTTGGTGACGATATAGCCGTCCGCCGTCAGGATGACCCCGGTGCCGACACTGGCCTTTTCGCCCAGGTCGGTGAGCACCAGCACCGTGGCGGGGTTTACCTGCTGATAGACCTGCTGGATAGTCAGCTTCTCCTCCCCCGCTTTTTCGCAATAAAAGCGCAGATCGGGGTCCGTGTCCGCCCGGGGGATGGTGGGCACATCGCTCTGGAAGATATCCACGATACTGCTGGCATCGTGATCGCCGTCGTCGAAGTCATCGCCATAGCCGTCCGTATTGCCGCCCCGCAGGGCGGAGACGATGGCCACCCCCAGCACCACGCCTACCAGCACGGCCAGAATGACCAGAAACGTCCACAGGCCCTTGCGGCTGCGGCGCTTCTCCTGCCGGACAGCTTTGGGCGCCGCGGCAGCGGGCATGGGGCCCGGCTGCACATAGCAGCCCGTGATCTCCTGCCCCTCGTCCGGACGGACATACCAACTGACGACCTCGTCCGGCTCCTGCTCCGGGGCAGGAGCCGCCGGATCGGGCGTCAGCGGCATTTTATTTTCATCATACATATTCAGAGTACCTCTCGGGGCGCGCCGTGCGCCATCTGCATGGTAAAGGTAAAGGCCGTTACACCGTCCTGACTGGTGACGGTGATCTGCTCCTTGTGCTGGGCCAGGATGGTCTTGACGATATACAGCCCCAGGCCGTAACCGTCCTTGTCCTCACTGCGGGACTTATCGGACTTGTGGAAGCGCTCGAACAGCAGCGGTATCTCCTCCGCCGGAATGGTGGGCCCCAGGTTGCGGACGGTGACATAGGCCTTCTCGCCGTTGACCGCCAGACCCAGATACAGCTGGGAGCCAGGGGTGGCGAATTTGGCCGCATTCTCCAGCAGGTTGTAAATGACCTGGGTGATCAGGTCCCGGTCGCCCTGGACCATGACGGAGTCCTCGGGGATCTCCGCGTCCACGTCCAGCCCACGGTCCGTGATCTTCTTCTCCATGGACAGCAGGGCAATACGGGCGGACTCACAGAGATCAAACTCCTCCTTCTTCATCTCCTTGTTCTGTATCTGGGAGATATCCAGCATACGCCGCACCAGGCGGCTGAGACGGCGGCTCTCGTCGGAGATGATCTGAAGATACTGGCGCTCCTTCTCCGGCGGGATGGTGCCGTCCAGAATGCCGTCGGTGTAGCCGGCGATGGTGGTCATGGGGGTCTTCAGCTCATGGGACACATTGGCGATAAAGTCCCGGCGCTGGCGCTCCGTCTCCTGCAGGGAGTCGGCCATGGCATTGAAGGAGGCCGCCAGCTCACTGATCTCGCCGCAGTCACCGGTCTCCTGCATCCGTACATCGAAATCGCCGCCGGCATAGGCACGGGTCGCCTTGACCATCTCGGTCAGGGGCTGTATCTGCCGCATGGAGGTGACAAAGCTGGCCACGAACGCCAGCAGCAGGATAATGGCGCTGGTCATAAAGAACAGGGCGATGAATGAGCGCCACATCTGCATGAGCTCGGCGCTGTTCATCACCGCCAGCACCAGGCCCAGAGTGTTGCCGTCCGCGTCCGTCATGGGCACGCCCACCACGAACTGCTTTTTCTCATATACGCCCACGGTGCTGCGGCCCTCGTACAGTCTCTCGCTGCCCAGCACCGTTTGGGTAATGTCCTCGGGGACAACGACGGTCTTTCCGGCCAAATCGGCATCCGTCGTCAGCAGGACGCTGCCGGTGGTGTCGCAGATCAGGAAGTCCACGTCCGTCATCCGGGAGGCCACGCCGGCCAGAGAGCGCAGCGCGTCCCCCTGGTCACGCTCGGCGTCATCGCCGGCGGTAAAATAGTCCACGGACAGCTGCGCCACCAGCACCGCCCGGTCCTGCATCTCCTGCCGCTTCTCCGAGACGGTGTAGTTATAGCTCAGCGCGTAGAAGGACACGCCCAACAGGGCCATGGTCAGCACCACCATACCGGCGGTGAGCATAAACTGCCGCCAATACAGGCTGCCGGTGATACGTTTGATCCTCTCGCCCATGCTTACTTCACTTCAAACTTATAGCCCACGCCCCAGACCGTTTTCAGCTCCCACTGGTCCGAGACATTTTCGATCTTCTCCCGCAGGCGCTTGATGTGCACGTCCACGGTGCGGCTGTCGCCGAAATAGTCAAAGCCCCAGACCTCGTCCAGCAGCTGGTTGCGGGTATAGACCCGGTTGGGCGTGGCCGCCAGATGATACAGCAGCTCCAGCTCTTTGGGGGGCGTGTCCACCTTCTTGCCGTCCACCAGCAGCTCATAGCTGTCCAGATTGATGACCAGTTTGTCAAACACCAGCTTCTTCTTTGTGTCATCGGGTATCTCACTGCGGCGGAGCACGGCATTGATCCGGGCCATGAGCTCCTTCATCTCGAAGGGCTTGACCAGATAGTCGTCCGCGCCCATCTCCAGTCCGGTGATGCGGTCGCCCACGTCGCTCTTGGCGGTGAGCATAATGATGGGCGTCTTGCCCTTCTCGCGGATATGGGCGCATACGCCCCAGCCATCCACCACGGACAGCATGATATCCAGCAGCACCATGTCGGGGGCCTGCTTGTCGTACTCCTCGATGGCCTTGCCGCCGTCATAGGCGCTGCGGACCTCGAAGCCCTCCTTCTCCAGGTACATACGGATCAGATCGGATATATTGCGGTCATCCTCGACCACCAGAATGTTGCGTGCCATAGGCGCTCTCCTCCCGGTACATATCGTTGGGTATATCTTACATCCTGCGGGGCAGGCTTTTCCTGAACAATTTGTGAATATCCCGCATAATTTATAGATTATACCACGTTTTTGCCCGCTTGTCACGCATTTCCGTGCCCCTGACCCCTTGCCCCGATATCAGCCCGCCGGTCCGATGGTCACGCCGGTGTAATACCACGCCAGTATCTCCTGCCAGGTCTTCCCCGCCTTTGCCAGCTGCTCCGCGCCGTACTGGCTCATGCCCACACCGTGGCCGTAGCCGGTGACGCGGAACGTAACGCTCTCCGCATCCGCCGTCAGGGTAAAGCAGGCCGAGCGCAGGGAAAAGATGCGGCGCATCTCCGTGCCCTCGATGTCCGTACCGCCCACGGAGACGGTCTCTACCCGGCCGGAATCATTCTCCGTCACTGCGCCGAACCACGTCTCCGGCGCGCCGGTAAGTTTTATCTCCGGGTGGGCCGCCAGCAGACGGTCTTTTGCCTCCGCCGCGGTGAAGGTCACGGTGCTGTAATAGTTGGGTACGGTGTCGGCACTCTCCGGGCTGGCGACGCTGGCCAGATAGGGCAGGTCGCCGGACCAGACATCCCCGGCCGCGGCGGTCCTGCCCGCCGAGGATGAGTGGAACACCGCCAGGATCGGTTCCCCGTCGTAGAGGGCCACCAGACCGTCCGTGTCCGCCACAGCCTGGACGACGCGGGTATTCCAGGGAGCAAAGTCGGCGGCCCACTTTTCCTTTGCGGCTGTCTCGGAGAGATAGGCGCTGCAGCAGGTATGGTCCGTACAGAAGTCGGCGTCGGGATGCGCGTCCTTACGGCCCTGCGGCAGCTGGTAGTAGACGTAGGTACGCTCGGCCGCGGCCTGGGCCTTCAGCGCCTCCATCTCAAAGGAAGCAGGCATCTCGCCGCGGACCACGCCCACAAGGTAGTCCCGCAGCGTCATCCGCTCCGCCGCCTCCCCGGTTTTTATGGTCAGCACGACCTCCCCGTCCCCCTGCGCCTGCGGTGTCTCCGGCGCAGGCGCGTCCGGCTCCGTGGCGGTGAGGTAGGCGCCGCCGAAGAGCAGCACCATCAGAATAAGGGCCGCCGCCGCGCTTTTTTTCATGGCTGCCACCTCCTTTTTTACACGATATGCAGGGCCTGTCCGGGGCATACATAAAATTCCGCAGGCGGGAAATGCTACCGGAAAATGGCAGACGGAGGACAGAAGGCATCATGGAACAGGCAAAACAGGGCGGAAACGAGACGGCCCCGGAAATGGCGGGCTATTATCGCGGCGCAGGGTGCTTTTCGCTGAAAGCGGCGGAGCTGAACGAGCTGCTGGGCGTGGGCCGGTGCTTTGATATGACAGGGCGCGACCTGTCCATCGGCGGGCGGCAGGCGCGGCTGTGGGTGGTAAACGGCTACGCCCAGGAGGACCTGCTGGAGCGGGTCATCGCCGGGTGGCAGGCGCTGCCGGACCTGAACAGTGTGACAGACGCGGCGGACTTCTGCCGGCGGTATGTGTCCGCCTGCGATGCGGCGGCTGAGCCGGACCGTGACACGGCGGTGATGGGCGTATTCGCTGGGAAGACGCTGGCGATCATCGACGGCTTCGGCGGCGGGGTGGTGCTGGACGCCAAGCAGTTCCCCACCCGGTCGGTGGAGGAGCCGGATACCAGCCGGGTACTGCGGGGCAGCCACGACGGCTTCGTAGAGAACCTCATGCAGAACGCGGCGCTGCTGCGGCGGCGGGGGGGGGGACACGCTTTCACGCTGGGGCTGTCCACCAGCTGCCGGAGCGCTCGGGCACGGACGTGGCCCTGTGCTACATGGAGGGCGAGGCAGACGAGGGGCTGCTGCGGGCCCTGCGGGAAAAGCTGATGCACATCCAGTTGCGGTCGGTGGCCATGAGTCAGGAGACCATTGCGGAGGCCATCGCGCCCAGGCAGTTCTGGAACCCGTTTCCCAAGGTGCGGTATACCGAGCGTCCGGACGTGGCCACGGCGTGTATCATGGAGGGCGATGTGGTGGTGCTGGTGGACAATTCAGCGTCGGCCCTGCTGCTGCCCACAACGATCCTGCGGTTCAACGAGGAGATCAACGACTACTACTTCCCGCCCCTCATCGGCACGTATCTGCAGATCATACGGACGCTGGTGCTGCTGCTGACCATGTTCATTACACCGCTGTGGTACCTGCTGGTGAAGAACCCGGATACGCTGCACGAGAACCTGCGTTTCCTTTTGGTACAGGACGAATACTATGTGCCGCTGATCGTGCAGCTGCTGCTGGTGGAGCTGATCATTGACATACTGAAAATCGCGTCGCTGAACACACCGGACGTGCTGAGCAACTCGTTCAGTATGCTGGGTGCGCTGATACTGGGCGACTTCGCGGTGCAGGCCCGGTGGCTGGTACCGGAGGTGCTGGTGTATATGGCCTTCGTGGCAGTGGCCAACTACGCCCAGCACAGCTATGAGATGGGCTACGCCACCAAGCTGTGCCGGATGCTGCTGCTGGTGCTGATCTGGCTGTGGGACTGGTGGGGCTTCGCGGCGGGGATCGTGATCACGCTGATGCTGATCGTAACAGCAAAGCCGCTGGTGGGTAAGGGATACCTGTACCCTCTCATTCCCTTTGACCGGAAGAAGCTGGCCCGTCTGCTGTACCGCCGCCCGGTGACAAAAAAGAACAGCTGAGGCAAACGTACCCCCTCTTCGTCATAAACTGCAAAAAAAGGAAGCGCCCCCGGCGCTTCCTTTTTAATTCTCATACAGTATATCCCGGGCCACCGGGCGGTAAAACAGCCTCTCCGCCTCGTCGAAATCACGGGTCTGCCCCATGATCCACATAAGCTTGGCCACAGCGGCCTCCGTGGTCATGTCGTAGGCCTCCAGCAGACATAGGGCGCTTTTCAGCCGCCCGCCCACATGATAGACCGCCAGATTGCTGCCCTCGTTGGGTACCTGGGTGGTCATGACCACCAGCTTGCCCCGCGCGATTCCCCGGTGAATGATATCGAAATAGCTGGCGTCGCCCTCATATTCCGGCAGGCCGCCCACGCCGAAGGACTCAATGACCAGGCCGTCAAACCGGTCCAGCATGAATTCCAGCACGGCGGCAGGGGTGCCGGGGATCAGCTTCAGCAGTCCCACCTTGTCGTCCAGCGCGTCATAGAACACCGGGCTGGGATAGCAGGCGCAGCGCATATACTGCAGCAGGTGCTCGTCCTGTACCACGGCCAGGTCGGGATAGTTGACGCTGGAAAAGGCCTGAAAGCTCTTGGAGCAGGTCTTGCGGGCACGGGTACCCAGGATGACCTTGCCGTTGAATACGATCTGCACGCCGCCGCAGCCGCGACAGGCGTAGAGAAACGCGTCGGTCAGGTTGCGCTTGGAGTCGGTACCGTCAAACCAGATAGGCTTCTGCGCGCCGGTAAGGACGATGGGCTTTGGGCTGCCCTGGATCAGATAGCTAAGCGCGGCAGCGGTATAGGCCATGGTGTCCGTGCCGTGGGAGATGACAAAGCCGTCATATCTATCGTAATTCTCCCGCACGGCCCTGGCCACACCCAGCCAATGGGCGGGGCGGATATTGGTGCTGTCCAGGCTGTAGAGCTGAACGCAATCCACATGGCACATCTCGCCGATACGGGGAACGAAGGACAGCAGCTGCGTGCTGTTCAGCTCCGGCGTCAGGCCAGAGGGCGTCATCTCACTGGCGATGGTACCGCCGGTGCCGATCATCAGGATATTCTTCATGCTCATACCTCCCGGTCATCCATGGCCGCCGTGCCGAATCGGGCCGCCTGCTCAATACGGCGGCGAACAGCGTCGTCCGGGGCGGCGTCGTATTGGCGGCGCAGTTCCTGCAAAAACAGGCCCCGCAGCGTATCCTCGCCGCACTTGTCCCACAGGTCCCGGCGCACAGCCGTCTCGTCCCGCAGCTGCAGGGCAAAGAATCGGCCCGACAGGGCCTCCTCCAGCAGGGACAGGCGGGGCGGCTGCTCCGGCGTACCGGTCAGACGCAGGCGGTAGATATCCTGCTCCGTATCATGGGGCAGGGTGCGCTCCAGGGCGGTGAGGGCGTCGCCATCGGTGACATCCACCTGGGCGATGCAGTAGCGGCGCCGGGCAAAGGGGACAAATCGCAGATCGGCGGTGCCCGCCCCCACCTCGCCGAAGAGAAATCCCCGTTCGCCCAGCTCGTCGAAGCCGCGGCCCTCGATGCAGCCGCAATAGGCATAAGGGACCGCCCCGGCGGTCAGAACGCCGCTGCAGCTGTGAACATGACCCAACGCCAGATAGTCCAGCCCGCTGCCGGCGATATCCGCCGCGCGGATCGGACGGTAGCGGCTGTCGGAGGTCGTAACGTCGCCATGGAGCAGACCAATGTGGATAAGGCCGTCCTGCGGCACACGGAAGCCGGGGAGTACACTGTCCGTGGGACACTCCGGGGCGGTGAAGGCCGCGCCGTGTACGGCGCAGTTCAGGTCCGGAAATGTAATGGTCTGCATACGGTCCTCTGTAAAGATGTGAACGTTGTCGCTCCAGCGCGTGCGGGCATAGGGCCCGTCCGGTGTAAGGGGATCGTGGTTGCCGGGGGCGATGACCGCCTGACCGCGGAAGCACCCCAGTGCCTGCGCCAGCAGGGGCGCGGTGTCGCCATAGGGGCTGTCGCTGTCGAAAAGGTCGCCGGAGAGGAGCAGCAGGTCTGCACCGTGGTCGTTGGCCCACTCCACCAGGCGCTCCGGCGTGCGGCGGCTCTCCATACGACGCTGGCGGGCCTGCTCCGGCGTCAGCGCACCGAAGGCACTGTCCAGGTGGAAGTCACCTGCGTGAACGACCCGCACCATTTACGCTTCCTCTTCCTGCCAGCCCTTGCACACATCCACCCACTGAACGAAGTTCTTTCCGCAGCAGTGCTCCAGCTCGTCACAGGTCAGCTCAATGGCGCTGGCCGCGCTGCCCACAGCGGGGAACACCGTGTCAAAGCGCTTGAGGGACACATCCAGGTACGTCTTAACGTCGTCGGGCAGAGCGAAGGGGCACACGCCGCCCACGGCGTGGCCGATACGCTCCACAGCCTCTTCGGCGGTGAGCATTTTGGCCTTAGCGCCGAAGAAGTGCTTATACTTGCTGTTGTCCACCTTGGCGTCGCCGGCGGCCACGATGAGGATGGGGTCCTCCCCCACCTTAAAGCTGAGGGTCTTGGCGATACGGGCACCCTCCACACCCACAGCCAGAGCAGCCAGCTCCACCGTGGCGCTGGAGACCTCAAACTCGCGCATACGATCTGCGACGCCGTAAGGCATCAGATATTCTCTTACTTTCTCCACAGACATAGCCAAAAATTCACTCCTGTTTTCAAGTTTTTTCAAAAATTTTTCCAGTCCGCTTTTCGTACCTACCAGTTATTTCATCTCTATTCTGTCCACTTTTTCGCACAGCCCCGTGTCGCTGTTCAGGGTAAAAATGCACCCCTGGGCGGAGCAGGGGCCCTCCGCCGCCTGATAGCGGCCCGGCAGACCGCCCAGGAAAAACTCCACGGACTGCTCCGGCCGGATGCCCAGGACAGAACGGATGGGGCCGGTCATGCCAAGATCGGTGACATAGCCGGTACCCTTGGGGAATACCTGCATGTCCGCCGTGGGCACGTGAGTGTGGGTACCCCAAAGGGCGGAGACACGGCCATCCAGATGGTAGGCCATGGCCAGCTTTTCGCTGGTGGCTCCGGCGTGGAACTCCACCAGTGTAAAGGTGGGCTTGTCCGTCTGCGCCTTCAGCAGCTTATCGGCGGTGGTAAAGGGATTTTCCGCGTTGAAGTCCAGGTCGCAGCGGCCGATGAGCACCAATACCGCCACGCTGAACGCGCCGCAGTCTACCACCTGACAGCCGTGCCCCGGCGCGCGACCGGTAAAGTTGGCGGGCCGGAGGATATAGCGCTCCTCGTCCAGATAGGCGGCGATCTGAGGCTTGCCGAAGGTGTGGTTGCCCAGGGTGATCACGTCCGCGCCGGCGGCAAACAGGGCCTCCGCCTGCGCCTTCGTCAGGCCGCTGCCGGAGATGTTCTCCCCATTGACCACGGTAAAGCGCACGTCATGCTCCTTTTTGAATGCCCGCAGCTTCTTTTCCAGCAGCTGCAGGCCCGTTTCGCTGGCCACATCGCCCAGTGCCAGAACCTTGTATTCCACGGAATATGCCTCCTTGCTCAGTCGTTCCAGCCGATGATCCTGATCAGCTGGCGATTGGTATAGTAATACGCGGACGCGGGGAAATTCCGCAAATCCGCCGTGTTGGAGCAGAGCAGATAGTCCACCACATTGCCGCTTTCATCCGTAATGGTGTCCAGAATAACGGTGGTATGGTTAGCCGGCTCGTCCACACCCATGGTGATGATATCGCCGGTCTCACCGCTGAAATAGGGCGCGTCCGCCACAGCCACCAAACCGCTTACACGGGGTGCCGCCACATAGTCCCGGAAGGACCCCACATTGACCCAGGGCAGCGTGGTCTGGCTGGCGCTGTACCAGTACCAGCCCGTCTCATAGCCACCGTTCGTGTCCATGGGAATACCGCCGGCAGCCAGCACCTGGGAGCCGAAGTTCATGCAGTTCCCGCCGTAGTCGTCGTAAGCCATGAAGGCCGGATTACGCTTGCCCACCCAGGTGAGCATATAAGCCCGGGCCGCGTCGCGGTCATAGGTGTGATCGGCAGCGGCTGTCACGCTCAGTCCCTCGCGGGGCAGGTCGCGGCGGACCTCTATGTAGTCGGTGATAGCGGGAAAATTCTTGTCCTGATGGGTAGTGCGGTCATAGTCGGCGCTGTAATAGGGATTGTCATCAGACCAGTGCTTCACGATGGACCAGTCGTCTCCCTCCCCCCGGAGGGTAAAGGTGTGCTTGATACCGAACTGCTCCGAGGGCAGGCCATTCAAGCCCTTGAAATAGACCACATTATTCTCCCGGAGCACCAGGTCCACGTCGCCCTCGGTCTCCTCGGAGGGTGTAATGGATACGCACCGGAGGGAGTAGCTGTATGAGGTCATGGTCAGGTCGATGGGCGAGAGCTTGCGGATGACGCACAGGCCGTGCCAGATATTCTTGTGGTAGAGCGTCTCCTCACTGTCGGCAAACAGCACGGCCGGGTCAATGACCCGCAGGTCGGCAACGGACTGGTAGTAACAGTCCATGAAATCCAGCAGCAGAAGTTCCTGCCCCACGGTCATGCCCTGGGCCGCCGCGCCACTAATGCGCTCAAAGTCGGCACTGACGGTCTGGGGTTCTCCGCCGGTCCAGGGCGCGCCGGTAGTGCGCTGCCAGACCTGCGTCTCGTCAACGTCAGCGGTCAGGTGCTGCTCCTCCGGCTCCTCCTGCTTCCCCTCCGGTGAGGTGTCGGTCGTGTCTCCGGTGATGGTAAAGCAGCCGGTCAGGCTCAGC
>OGPG01002304.1_pt1 | contig 11075 bp, 8 predicted proteins | sample 1552851 | NCBI WGS metagenome assembly OGPG01 (sample SAMEA2579909, study PRJEB22360) | human gut metagenome | biome: human gut; feature: human-associated habitat; material: faeces | place: Denmark | collected 2008/2010 | reverse complement strand
AGTGCAAAGGTAAAACAATTTTGAATGATTCAAAAATTTTCCCCTGATTTTTTGGCGTTTTGCCGTGTATCGCAGCCGCCGGGCAGGGGTATAAGCATGATTTTTCGCCCGGCGCCGCTCACATGGCTCGTATTCTCGGCGGGGGAGTGGGATGGCAATGGTTCCCAGTGCCGGGGAATTGTGTCAGCGCGGAATATAGACCACTTTTTTCGTCTCGAAAAACCTGTCGTCGAATAATTTCCCGATTTCGTACAGCGCATAAGGCCTGCCGGTTGCCGAAAGTTCGGCTTCGAGGTCTCCCCCTTTCAGGTAGAGGATGCCGTTCGCCAGCGTTCCGGCGCTGTTGCCCGGTTTGATTTTGTCCCATATCCACCCGATAAAGGGTTTCATTTCGGTCACGGCGCGGCTGACTGCGAAATCGAATTTACCCTGTACCGCCTCGGCCCTGCCGTGGATTGCGGTGAGGTTCCGCAGGCCGATTCCTTGCGCCACTTCGTTTACGACCTTGATTTTTTTACCGATCGAATCGATCAGTGTGAATTGTGTTTCGGGGAAAAGGATTGCCAGCGGAATACCGGGGGAGACCAAAAAGGATGGCCGGCGAAACCCGGGAAAACCCGCCGCCGCACCCGACGTCGAGAATACGTGCGCCGGATGAGAAGGAGCACACTTTGGCGATCGCGAGCGAGTGCAGCACGTGGTGCAGGTAGAGCAGGTCGATATCCTTGCGTGAGATAACGTTGATCTTTGCGTTCCATTCGCGGTACAGGCCCTCCAGCGCGGTGAACCGCTGCTGTTGGACGGCCGTCAGTTCCGGAAAATACCGGGCGATCAGTTCCGCCCCGGGACGGTTGGTCCCGGTTGTCTGCGGCACGACTGCCGGTTGCGGGCTGTGCAGGGGTGCTGCTGATGCCAGGGTGTCTGCGGGTTTCGGGGTTTCTTTCCGGGTCATAGCTGTCTGTCGTTGTGGTCGGTGATGTAGCGGCACAATTGCTCCCTGGCGCGGTGAATCTGTGTCTTGACCGTGCCGATGGGCAGGTTCAACTGGTCGGCGATCTCCTTGTACGAAAACTCGCGGAAGAACCGCAATTCGATCAGTTCCCGGTAGCGCGGAGCCATTTTGCTGAGGAACAGTTCGAACTGTGCGGCATTCTGGTGTGTGATCATGTGTTCTTCCGGCGTGGGGCTGTCCGGGGCGGGCAGTGTGCCCATCGTCTCCCCGGCCCTTTCGATCGAGATCGTATCGTCGCGCCTGCGACGCGTAAAATCGATAAAGGTGTTGCGGGCGATCGTGTAGACCCATTTGCCGAACGTATGTTCAGGGTTGTAGGTATGCAGTTTGAGGAACACTTTGACGAACGTCTCCTGCAGCAGGTCGTTCGTGTCGTCCACATTGCCCCCCGTGCGCTGGATATAGAGCTGGTAGATCGAGTCGCGGTAACGGTTGAACAAATGTTCGAAAGCGATGGAATCCCCGCCGAGAACGAATTCGATGAGTTGCTGGTCGGTTGCGACGATGTATTTTTCTATCTCCATACGGCTCTGTTGGGGCGCAGTCTGCGGCTCAGTGCGAGGAAGCATTCGCCCAGGGGGGAGGTCAAGTCGTACAGGATATAGGTGCCTGCCAGCTTGCGTTCGCCGAGGCGTTTGCCGATGCGCCAGATTTTCAGTTCAACGATCAGCAGGCGTAGCAGCAGAAAGAGTGCCGGAATGATCTTCCACCAGGGCGGAAGCAGAATAATCGCAGCAATTGCCGTAAGGAAAAAGAGCATGCGGCTCCACAGTTCGAACGAAATGCTGGTGCGAATTCCGCGCGGATAGTAGCGGAATGCATAGGTGAGCGTCTTGCGCATCGCGTGCCACCAGCCCAATCCGCCGTATTGCATCTGGCGTACGGTGGCGTGGGGATTCATGATGATGCTGACATTCGTCGGTGTGGCGATCGTCTGGATGAACAGGTCGTCGTCGCCGATGTTCATGTTCAGGTGGTTGAAACCCTTGTGTGCAAAGTAAAGGCTCTTGGTGTAGCCGATGTTGTGCGAAATGCCGCGGTAGGCACGACCGCGGATCGCCGCTGCGAGGTAGCGTACCGAAGTGGCGAGCCGGTTGCAGCGGATCATGCGGTTGGCGAATCCTTTCCGGATTTCGATGCCGCAGTAGCCGATCACCACGTTTCCCCCGATAAATCCTTTGGCCATCAGCGAGAGCCATCGCTCCGAGGTCGGGTAGCTGTCCACCGTCGTGAAGACCATATGTTCGTAGGCGGCCGCTTTGATGCCGACGGTGATCGCCAGTTTGATGCTGTGCTCGTAGTTCGGCTGCGCGTTGATCCGCGTCAGCCGCAGGTGCGGATAGATGGCGGCCGCTTCGTTCAGCAGCAGGCCGATCTCCTCGTCGTAACTGCAATCCACCACCACTACCTCATACTGGTGGTATTGCTGGCCCAGCAGCAACGGCAGCGTATGTTCGATGAAATAATAGGAATTTTCGCGGGCTACGACGATTACCGATACGGGCGGCGGTACCGTTTGCGGGTCGATTCCCCGGTTGTTGCGGTAGCGGGGAAGCCGGCCGTAAACGCCGAGGTAATAGTAGAGCTGGACGATCAGCAGCAACAGGACCGCTCCCAACAGGCCCAATGCCAGCCGGGGATCGATGATTCCGTTGTCAACCAGTTGGTTGTAGTATATCTCGAAAAAACTCACGCGATTAAAGGCAATTTCACGCAAAACTACATGATTTCGGACAAACCGCAAAAGAGAACCGGTACATTCTCCCGATTAATAGGGAAAAATATTTACCTTTGCATCGCCCGGGGCCGGACATGCTCTGTTTTGCATGGATGCCTGCGACCCGGAGACGACCCGCATGGAATTCCAGTTGCTACATACCGACTCCCGCAGCGCCGCACGCGCCGGGGTGCTCTCTACCGACCACGGTGAAATCCGGACACCGATCTTTATGCCGGTGGGGACGGTGGGCAGCGTCAAAGGGGTGTTCCACCGTGATCTGGAGCAAGAGGTCGGGGCGCAGATTATTCTGGGGAATACCTACCACCTTTACCTGCGTCCGGGAACGGATATCCTCGAACAGGCGGGCGGCCTGCACCGCTTCAGCGCGTGGAACCGTCCGATCCTGACCGACAGCGGCGGTTTCCAGGTCTTTTCACTGGCCGATTGCCGCAAACTGGCCGAAGAGGGATGCCGTTTCCATTCGCATATCGACGGTTCGGCCCACCTGTTCACGCCCGAACGGGTGATCGATATCCAGCGCAGCATCGGAGCCGACATCATGATGGCTTTCGACGAGTGTCCGCCGGGCGATGCCGAATACGATTACGCCAAAAAATCGTGGGAACTCACCTCGCGCTGGCTCGGGCGCTGTTTCGAGCAGTATGCGAAAACGGAACCCAAATACGGTCATTATCAGTCGTTGTTTCCGATCGTGCAGGGATGCACCTATCCCGATCTGAGAGCCCGTTCGGCCGAATTCGTGCAGCAGTTCGGGGCCGACGGCTATGCGATCGGCGGGCTGGCTGTGGGTGAACCCGCGCCGGTCATGTACGAAATGATCGAGCTGGTCAATTCGATCCTGCCCCAGGACAAACCCCGCTACCTGATGGGTGTCGGGACTCCGGTAAACCTGCTCGAAGCGATCGAACGCGGCGTGGATATGTTCGATTGCGTGATGCCGACCCGCAACGGCCGCAACGGGATGCTGTTCACCAGCGAGGGGATTATCAATATACGCAACCAGAAATGGCGCGATGACTTCTCTCCGGTCGACCCGATGGGGCATTGTTTCGCCGATACCGCCTATACGAAAGCTTATTTGCGCCACCTGACCATCGCCGGCGAGATGATGGCCGCGCAGATCGCCAGCCTGCATAACCTTGCGTTTTACCTTTGGCTTGTGGGCGAGGCGCGTGAGCAGATTTTGCAAGGCACTTTTTCCGAATGGAAACCCGTTATGGTTGAAAAACTATCCCGCAGGTTATGAAAATCAAGTTTCCCGGAGTTAAAATCCTCGATCGCTACATCATGCGTAAGTTCCTCGGGACTTACATTTTCGCCATTGCGCTGATTATCGTGATCGTCGTGATTTTCGACGCTGCGGAAAAAATCGACGATTTCATCGAGCTGAAGGCGCCGCTGTCGAAGATAGCCTTTTCCTATTACCTCAATTTCATACCCTTTTTCATCAACCAGTTCAGCGGGCTGTTCACCTTTATCGCTGTGATTTTCTTCACGTCGAAGATGGCCTACCAGACCGAGATCATCGCGATCCTGTCCGGCGGTGTGAGCTTCAACCGTTTCCTGTGGCCCTATTTTCTCAGTGCTGCGGCCATTACGCTGTTGAGCCTGGTGCTGAATTTAGTGGTGATCCCGATTGCCAACTCGAATCGTCTCGATTTCGAGATGCAGTACCTCAAGCGGTTGAAGAACCTGAAATACGACCGGCATATCTACCGCCAGATCGAGCCGGGTACGTTCGTCTATATCCGTGATTATCAGGGGCCTACCAATACGGCTGGCTATTTCGTGCTCGAGACCTATGAGAACGGCGCGATCGTTTCGTCGCTCGAAGGGGCCAATGTGAAATTCGACACGGAGACGGGCCGTTGGAGCGCGCCGAAGAGTATCGTCCGGCATTTCGATGGCGAAAAGGAGACTTTCACGAATACGCAGCCGCTCGATACGGTCATTAACCTGCGGCTCAACGAACTGGGCCGGATGCAGGATGTGGTTACGACGATGAACATTTCCGAACTGGGCCGGTTTATCAAGCAGCAGAAGGCGAAGGGTTCCGATATGGTGCCGCATTTCGAGGTGGAGTGGCACAAGCGTTTTTCAGCCCCGTTCTCGACCTTTATTTTAACGTTGATCGGCGTGTCGCTCTCTTCCCGCAAGGTGCGCGGCGGTACCGGATTGCATATCGGAATGGGCATCGTGCTCTGCTTCTCGTTTATCCTGTTTAGCAAGTTTACCGACGAATTTGCCAAAGGCGGCCTGCTCCCGCCGGGGATTGCGGTGTGGATTCCCAATATCCTCTACGCCTTTATCGCCGTTTACCTCTACCGCAAGGCGCCGAAGTAGCCTTCCCCTCTCTCCGGTATTCTCGCTTGCCCTTATTCCTACTTCCCTTTTGTTTTTACCGATTGATTACGCTTTTTACGCGTCCGTTTTTCTCTTGCACTTTCTGTGCTTATAAGGGACGGATGGGGCCGGTTATATCCTGTGGGGAGAGTTGTCTTGTCTTGTCTTGTCTTGTCTTGTCTTGTCTTGTCTTGTCTTGCGGCATCGTAATCCCTATACAAGCCGTCATGGTCATCGGTGAAAACAGAACACGCGGCCCCGGAAGGCCGCGTGTTTCATTCATCGGATTCGTTCGTCGTTTCAGCGGTCCAGGCCTTGGGATTTGTCCGAACCCGGCCTGTCGCTTGCCTGACTTATTAGATCGCTTTTACTTGTGTGTCAGAAATTTCGTAAGCGTAATTTTTGCCTCCGGCCGTATAGCGGATGACCGGGTTCTTGCCGCTTTCGTCCAGTGTGAATTGGTTCGCACCTGATTTCAGTTCGGTCGGATAGAATACCGTGCCGATTACAGTGGTTTCCGAAGGAGCCTTTACTGTGGTGTAGAGACACGGAACCCATGCATAGGGAGCCTGTTGCACGATGCGGTAATAGAGTTGGTTCTGCTTGGTCAGCGACAGCGGCGCTTTGCTCATCGACTTCATCTCCATGCGCGTCGAGTCGCCGTTCAGGGCAGCGTAGGTGCCGTCGGCCGACACGGTCGCCTCAACGTTCGGGTGGAACAGCAGGTCGATCTGTGCTCCCTTTGCGCTCTGGACCTTATCGAGCACCAGCACGATATTGTTCTCCTTGTCGAGGATCAGCGTACGCTTCCATCCTTTGAGGTGCTCGCCGGGATAGGCTTTGGTCGCGTCCATCTGCGTGTAGGCGAAACCCGGCAACGATTCGAACTTGGTGATCTTGCCGCCGATACCCTCTTTCCAGGGCTGGTCTTTGCGTTTGGCGATGATCTGCTCCTCGCCGTCCACGAGCACTACGTTGTGGCCGAGGCTGCGGATGTTGAGGTAGTCCCAGCGGTCGTCGTTGAAGATGAACTGGTCGTAGAACTCCTGCGAGAATTCACCGATGACCGATTCGCCCTTCCAGGTGAGGTTGAATGTGCCGGCGTCGAGATGGCCGTGGTGCGGATCGTCCAGCGGGCCGCATTTGGTAGCGACCTGCATGTAGTCGTCGCCGAAATCCTTGCGCATGAAAGCCCAGTCGATTTCCGGGAAATGTTTCGACGCGTCGGCCGGTTTGGTGGCCGGAATATCCGTCGGCATAGGCCAGATCAGGTCCCAGATCGTGTTGGTCGCGTTGTTGCGGATACCGCCGAAGAGTGCATTGGGCCTGTTGAGGAACGTTTTGATGTAGAACATCGCATTGGTGTTGCCCGTTTCGGCAGCCAGTTTGCCGTACATACCCGGCCAGCCGATCGGACCGCCTATCCCCTTGTCGCGGAACGTGCCGTCGTTGAAGTTGCCGGTCATGCCGAACAGCGCGAAGTCAGCCGGGGCATTTTTCACACCGTCGATCAGGAACATGTTGATCTTGCCGTCCGAAAGGCGCTTGATCGCATCCATGAACATCATCGACTGGCACAGGCCGTATACCGAGTAGTGGCGTCCTTCCTGCCAGCCGCCTTCGTGCGTGATGTTGCTCACCATGCCGCCGATACCCTCGATACTGCGGATCACCACGTCGGTCAGTTGCGGGTCTTCGTTCAGCAGCGTCAGCGCCGCCATGCCCAATCCGTTGAAGCAAATGCCGGACCAGTTGCATTTGTAGGCATTCGCCCACCACTGGTAGTCGTAGTTGCCCCTCACGCGCAAAACCGCCTGTTCGAGCAGCCCGCTGCGCAGGCGGTCGCGCTGCGCCTTGGTGAGGGTCGGGTAGATCCAGTCGTAAGTCAGAGCGAGGTCGGCCGCACAGTCGCCTACCCAGATATCGAACGGGAAAGCCACTTGGTCGTCTTTAACCCCGTAGGGCCATACGCGCGTGTAGATATTTTCGAAATAGTGCGCGCTGAGCCGCCACGTATCCATCTCGCATAGTTTCTCGGCGAGCTGGTATGCGCGTTTCGCGTAGGCGGTGTCGCCCGTAAGCTGGTAGAGCAGGGCGCACACCACGCTGCCGTACTGGTAGTAGTTCTGGTAGGCGGCGTGGTCGTCTTTGCCCGAAAAACGGCTCTTGATGTCGTTCATCGCCGGAGCCGGATCGGCGTCTACGCGCAGGTAGCGCTCACCTTCGAGTTGCAGCATCCGGTAGATGTCCCCGGCGCGTTTGTTGGTTTTGATGTATTCGAGGATAGCCGGTTTCTGGGCTTCGTTGAATACGAGGTAGGGGTGTTGCAGGCCTTTCGCGGGCAGGGCGTTGCAGATTTCCTTGTAATCTGTCGGGATCGCCGCGGTCGAAACTGCGGGTCTCGTCTCCGGCTTTGCGGCCGAAAGCGTCGTCGGGAGCGCAATCAGGGCACAAGTCAATGCCAATGCCTGGGCTCCGAGGCGGAATTGTTTCATGAGTCAGTCGGTTTGAAAGTTTTAGTTATCTGTTATCGTTTGTGTCGCTATTCCGGGGTGTTCCGGCTTTCAGTTTCCTGTTTGAACCGGCCCTTGTATACCTCCGGTTTCGGCCGGGCTTCCGTTTGCTGGCCGGTCATGGGCGATGCCGCATCTGTAAGTGCGGTCGCGTCGCCGACGTATGGAAGGATCGGACGCGACATGTCCGCCTGTCTCGGCTCCGGTAGTTCCCGGCTGTTATCCGCCAGCCAACAGTGCCAGTTCGCGAAGAGGGAGGGCTGCCTTCCTCAATATCGGTCGAATCCGGCCGGATTACAGTAAAAACGGCTGCCGCCGGGCATTTATTTTGCCTGGCGCTTGCGGTCGATTTCGCTGAGCAGGATTTTGCGCAACCGGATGTGTTTCGGCGTTACCTCCACATATTCGTCTTCTTTGATGTATTCGAGCGCCTCTTCGAGCGAGAAGATTACCGGCGGTGCGATCGATACTTTGTCGTCGGAGCCGCTGGCGCGCATGTTGGTCAGCTTTTTCGACTTGGTCAGGTTGATGACGATATCTTCCGAGCGGGTGCTTTCCCCCACTACCTGTCCGCAGTAGATCTCTTCCTGCGGAGAGACGAAGAAAGTGCCGCGGTCCTGTAGTTTGTTGATCGCATAAGCGTAGGCCGTTCCGGTCTCCATCGCGATCAGCGAGCCATTCGTGCGCATTTCGATGTCGCCTTTGTAGGGCTCGAAACCCTTTAACCGGTGCGACATCACCGCTTCGCCGGCAGTGGCCGTGAGCAGGTTGCTTCGCAGACCGATGATGCCGCGTGAGGGAATGTCGAAAGTGAGCCGCTGGCGGTCGTGTATCGTCTGCATATCGGTAAGCGTACCTTTGCGTTTGGTCGTTAGCTCGATCGCCTTGCCGGCCACCTCTTCGGGCAGGTCGATGGTCAGTTCTTCGACCGGTTCGCATTTCTTGCCGTCGATCTCTTTGATAATCACGCGCGGTTGGCCTACCTGCAATTCGTAACCTTCGCGGCGCATCGTTTCGATCAGTACCGAGAGGTGAAGCACGCCCCGGCCGTAAACGACGAAGCTGTCCGACGAAGGGCCCGGTACTACCCGCAGTGCGAGGTTCTTTTCCAGCTCCCGGTCGAGGCGCTCCTTGATGTGGCGCGAAGTGACGAATTTGCCGTCCTTGCCGAAGAAGGGCGAATCGTTGATCGTGAACAGCATGCTCATCGTCGGTTCGTCGATGGCGATCGGTTCGAGCGGTTCGGGGTTCTCGTAGTCGCAGATCGTGTCGCCGATCTCGAAGCCTTCGATGCCTACCAGAGCGCAGATTTCGCCGCACTCCACCTTGTCCACCTTGGTTTTACCCAGTCCCTCGAAAACCATCAGGTCTTTGATGCGGGTTTTGACCATCGTGACACCGTCGCGCTTGGCCAGCGTAACGGGCATTCCTGAAGTCAGGGTGCCGCGCGTAACCTTGCCGATTGCAATACGGCCCACGTACGGGGAGTATTCCAGCGAGGTGATCAGCATTTGCGGAGTGCCTTCGACCACCTGCGGAGCCGGGATATTGTCGATGATGGCGTCGAGCAGCGGGGTGATATCGGTCGTGCGCTCTTTCCAGACGTGCGACATCCAGCCCTGTTTTGCGCTGCCGTAGATCGTTACGAAGTCGAGCTGTTCTTCGGTGGCTCCGAGGGTGAACATCAGGTCGAAAACCTGTTCGTGCACCTCTTCGGGGCGGCAGTTGGGCTTGTCCACCTTGTTGATTACGACGATCGGCTTTTTCCCCAGCGCGAGCGCTTTCTGCAGTACGAAACGGGTTTGCGGCATCGTGCCCTCGAACGCGTCGACCAGCAGCAGTACGCCGTCGCACATATTGAGTACCCGCTCCACCTCGCCTCCGAAGTCGGAGTGGCCCGGGGTGTCGATGATGTTGATTTTGTAGTCGCGGTAAACGACCGAGACGTTTTTCGACAGGATCGTGATTCCTCGTTCGCGTTCCAGATCGTTGTTGTCCATGATCAGTTCGCCTGACTTCTCATTGTCCCGGAAAAGATTCCCCTGGAGGATCATCTTGTCAACCACCGTTGTTTTGCCGTGGTCGACGTGGGCAATGATCGCAATATTGCGTAAATTCTGCATATAATGATGTTTTTAACGGTTGCAAAGGTACGAAATAAATGGGGAAAATTTATCTTTGCGAGTGGATAGGCCTTTAAAAACATTGATATGAAACAGACCATTGAGGTTCAACGTCCGGGCAAGAGCCCGTCGCGGGTCGTGATCGGCGACGTGATCAACTCGCTCGAGAACTATCTGCCCGAAGGCAAGCGCGTGGTTGTCATTGCGGACGAACATGTTTTCCATGCCTACCGTCCGATCATCGGCGCGTACGATTACTGCCTGATCGGATTGGGCGAGACGAACAAAACGCTGGCCACGGCCCAGAAGCTTTACGGCGAATTGTTGGCGCTCGGGGCCGACCGCAGTACGTTCATCCTCGGTTTCGGCGGCGGAATCGTGACCGATATCGCCGGTTTCGTCGCTTCGACCTATATGCGCGGGTTGCCGTTCGGCTTCGTGGCCTCGACGCTGCTGGCGCAGGTGGATGCGAGCGTCGGCGGCAAAAACGGCGTGAATTTCGAGGGATACAAGAATATGGTGGGCACCTTCAACCAGCCCGATTTCGTACTGTGCGACCTTTCGTTGCTGCAAACCTTGCCCGAACGCGAATTCCGGGCCGGGCTGGCCGAGGTGGTCAAGGCGGCGATCATCGCCGACGCCGATCTGTTCGGGCGTATCGAGCGGACGACCTTCGAGGCGCTGCGCACGGATACCGATCTGTTGTCGGACGCCGTTTCGGCGGCGATCCGCGTCAAGGCCGACATCGTCGAGCGCGACGAACGCGAGTCGGGCGACCGCCGCAAGCTGAACCTCGGGCACACGCTGGCGCATGCCATCGAGAAGGCCTCCAACCGCATGAACCACGGCGAGGCCGTGGCGGTGGGAACGGCGCTGATCGCCGGGGCGGCGGTGAAGCTGGGTGCGCTGACGCAGGCCGACTGCGACCGGATCGTGAATGTGCTGACGGCGCTGGGCTTCGACCTGACGCCGCCCGTGGAGGTGAAACGCCTGCTGAAAGAGGTAGGCAAGGACAAGAAAAACGAAGACGGCATGCTGCGGATCGTCCTGCCGGCCGGGATCGGCGACTGCGAGGTGCGGCCGATGACGATGGATGCCTTCGCGGCGTTGTTTTAGAGCTGGTTCCGGCGCTTTCGGTACAGAGAGGGTCGGGTGTGCGGTAGATACAAAAAAAATCCGGTCGAATCATTCGACCGGATTTTGCTTATTCCTGATAGCGTTTCCGCAGACTCTCGGCATAGGCGTCCCAGTCTGCGATCGGTTGTTTGGCGACGCCCGATTCGACGGCGGCCTTCGCAACGGCGGGGGGGGCGGGGGGCCGCCGGGGCGGGGGGCCGTTCGGA
>OGPG01002302.1_pt1 | contig 11087 bp, 8 predicted proteins | sample 1552851 | NCBI WGS metagenome assembly OGPG01 (sample SAMEA2579909, study PRJEB22360) | human gut metagenome | biome: human gut; feature: human-associated habitat; material: faeces | place: Denmark | collected 2008/2010 | reverse complement strand
TTGTTTGTGTAAAATGTCTGCGAGTCTTGCCCGGCGCATTACGCCAGCGGCTTTACAACTATCAGCGTCTGCGCGTTTTTTATGGTTCTGTTACTTTTGCGTTTCACCAACCGCCAAAATCATTGCCGGAGCACAATCATACTAAAAATACAAAAAACGCCTGCTGTTGAGGCAGACGCTGCAAAACAATAAAAACCTCCTTTATTCAAATAATAGAAATAACAACTCATCTTTAAACGGGTTTAAGTATTTTTCTGTAAAATATATACTTGTAAGTTTTTTATAGATTATATAAAAAAACTGCCTTTTCAGACAGTTTTCTTACCATACGCAATAATACTCTCAATATTAAATTGGAAATAATTCGCAATCAAAAATCGCTATTATATCCTTCCATGCATCCAACTGGCAATTTCATCAGCTTTTCTTTGAGAAACTATCCCTTTATCAATATAACTTCTTAAAATTGCCACTAAGCTTGAGAAATCATTTTCCGTAAATTTCCTGTGAGCCTCAATAGCATACACTTCATCACAAAAAACCTTGCCTATCGCTTCATCAGATTGCCCAGAATCAAATAGTCTAATCAGATCATTTACCCATCCCTGAGCAATTTCACTTCTGCCAGTAGAGGTGATCCCTCCTCCGCTACCATCCACAGCATCTCTGTGGATAGCATAATCAAGCGCATAAGTCATAGAATCGCGATAAGTAACTCCGTGGCTCCGCAAAAATACTGAGCCACGGATAACAGCGCCTGGAATAACATGTTCCCATTCTCCTCTGCTATCCAATAAATCGCTGGCAGAACCTCCCTCCTTATAAATTTTTACACGACCACACCTTTCACCATGGTCACAATTTGGATCAGTACAAATAATACACATAACCAATACCTCCTTATATTTTAAGTTGATTTTAGAATAACATTAACCTGATTTACAATGGTGGAAAATGCCGCCTTCCGCAAAATAATAATTTAAATACTCAGACAAAAAATAAAAGAGCAAACCAAAATGGTTTGCTCTTTTTTATGATAAACTTGCTGTCTGCCGGACTTACTTTTCTTCTATACCCTTCAGCATTTTTATGACCCGCACAACTTCGTCGATCGTGATCTCGCTGTGCTTTTTTTCGTCGGTTTTTTCTGCGCCCCTGACCAGATAATCCAAGCTTACCTGCAGGATATCACAGACCCGGCACAGCATCTGCAAAGTGATCCCGCTGCGGCCATGCTCGATATTACTCAGGTGCGTCTGCGAAATACCCAGTTTAGAGGCACATTCAGTCTGTGAAACCGCCAGCTTCAGCCGCATGATCCTGATCCTGGTGCCGATCTCTTTATAATCGATGCTGTTATCAAATGCTTTTCTGCCCATCTGCTATTCAGCTTTCGCTGTATCTTCAGCCAAAATCTGTTCTACACGATAGGAAACGGTTTTCTGTCTGGCGGCTGCGGCCTGGGTAGCCAGCTCCTGCTCGCGTTGTTTGTCTTCTATCACTTTACGGGCTTTTGATTCCGAGCTTCTGCCAAAGCGGAAGGTCGCGCCGACATTAGCTGCCTTCTCACTGCCGCTGATCGAAAAACCCACGCTCAAAAGTACGTCTTTATTAGGGTTGTGGAACAGACCTGCCGCAATAGCGCTTTCACCGCTGTAAGTACCTGCCGCCATCGAGAATTGAGTCGGGGCATCCGGGTCATATTCCAGCGGATGCAGGCCGGCCATAGCGACTGCCAAAGCTCCGACTTTATCAATGCGTCCATCCAGCTCGTCGATGCGGTTGCTTAAGCCGTCGATCCGCCCGTCTAAACGCTGTACTTCCTGGATGCGTTCTGTCCGTTCGGTAGTGATTGCCTGCGTATTTTTTTCGATATTTTCTTTATTGGTCACGATGCCTTGTTTATTAGTTTCAATATCCGCTGTGTTTTGTTCTATCGCCGTAGAATTTTCCGAAATCTTTTGACCCTGCTCACTTAAAGTCTTATCTTGTTCAGTATTTTTTTCTTGGGCCTGTTTGGCCTCTAAGTATGCTCCAGTAGCCTTTGAATGTGCGTCAGCAGCTTCCTTCTCTGCTGCCTCTGCAGTCTTTTTTGCAGTTTCCGCTTCCGTATTTACTGCTTCCAAATCTTTTTGTGTTGCTAAGGCGCCGGCATCTTTTATAGCATCTTTATCCGCTTTAACATCCGCATCATTCATGACATCTAAACCTGCATGTATTTCCAAACCAGTACCAATCGCAGCCGCATAGCTTTTTAAACAAAAGTCCCCCCCATATGTACTCCGCCCATTATCAGGCTCAAAACGACCGCCTTTGCTAAAACCTTATTCATCCTTTTCATATTCTTTTACCCCCTTGAGATTTATTTAGCATCTTTCTAAAACATGCTAAATTTCACCGTATTTATTCAACATCCAGCAAAAAAATCCTGCTCTCTTTTTGCATATTTAAGCAATTATAAGGGATAAATTAGCCATTTTATGTATATTGATATCGTATTTTATAATATTAATTCATTTTATTTCTTCATCTGCCAGCATTTATATTTTTTATGTTTATTTCTTATTTATATTATTTTCGATTATTTGCTTTTATTTCCTAACTTGCGAAATCAGAAAAAATTTTTATACATTTTACTTTTTTAAATGCCAACTCAACAGCAAACAGTATTCTTATTACAAATATAACAACTTTCAGCACACTCTGGCCGCCGTACCCGAACCGCAGCTGTCAAATAAAAATAAGACCGGAAAATCCGGTCTTATTTTACTGTCCGCTTCTTGCTCAAAACACAGTATATTTTATTTCTTTTTCAATAACAGTGCCTGTTTCAGGGTTGAATTTCATTTCGCCCCGTACCTCCGGCGTGTAAAAATCTGCTTCATATTCATAAAGCCCGTCACCGCGGTCTAATTCTACTTTAGTAAAAACAGCATTCGGAAATTCCTTACGGACCAGATTTTGCACATCATTTACTGAAAGGACGATTTTAGGGCTGCCCAGAACGGTCTGCGCTTCCATTTTAAACTCTCTTACCTTGCCGCCGTTTCTTAAAACTTCTATTTCATAGGCGGTATTGGTTTTATTATCATAGAATTTAACGTCATAATGAGGCACGAATTCAAAGCTTTCGTCCTTAGTCACCAGATGTGTGCTGCCTGCCGGTACCCATTGAGCAGCAATACTGCGCGCCTGTTCCGCATTGATGAGTTCGGCAGCTAAAGCTGTAACTGTGATCGCCAAGGTGCAGAGAGCTGCTGCCAGCATCGCTATAGATTTTCTTTTCATATCCTTTACCTCCTTAACGGCCGTTACGTCGCCGGCCTTTGCTTTGTCTTTATTTTATAACGCCAAGATTAAAACCAGATTAAAAGCCGCATTACCTGTCAAGGCCTGCTGCGGCTGCCTTTTGAACCTAAAACATATAAACAGCTCCACTCTGTTCAAAAGATGATTTCCAGTAAATTTTTTTGAAATTTTAAAGCTGTTTCATTGTTTTTTGTTGACTGCTTGTGCCAGGCTGTATACCGGCACAACCGGATTTCATGCGGATAAATCATATATAAACCCCCTGTCTGCCAGGCAGACAGGGGGTTTGCTGTTACTGCTGTTGTTCGCCTATGGGCTGAAAGGAAAACGCCCCTAGATCGTTCTGCTTATCGAAAACGAATATAAACAGCAGAGCTTTCTCCTTACTGTATTTAGCCAGATAAGTCAGGCGGTCGCCGTCAGCATACCGCTGATAGGCCAGAAACCTGTTTTCGCGCTGCTCGCCGTAGCTACGGCGCAGATTATTTTTCACACTGCCGAAAGTTTTTTCATCCAGCTCTGTTTGCAGCTTCGCTGACATCAGCTGGCGTATGCCGGCATATTCCATCCCGTTCTGACCGTTTAAGGCGGCAAATACCTTAACTACTGCCTGCTGCTGTTTGTTCAGGTCAGCGCCGTCGCTGGCCAGGCAAACGCTGGTCATCGCCAGACTTATGACCAGACATAGGATAAAGCTCCAGATCTTTTTCATACTTACTGCTCCTCTGCTCAGAAAGTTTGCCCCAGCCTTGCAGGCCGGGGCAAGTATAGTATTTTCTGTATTTACTTTTCTACCTGTGCTCGCAGGTATTCGATTTCACGGCTTTGTTTTTCCATTTCTCTGCTTTGTTCTTCGACCTTGGCCAGCAGCAGCTGGATCTTTTCATCCTGCGCCGCTAAAGAATTATCTACTTCTTTACGGGTATAGATGATATCTCTCGGTTCTGCCTTGCGGTCTCTAGAGCGGTCCAGTGCAAAATTGACGCCGAAGTTGCCCATTTTACTGCCGCCTTCGGAAATGCCCAGCCCCAGCGAGAACATTACTTTTTCGTTGGGGGCGTAGAAGCCGCCGACTGCTAATGCGCTTTTGCCGCCGTAGCCGCCGTAGGCCATGGCCAGCTCGCCCTTGTTACCGTCCTGGAAGCGCGGATGCAGGCCTGCCATCGCTGCTGACAGCGCGCCGACCGTATCGATCTCGTCACCCAGCTTGGTGATATCCTGATTGATATTATTGATGTCCTGCTTGACCTGATACAGCTGGCTGCCATTGACGGCGTCCATCGAGGTAGAGCTGACTTCGCCTGCCGCTACATTGCCGATCGTAGTGCCGCTGCTGCCTTCCAGCGTGATTTTACCGGTGTTGATATTACCGCCGCTGTCCACGTCATATTTGACTGCGGTATCATAAACGGTTTTCAGCTGATCTTCCGACGCAGCCTGCCCGGAAACGTAATTATCTGCGTCCCAGGTAGTATTGGTCAGACCGCCGATCGTGCCGGAACCGCCGTCGATAGTGATCTTATCGGCAGTTATCATGCCGTTGGTGCCGTTCATATTGATATTACCGGTGCTGACAGTGCCATTTGTACCGTCGATAGTGACTTTATTGGCGCCGCTGCCGATCTCAACGACATCATTCAATTTCAGTTCGTGATGGTCGCCGCCGTCAGCGTTAGTGCTTTTTTCGATCAGGATATTGTTGTCGACAGCTTCCATAGTTGTATGCTTAGCTGCCAGCTCGGCCGCTTCCGCAGCTTTATCATGGATCGCTTTCAGCTGGTCTTCGGTCGCTGCCTGCCCGGATACATAATTGTCCGGGTCCCAGGTAGTATTGGTCAGGCCGTTGATCGTGCCTTCATCATCTTTATTGATCGTCACGCCGCCGGCAGTTATCGAGCCGTCGCTGCCGTTGAGATCCCCCGCGGGCAGTTTTCTAGCCGTCTCTGCCGTCGATGACCACATTGCCGTTACCGACATCTATCTTGCCATCGCCGGTGCCGTCGACATTGACGCCAGTACCGATCTGCAGTTCGTCAGCCAGCTTCACTTCGTAGTCGGTGCCGCCGCTGCTGTTCGTGGTAGGTGTAACGACGACGTTGCTGTCGCCGGCCGAAACAGTAGCCTGCTGCGCTGCTTTCTGCGCTACTTCATACAGCTGGCTGCCGTTGACGGCATCGGTAGAAGTTGCGCTGACCTGCCCTGCCGCTACATTTTGGATCTGACGGGTCGCCCCGGAGCTGCCTACGCTGACAACACCCACGACGTCGCTGACGCCAGCCCATTTAGTATAGCTGCTGTTGCCCGTAACGCTGTTGATCGCAGTCACTGCGGAATTGCTGCCCAAAGCGACGCTGTTAGCCAGCGAGATACTGGTATCGTTACCAAGCGCGAAAGAATTATCAGCGCCGGTGCTGATCGTATTGCCGTTGCCGACAGCGGAACTGGAATTAGCAGCAATATTATTGCCATAGCCAAAAGCATGGGACAAATTGCCGCCTACATTATTAAAAAGGCCTACCGCCGTTGAATAATCGCCGCTGACAGCGTTATCATAACCCAGGGCATTGGAAACGTAGCCGCTGATATTATTGCTGTGGCCAAAAGCGCTGGCGAATTCAGCAGTCACCTCGTTATTGTTTCCGAAGGCACTGGAGGCATAGCCGCTGACTCTGTTGCCGGCGCCGACAGCGTTAGTGTATTCTTCTGACGCTGTATTTTCATTGCCGATAGCGTTGGATTTGACGCCGCTGGCAGTATTCTGATAGCCTACGGCGCTGGCATAACTGCCGGAAGCCGTATTCATACTGCCGAAAGCGTTGCCGACATAGCCCGAGGCCGCATTGCCATAACCAAAAGCACTGGCATAATTAGCAGACGCGTTATTGCTGGCGCCCACAGCACTGCCGAGATAGCCGGCCGTTGTGTTCTGATAACCCAGAGCACTGGCAAAGGAACCCGAAGCGTTATTGTTGACGCCGAAAGCGCTGGAGGAAGAACCCGACGCCTTGTTCAAAGCACCGAAAGCATTGGCATATTCGTTGCTCACTTCGTTGGAACGACCCACGGCGCTGGCCGAAACCGCGCTGGCCGTAGCCTTGTTCTGATAGCCGATCGCCGAAGCGGCAAAAGCCTGCGCCTGGTTGTTATAACCGATAGCGTTAGTATAATTGCCGCTGGCGGTATTATTATAGCCAAAAGCATTACTGACCTCACCGCTGACGGTATTATTCGAACCTACGGCCGCACTGCGAATATTGCTGACTGTATTCTCTGTACCGAAAGCGCTGGCGAAATCGCCGCTGATGTTATTATTGTAGCCAGATGCGATGCCATGCTCGCCGCTGACGATATTGCCATAGCCGAAAGCACTGGCATAACTGGCATTGGCTTCGTTATGTACACCGTAAGCATTAGCATAGGCTCCGGAGGCCACATTCGAGGTGCCGATGGCGTTAGCCAGATAGTTGGATGCCGTATTGTCATAACCGACCGCTGAAGCAAAATTGCCTGTCGCCACGTTTTTCACACCCAGCGCACTGCCCGCATAGGCCTTAGCCTCATTTTCATGCCCGAAAGCGCTGGCATAACGCTCCGTCGCTTTGTTCTGCGCACCGAAGGCCTGGGAATCCTGACCCGTAGCTTCGTTTAAATAACCGAAAGCCTGGGCATTATGGCCGCTGGCAGTATTGCTGATACCGACAGCGCCTGCCGAGATCCCCGAAGCCGTATTCTTGTTGCCCAGCGCCGTAGCATCGTTAGCTGTAATATTGTTGCCAAGGCCGATCGCGCTGGAATTCTCACCGATAGCATAGTTATCATTGCCGATCGCAGTAGAATACATCGCCATTGCCTGATTATTATTACCGATCGCACTGCCGCCGGTAGCGATCACCTGATTATTGCGGCCCATTGCTACGGCCTCTGCCGCCGAAATGGTATTGGTAAAACCAAACGCCACTGATTCATTGCCGCTGACATTATTCAAATAACCAAAGGCGCTCGTACCGATACCATCCGCCAGATTGCCGGTACCGAAAGCATTGGAATTATCCGAATTCGCCTTATTGGCAGTACCAAAAGCGTTACTGTCCAAGCCATTGGCCACATTATCCTTACCAATAGCATTAGACCCGACGCCATTAGTGATATTGCCGCTGCCGATCGCGTTCGATTCATTGGCATAAGTGTTGTTTTTACTGCCGATGGCATTGGAATCCTCGGCCAGAGCCTGGTTATTCGCGCCGATCGCATTGCTGTTATCAGAAATAGCATGATTGTTATAACCTACAGCATTAGTATTCTCACCGCTGGCGTTGTTATTTACGCCGGCAACAGTCGAATTGGTCCCTGTCCCATCCGCAAAAACAGCCGCGGCATAAACGTCGCCTGCACAAAATCCTGAGATCGCAAACAAACCGCTGCTCAGAAAAACCATGATTTTTTTCTCTAACTGGTACCTTTTGGATTTAGACAACTGTCTCACTCCTTCATCATCAATTTTTACTTCAAAATTCTACCCGTTATCGCGCAGGGGCAGCAGGCGTGTCACAGCCTGACTTCTACTGAAAATGGTTGCCCTGGCTTTTGCCTTTCCCGCTCCTTTCTATAAATTTTTCACGCCGATTGCAAGACCCCGATTATACATAAAGGGTTGTTTGGAAATAATATTTTAAACAAAGGAAGCATCTGTGTTCCCTGTCTAAAACGTTCATCAAAGCTGCAGCTTTAAACCGCAGCGCTCATTTGGGTTTGCCGCTCTGCTTTTTTAGCAAAGCGGCACCTGTGGGGAAATATTTTCAAGCAAGGCGGAGGGTCGCAACGCCTTGGTGAAAACCTTACTTGTCATGTCTACTTTCGCAATATTTTAATTAATTCTTGTTTTGATAATTTCTTATTCTCAATACTTAATACTATCTATATAGTTTATTTTTGATATAATACCATATTTGTCCCCCCCCGCAAGACATTTTTGTTATAAATGAATACGCCTGTCTGAAAGTCTTGCAACTAGTACCCGAACTGCAAAAAACCGCCTGCCCCAGCAGACGGTTTTGTTATTTGAATTATTTACTTGCCAACCTTGTACAACAGCCTCCTTTTTTTGCTTCTAAAAACAAATAAAAAAACACCGTATGCAGTCACACATACGGTGTCCCAGAATTTTTATTCTCTTTTTCAATGCTTCTGCAGCTGTTTATTTATTTCACGCACCAGTGTCGCTAAATTTAAAGGCTTGGCTAAATGGCTGTTCATACCTGCCTTTTTCGCTTCGATGATATCTTCGGCAAAAGCATCGGCCGTCATCGCCACGATCGGTACAGTTCTGGCATCGGACTTAACAGAAGCGCGGATCTTCTGCGTGGCTTCATAGCCGTTCATCACAGGCATCTGCACATCCATCAGCAGCAGATCATAATAGCCGGCCGGCGCCTCCTCAAATTTTGCCGCGCCTTCTGCGCCGTCACAGGCACTTTCTACCACAGCGCCGGCAGATTCCAGCATTTCCACCGCTATCTCACGGTTCAAGGCGTTATCTTCCACTAATAAAAAGCGTTTACCGCTGAAATCAGTTTTACTCTTTTGTTCATCGGCAGCTGCTTGGCCTAAAACATATCTCTGTAACGCCCGACACAAAGTCGACATAAAAACAGGCTTCGTCATAAATCCGTTGACACCCGCCTGACGCGCCTTCGTTTCAACATCGGCCGAATCATATGCTGAAATCAAAATGATCGGCAGCGGTTCGCTGATAGCGCGGCGAATGATCGCCGCCGTTTCCACTCCGTCCTGATCCGGCATCCTGCAGTCCAATATCACCGCGTCGTAAGGCTCACCCGCCTGATGCGCCGCCAGGACCTTCTGCACCGCCCGCTGTCCACACGTTTCCCAGTCCGAACGAATGCCAATCTGCCGTAAAAGCTCCGTCGTATGCTCACAGACGATCACATCATCGTCGACTACGATGATCTTCAAATCGGGAAACTTAAAATTGCCCAATTCCAGTTCACTGATCTGCAGCGGCAGCCTGATCGTAAATTCAGTACCAGTACCAACCTCGCTGCTGACCTCGATCGTCCCGCCCATCAAATCGACGATTTTCTTCGAGATCGCCATCCCCAGGCCACTGCCTTCTGTTTTATCGATCCGGCTGTCTTTTTCGCGGGTGAAGGGTTTAAAAATATCCCTCAAAAACTCCGGCTTGATTCCGATTCCGGTATCCCTGACTGTAAATTTGAACCAGGCTTTGGCCGCATTCTCTGACGCCGTTTCTTCGATATCGAAACTGACGGTACCGCCCGGCGGCGTAAACTTGGAAGCGTTGGAAAGCACATTGATCAGTACCTGCCGCAGACGCAGCGAATCGCAGCACAGCTGCTCGTGCCTGATATGCCGCAGGCGCACGTCAAACTGCTGCTGCCTGGCCTTGACACTGCTCTGCATGATCGAAACGATAGTATCCATCACCTCCGGCAGCTCGATCACTTCTTCCGCCAGAGTCATTTTTCCGCTTTCTATCTTCGACATATCCAGCACATCATTGATCAGGCCCAGAAGATGCTGACTCGAAAGCGAGATTTTCCGCAGACAATCCTGTACCTTTTCCGGAGTGTCGATATGCGCGGAGGCAATATCTGTCATCCCCATAATAGCGTTCATCGGCGTCCTGATATCATGCGACATCCGGGAAAGAAAATCAGATTTTTCACGGTTAGCGACTTCTGCCGCCTGCAGTGCCGCCTGCAGTTCCTGTGAACGTTTTTCCAGCTGCTGCTGCAGTTCCTTTTGTTCAACGGCTTCAGTAACATCAATAAAGGTAGCGTAAATGACCGGGATATCGTTAACCTTTTGGTCGCTGAACATACCGCTGACTTTGATCCAGGAGCAGCTTCCATCTTTACGCGGCATCCTGCAGATACATTCATAACCACTTTTCCCTTTCAGCAATGCCTGTTCAACTGCCATCGCCATTTTTTCATACTCTTCCGGGTACTGCTCAAAATATTTGCGGCAGCTGTTATGATAGATTGCTTCATACTCTTGCTTTGTGTATAAAGTCTGCGAGTAAAAATAATCATTAGCCCAGACTACCGTAAAATTTTCGTCCATCAAGTGCTTACTGACACTAACGTTCATTGCACTCATCAGCATATTGTAATCATAGACCGTCTGCTCACTGCTTTGTTCGTTCAATTTAAGGCCGTAACTGTCAGCGTTCATGCTTTCACTTCTCTCATTATTTTAAATTTCTGCAAATCCTCTCATCAATTTAAGTTTTACAATTATCTTATTTAATATTTTCTAAATTATTCGTTATCTAATTAATATTGTAGTTAACTGATTTTAAAAAAGCAATATTCTTGCAATATTATTTTTTGATATCGTATAGTTTTACCCCCCACAGGACAATCATACTGATTTACTTACTCGTTCTTTTTAAGCTTCCCCATATTGGTGAATATATGTAAGCACTGCAAAAATATCATTCAACAAATCCTGCAAACTATTCTATTCCTGTCATATATACCAGCAGACCAACAATATAATAAAAAACACCGCACAAAATGTACGGTGTTTTAGTGTTTTATAATTTATTTTTGGGATTCGGCCGCTGTTTAAAGCAGTGATAACTGCAGTAATACTGCCGCCGGCGTCCGGCCAGTGCCGTATAGACATGATAGGTTTTATTGCAGGAAAATTCCTTGCCGCAGATTGGACATCCCTCCAGCAGACTTTTTAAAGGACCGCTGGAACTGCTCCCGCCACCCGTTATTTCATTG
>OGPG01002294.1_pt1 | contig 11110 bp, 6 predicted proteins | sample 1552851 | NCBI WGS metagenome assembly OGPG01 (sample SAMEA2579909, study PRJEB22360) | human gut metagenome | biome: human gut; feature: human-associated habitat; material: faeces | place: Denmark | collected 2008/2010 | reverse complement strand
ACGAATCCTACCCTGTTGTTGTACACTTTTTTATTATATTTGTCAATAAATTATATAACTTCCTAATCAATCATTAATTCAAGTTAACTATTTTTCTTAAAAATAAAGGGCTTTCCCCTTTATTTATCTGACATTTAGTCATTTGTCCTATCTTTAGAGGATGAATTATGATACAATATTAACGACTATTTTATGGAGGACTAACATGCCAAATCAACACATGGAAGAATTAAACGATCAACAGATTGTCCGTCGTGAAAAAATGGCGGCCTTGGCTGAACAAGGAATCGATCCTTTTGGTAAGCGATTCGAACGCACAGCTACATCTGGTCAATTAAAAGAAAAATACGCTGATAAAACAAAAGAAGAATTGCACGAAATCAATGAAACTGCTACTATCGCAGGCCGTTTGATGACTAAGCGTGGTAAAGGTAAAGTTGGCTTTGCTCACATCCAAGATCGCGATGGTCAAATCCAAATCTACGTACGTAAAGATGCTGTCGGTGAAGAAAACTACGAAATCTTCAAGAAAGCTGACCTTGGTGACTTCCTCGGTGTCGAAGGTGAAGTTATGCGTACAGATATGGGAGAACTTTCTATCAAGGCTACTCATATCACGCACTTGTCTAAAGCCCTTCGTCCATTGCCTGAGAAATTCCACGGACTTTCAGACGTTGAAACAATCTACCGTAAACGTTACCTTGATTTGATTTCTAATCGTGAAAGCTTTGACCGCTTTGTCACACGTTCAAAAATCATCTCTGAAATCCGTCGCTATCTCGATGCTCAAGGTTTCCTTGAAGTAGAAACTCCTGTTCTTCACAACGAAGCTGGTGGTGCTGCTGCTAAACCTTTCATCACTCACCACAACGCTCAGAATATTGATATGGTACTTCGTATCGCAACTGAGCTTCACCTCAAACGCCTCATCGTTGGTGGTATGGAACGTGTCTACGAAATCGGACGTGTCTTCCGTAACGAAGGCATGGATGCCACTCACAACCCTGAGTTCACATCTATCGAAGTTTACCAAGCTTACGCTGACTTCCACGATATCATGAACTTGACTGAAGGTATCATCCAACACGCTGCTAAAGCGGTTAAAGGTGATGGACCTATCAACTACCAAGGAACTGAAATCAAGATCAACGAACCATTCAAACGCATCCACATGGTTGATGCAATCAAGGAAATCACTGGTGTTGACTTCTGGCAAGATATGACTTTGGAAGAAGCTAAAGTTATCGCTGCTGAAAAGAATGTTCCAGTTGAAAAACACTACACTGAAGTTGGTCACATCATCAATGCCTTCTTCGAAGAATTTGTTGAAGAAACATTGATTCAACCAACATTCGTTTACGGTCACCCAGTTGCTGTGTCTCCATTAGCTAAGAAAAACCCAGAAGACCCACGTTTCACTGACCGTTTCGAACTCTTCATCATGACAAAAGAGTACGGAAACGCCTTCACCGAATTGAACGACCCAATCGATCAATTGTCACGTTTCGAAGCACAAGCTGCTGCTAAAGAACTCGGTGACGACGAAGCAACAGGCATCGACTACGACTACGTTGAAGCTCTCGAATACGGTATGCCACCAACAGGTGGACTCGGAATCGGTATCGACCGTCTCTGCATGCTTCTTACTGATACAACAACCATCCGTGATGTCTTGTTGTTCCCCACAATGAAACCCTTGAAAGGTGTAAATGAAGAAATTGGTGTAAACAAAACCGAGTCCGAAGCGCCGAAAGACGAGCCGGAAAAGATAGATTTCTCCAAAGTAGAGATCGAGCCGTTGTTCAAGGATTTCGTAGATTTTGAGACTTTCTCTAAGTCCGATTTCCGGGCAGTCAAGGTGCTTGCCTGCGAAGCCGTACCGAAGTCCAAGAAGCTGCTGAAGTTTACCTTAGACGATGGCTCAGGCGAAAATAGGACGATTTTAAGCGGTATTCACGCCTATTACGAGCCGGAGGAGCTTGTCGGCAAGACCTGTATCGCAATCGTCAATCTTCCGCCAAGACCGATGATGGGCATTGATTCCTGCGGTATGCTGATCAGTGCGGTACACCACGAAGAAGGCGAAGAAAAGCTCCATCTTCTGATGGTAGATGACCATATTCCGGCGGGCGCAAAGCTCTACTAAAACGAGATGTACTTCATTTTCCGAAAACCTCGGATTTTACACAAATACACCAATTTTACACCAATCGGTGCTAAAATCGGTGCAGCAACAAAAAAATCGCATAATTTTTGATTTCACACAGCCCCTGAGAAGGTATAGCTTCTCAGGGGCTTCTGTATTTTCTCATAGTTTTTACTCGCCTCGTCGCAAACTATACCAATCTACGCTTTCCCAATATAATGAAGCTAATCGCAGAGGAAGGAGAGGATTGAGTATGAGCAATATTTTATCAGAGGTACACCCTGAGCTTGTTGCAGAATGGTCGGATAAAAACCTGCCGCTTACACCGGATAGAATTACATACGGCTCAAACAAAGTCGTTTGGTGGAAAGGCGCTTGCGGTCACGAATGGCAGACAAGTGTTAAAGCTCGTTCAAACGGCGAAAACTGCCCAATCTGCTCAGGCGCAAGAGTGATAGAGGGTATCAATGATCTGGCAACGCTGAAGCCGGAGCTGGCTGATGAATGGTCGAGTAAGAATGATCCGCTGAAACCGACAATGGTAACGACAGGCTCACACAAGAAAGTGATTTGGCAGGATAAATATGGTCACGAATGGACAGCAACGGTTAAGAGCAGGGCGTTAAACGGCACAGGCTGTCCGTATTGCTCCCATAATAAGATTTTAGTAGGATTTAATGACCTTGCCTCACAGCACCCTCAAATCGCTTCTGAGTGGTCTGAGAGAAATTACCCACTAAAGCCTGATATGGTTACGGTTTTTGCAAATCGGAAGGTATGGTGGCGGTGCAGCAAAGGTCACGAATGGAACACGCTCATTTCAACTCGTTCAGGCGGAAGCGGGTGTCCTTATTGCAGCGGTCAACTTCTGCTGAAAGGATTTAATGATTTTGCCACAACGCACCCGCAGCTTGCACAGGAATGGTCAGACCGGAATCTGCCCCTTACTCCTGATATGATAAATGAAAAGTCCCGCAGAAATGTCTGGTGGAAGTGCAGAGAGTGCGGGTATGAATGGCAGTCAGTCGTATATGCTCGTGTAAAAGGAACGGTATGTCCTGTCTGTGCAGATCGGGCGGTTATGACAGGGTATAATGATTTAGCAACGACGGATACACATCTTCTTTCGGAATGGGATTACGAGAGGAACAAAGATATTTTCCCAAACAAAATATCAAGGCACTCAATGCAGAGCGTGTGGTGGAAATGTTCACTCGGACACTCGTGGAAGGCAAAAATTTCAGAAAGAGCGATTGAAGGAAAAGGCTGTAAGGTGTGTGAAAAAGACTATCTGACGGTTTTTCCGAAGCTGGCAGTTATGTATTATGCAGCGAAGAAGCGCATAAAGGTACAGACGGATACGGATAAGATTATCGGCATACCGCTTGAAATCTATTTGCCTGAAGAAAAAGCAGCGATTGAAACGGTTAGTCGGACAGAGAATGTAGAAACCTTGAAAGCATATCTGTGCCGGAAGCGGGAGATCAAACTGATTAAAATCCCCTATACATTAGGAAACAGCGAAATAGACTTCGCTATGAAAATCAAAAAAGCGTTTCGCAGCTTACATATTTTCATAACCTCGAATGAAGATGAGGATACAGCGTTTATCCGGCAGAGGTTTTTTGAATGGAGAAAAGGACAGATAAAATAAAGGAGACGATTTGATGAAAGACAGGCAATTTCATATCTATCTTGATGACGAGGAGTACGGACAAGTTTTGCAGGCGTTGATCGACCTTAAAAATAATCTGATAGCGCAAGACAGATATACGGACGCAGTAGATGATGTCCTTATCAAATTTACAAAAGCACGAAAGAAAAAGATGACCGTGCAATACATCTGAATAAAACCGCAGTTATGCCGCTTGTTTCTTTACGGAGAAGCAGGCGGCTTTTTTGCGTTTTTAGGGCAATTTTCAAGGTCAAAAAAATTTTTTTCAAATTTTTTTCGGAAAAGGGGCGATTTTGGGTGTGCATTTTGACCCCCTTTGTCCAAATGAGTGAAGGGGTTATTTCTCCGCAAGGGATTTCCCCCTTAAAAGTACCTTGAAAATTGAATAGACAGGCGCTAAGGACATTAGTTCTGATGAATAGCCCGAAGGTGGGTACGCCGTGACTTTTCCTATTGATATACGGAGAACGAGCGAGAATCCCCGACCTGAAATTCAGCTTGCTACTGAAACGGCAATGACAGTCAGAATGATAATGATACTTCTCTACGGAGCTGGCGGAGTACCCGGCAGAGGTGAGATTCCTATGATACGGTTTCGCAAACCGTAACCTTAGTGCTTCCCGTACAAAGCGAATCGCTTTCCGCAGGGGGTGTTGAGAACAAATACTGCGGTCTTTACATAGCCGCCTCTTATTGAGGCAGGCTGTGAAATCTATGAAAGGAGGTAAAGCCGGAGATGTCAAACTGCAAGACGATTGCAGTATGCAATCAAAAAGGCGGTGTGGGCAAGACCACGACTACGGTTAATTTGGGCGTTGGACTTGCTATGCAAGGAAAAAAGGTGCTTCTGATTGACGCTGATCCGCAGGGCGATTTAACGACCTGCCTCGGCTGGAGGGATACCGACAGTCTTTCCGTAACGCTGACAGAGAAGCTTCAGGCAATCATATCGGAGCAGGAGCAAAATCCCTTTGACGGTATCCTTCAACACAAAGAGAAAGTAGACCTTGTACCGTCCAATCTCAGCCTATCTTCATTGGAAATGACGCTTGTAACGGCGATGAGCCGAGAGAGCGTCCTGAAGAATTATCTGAGCCTTGTAAAAGACAAGTACGATTATGTCCTTATTGACTGTATGCCGAGCTTGGGTATGATTACCTTTAACGCTCTAACGGCGGCGGACAGCGTGATTATCCCCGTTCAGGCGCAGTATCTTCCCGCTAAGGGAATGACGCAACTTTTGGGGACGATTGCGAAAGTGAGGAAACATACAAACGCCGATTTGAAAATCGACGGTATTCTTCTGACGCTTGTGGACGGAAGGACAAATCTTGCGAAAAGCACAGTAGAAGCGCTCAGGGAAAATTTCGGCAGCCATATCAGGATATATCGATCAATGATTCCGGCAGCCGTAAAAGCCGCAGAGGTATCTTCTAAAGGGACAAGTATCTACGCCTATGAGCCGAACAGTCCGGTGTCTAAGGCTTACGCCAGTTTCACAAAGGAGGTGTTAGCCGATGGCAGGCAGAAAGAGCGACTTCACGCTGCCCACGAACACGCTCGATGAGCTGTTTTCCTCTCAGGAGGAAAGGGACGAAGCGAAGCTGTCTAAAATCAGGGATATTCCGCTTGAGGAAATCGACGATTTTCCCGACCACCCGTTTCAGGTGCGGGAAGATGAGGATATGTTTCAGCTTGTGGAAAGTATCAAAGAGCGTGGCGTGATTACTCCCGCTACGGTAAGGCAGAAGGAGGACGGCAGATACGAGCTTATTTCAGGACACAGGCGAAAAAAGGCTTGCGAGCTTGCCGGATTTGAAACGCTCAGGTGTGAGGTGGTAGACCTTGACCGTGATGAAGCGACGATTTTAATGGTCGAAAGTAACTTCCAACGGTCGCAGATACTTCCCTCGGAGAAAGCCCACGCATATAAAATGCGGCTTGACGCTATGAAAAGACAGGCAGGCAGACCGAGAAAAGAAAATTTAGTCCCAGTGGGACAAAATTATTCAAGGGAAGAACTTGCGTCTCAAAGTGGCGAGAGTCAAACGCAAATCCAGCGTTATGTACGCCTTACAAACCTTGTTCCTGAACTGCTTGAATTTGTGGACGAGGGCAGGATTAAAATGCGCCCCGCCGTTGAGCTGTCCTATCTGAACGAGGATTGTCAGAGGGATTTGGTAGACGAAATCGACTTAAACGACTGTACCCCGTCCCACGATCAGGCAATTCGTATGCGGAAGTTTTTTGAAGAAGGCAAGCTGACAACCGAAGCGATCTCTGCGATTATGAGCGAGGAAAAGCCGAATCAGCGTGAGAAGATTGTTTTGCGTGGGGACAGGGTGCGAAACCTGATCCCGAAAAATATCCCCATCAACCAAACGGAGGAGTATGTCTGCAAGGCGCTGGAGCATTACAACAAGTTTTTGCGTAACCGTGCCGAGCGTGACAGCAGGTAAGGCGGAGTGTGATTTTCTTCTTCCCCTTCCTCACACTCCAACCCCTAAACTACCTGACTATCCGAAAGAATAAATCTATCTCTCCTGATTACAGCTATCTCACCTAACTCAATCTATCTCAGGAGAACGCACCATTCCAAAGCACAGGAGGTATGCCCTATGATGTAAGATTAACCTTTGTTTCACACCTTTGCCTGAAACGCTGTTTCGCATTACAATGGCGGCAGAAAAGGAGTGAAGCGCATTGAAAACAAAAACGATTGCTTTTTTAACGGCTCTTTTGCTGATCGTGCTTGCAGGCTGCAACAATGCCCCGCCGAATGAAGATACGCCGCAGCCGTTTTCTTTTTCGGAGAGTGTTCAAAGCACCTCTGAATCCGAAACGCCTGCGGGAAAGGAAAGCAAGGAGGTTGAAACAACGCCTGAAGCCGTGCAGGAAGTAAAGCCGGAAAAGCAGGAAGAAACGACGGAAACGGATACGGTCAGCTCCGAACAGCCTCAGACTGTTTCTGAAAGCGGGCAGGCGGCACAGTCCGCCGAACAGCCCGATAAAGCGGATAAGACCGAACATTCCGTATCCACATCGCAGCCGGATATTCCAAAAGAAAGCGAAACGCTTGAGCCGCCTGAAACGGAAGAAACACCGAGCAAAACCGAAACCGACTTTGACATTGACTACTGGATTTCCTTTGCAAAAGGCTACGCTCAGAGTGTGGGACTTCTGTTAGACAGCGAGGCAATTTACTGTTGGGATAATCCGATCCGAGCCGGAGCGCACTGCAAATATCTTGAAAGGGATATTCACAGCCGCTTGGATCGGTACAAGGCTGACGAAGAAATCACAGCCGTATGGATTTGGGCGGAGGAAGTCTCTGACGGAATCTACGACATCTATATCGGCTATGCTTAAATTCAATATTCCATTTTGAGGACGCACCGAAAAAAACGGTGCGTTTTTCTTTTTCAAGGAGGATTTCAGATGAAAATTAAGAAACCAAAGCGCATTATGTCGCTGTTTCTTGCAGCGCTGATGTGCGTGACTTCCCTTGTAGGGATTGGTACGACTGCCTATGCCGCAGAGGAAACGGACGATGTGTACCTTATCTCATATCCCCGTGATGGGGACTCGAATTACAACGCCGAATGGGGACACGGCAGCCTTACCTTTATGAACGGCTGGAAAACAGGCACTTCCCGTTATACAACCGTCCGTGCGATGGGATCGTACAACGGAAATATCTGCTACTGTATTGAGATCGGCGTCCCGCAGCAGACCGGAGACAGTTTTACCAAAAAGGGCGAGGATTTTTGGGACAACTACCCTTCGTCCTATAACAGCACCATTTCTCCTGACGATATTAAGCTGTTCATCGGTCGTATCTTCCAGTACGGCTATACGGGAACAATCTCAACCTCGTGGCGTTCTCAGAACGAGGGCGGCGATAAGCTGGCTCACGCAGTCGCTACACAGCTTCTCATTTGGGAAACCGTGATCGGCGAGCGTGACGAAAACTTTAACAAGGTCAGCACAGGCGGCAAGGACGCTGTTCTGGATCAGATCAGCCGCAACCACCCGCTTTATGACAAGATTATGAGCTACTACAACTCAATGGCGGCAAGTGTGCAGAAACACTCCAAGCTGCCGAGCTTCCTTACCAAAACGCCGGGGAGCGCACAGGAAATCGAGCTTGAATGGGATGGCTCTAAATACACCGTTACGCTGACGGACAGCAACAATGTCCTTTCGGGATATAAGTTTTCGTCCAATGATTCGGGCGTTCAGTTCTCCGTAAGCGGCAACAAGCTGACGATCACTGCCGAGAAAGCGCCGAGCGATGGGCTGACGATTACCGCAGAGAAAACAGCTCAGAGAAAAGGCGTTATCACTTGGACGGACGGTATCTATGGACCGAACGGCGGTGTGCAGGATACCGTAACTTACGCTCAGACTGTCAACGATCCGGTTAAGGGATTCCTTAAGTTAAAGGTTTCCTATGGATCAGCGAAAATCGTCAAAACCAGTGAGGACGGAAAAGTTGACGGTATTTCCTTCCGTATTCAGGGCAACGGCATTGATAAAACCGTTAAGACAGAAAACGGCGGTCAGATTCAGGTCGATAACCTAATGCCCGGAGTATATACCGTAACCGAGCAGGAATATGACCGCTACGAGCCGCAGGAGTCCCGCAGAGTAACCGTAGTTGCGGGGCAGGTTGCGACCGTCAACTTCAACAACACGCTGAAGCGTGGCGATATTGAGGTTATCAAATCCTCGGAGGATAATTTCAATGAGGGTGTGACCTTCCATCTTTACGGCACATCGCTCTCCGGCATTGCCGTGGACGAGTATGCCGTTACGGATAAAAACGGTGTGGCGACCTTTGAAGATGTGCTGATCAGCGGCACTACGCCGTACACCATTGAGGAAGTGGATACAGCAATCCGTTATGTCATTCCCGAAGATCAGAGCGCACCCGTTAAGTGGAATGAGGTCACTACCCGCAATTTCACAAATATCCTGAAGAAGTTTACCGTTACCGTGACCAAGAGCGACGCTGAGACGGGAACGGCTCAGGGGAACGCCTCGCTTGCAGGCGCAAAATACGGGATTTTCAAGGGCGAACAGCTCATTGACGAATACTATACCGATGAAAACGGTCAGTTTACCACAAAAGAATATATCTGCGGTGCGGACTGGACGATTAAGGAACTGGAGCCGAGTGAAGGCTATTTGCTCGATCCGACCGTCCATAAGGTCGGCGCAGAGCCGGAGCTTTATACCATCGAGCATAACCAGACCGCAAATGATGTAAACGAACAGGTCATCAAGGGCAATATCGCCATTATCAAACATACGGACGATGGCGAAACACAGATTGAAACGCCCGAAGAAGGCGCAGTTTTTGAAGTATATCTAAAATCCGCAGGCTCTTTTGCAAACGCAAAGGAATCTGAGCGTGATACGCTGACCTGCGATGAAAACGGCTTTGCACAGACAAAGGATATGCCGTATGGCGTATATACCGTTCATCAGGTATCCGGTTGGGAAGGCAGGGAGCTGATGGACGATTTTGATGTGTTCATCGCAAAGGACGCTCAGACCTACCGCTATCTGATTAACAACAGTAATTTTGAAAGCTATATCCAAGTAGTCAAGGTAGACGCAGAAACGGGCAAGACCATTCCCTATGCGGGCGCAGGATTCCAGATTTATGATCCGTCCGGCAATCTCATCACGATGGAGTTTACTTATCCTACCCCGACAACCGTTGACACTTTCTATACCGACGCTAACGGCTCGCTCGTAACGCCGGAAACACTGCCATACGGTCAGGGCTACTCTATCGTTGAGGTACAGAGTCCTTATGGATATGTCCTTGATTCCACACCCGTCTATTTTGATGTAACGGAAGAAAATTCTTCTGAGGAAAGCGGGGTAACAGTGATTAAAGTTGAAAAGACCAATATGCCGCAGAAAGGCACGATCAGCATTGAAAAGACGGGCGAGGTATTCTTCGGCGTTTCGGTAAGCGGCGGAACAGATGAAAACGGGCAGGAGCTTCCCGTTATCTATCAACCGATCTATGAAACACAGGGACTTCCTGATACTGTCTATGAAATCCGTGCCGCCGAAGATGTGGTAACGCCTGACGGCACACTGAGGTACAGCAAGGGCGAGCTGGTCGATACGGTTACAACCGATGAAATGGGTTTTGCTGAGAGCAAGGAACTCTACCTCGGAAAATATGAGGTAAAAGAGGTCAAGGCAGGTTATGGAATGGTGTTGAGCAGTGAAGTCCATACCGTAGAACTCATTTACGCCGGACAGAATGTAGCTGTAACCGAAACGGCGACTTCCTTTGTCAATGAAAGACAGAAGGTTGAAGTAAGCCTTGAAAAAGCGCTGGAAACAAACGAGCTGTTTGGTATCGGCAATAATGGCGAAATCAAAAATATCAGCTTTGGCTTGTTTGCCGATGAGGAACTCGTATCCGCAAGTGGTACTTCCATCCCGAAAGACGGTCTGATCGAAATCATCACGCTTGATGAAAACGGCAAGGCGACCGTTAAAACTGATCTGCCTTTGGGCAGCTATTATGTAAAAGAGCTTGCGACAGACGAGCATTATCAGCTTAGCGGCGAAAAATATCCCGTTGTATTTGAATATGCGGGACAGGAAACTGCAACGGTAGCGATTGCAGTGAATAATGGTGAGCCGATGGAAAATAAGCTGATCTACGGCTCTGTATCAGGTAAGAAGGTTGACGAAAACGGCGATGGACTCGGCGGTGCGCTCATTGGTCTGTTTAAGAGCAATGATGTGGAATTTACCGAAGAAAACGCCCTGATGACCGCCGTATCCGGCGACGATGGCAGCTTCTCCTTTGAGAATGTGCCTTACGGAAGCTGGTATATCCGTGAAATCAAGCAGCCGACCGGATTCGTCCTTGATGAAACGGTTTACGATGTAAACATTTCAGAGAATGAGCAAGTTATTGAGATTGAAATCGTAAATAAGTTGGTGCGTGGCAATATCGCTCTTACGAAAGTGGACGCTGAATATACAGATACCAAACTGGCAGGCGCTGTTTTTGAAGTCTACAAGGATTCCAATGACAACGGCGAGCTTGACAGTGAGGACGAGCTGATCGGTACGCTGACCGAAAAGGAAATCGGACAGTATGAAATGAATGATCTGCTCTATGGACGCTATTTTGTGAAAGAGACAAAAGCACCGGAGGGCTTCACGCTGGACGAAGGCGTGTATGAAGTGTTTGTTGACACCGACGGTAAGACCTATCAGGTGGAAAACACAGAGGGCAAAGGCTT
>OGPG01002293.1_pt1 | contig 11110 bp, 17 predicted proteins | sample 1552851 | NCBI WGS metagenome assembly OGPG01 (sample SAMEA2579909, study PRJEB22360) | human gut metagenome | biome: human gut; feature: human-associated habitat; material: faeces | place: Denmark | collected 2008/2010 | reverse complement strand
GCCAGAAGTGCCGGCCCGGCCCCTCCGGGTGGCAGTAGCCAATCTTGCGGCCCTCTACTGTGATGCGGTTGGTGGCGATGCAGCCATCGGCGCCCTCCCAGTCAGGGAGCAGAGATTTCACATCCTCCGCTTTCACATGGTAGTCCCGGTTGCGGCCAGCGGCCTCGTACAGTTCCTTCCGCAGCGCCTCCACATCCCGAGCCATCTCCTGGATCTCCTCGTTGTCCATCATCTCACTGAGGTCATATTCCAGCGGATTCTGGGCAAAATCCGCCAGTGCCTTGTTCATGGCGTCATGCTCCTCTGGCGTGACGGTGATGCGGATGCGGCGGGCAGGGGTGTTGTACTCGTCCAGATCCTGAAGGTTCACACTGCCACTGACGCTGCACTCCAGCAGGATGGCGGCCAGATCAGTGACCACATCAATGGCGAAGTGGAAGTCCATCTCCACGCCATCGGAGTGTGTAAACTCCAGATACTCCACGGTCTGGCGGAAGTCCCAGTTCTGCTTGTCCAGCCCGATCTTGGCGAAGATCTCGCTGAGGGGGATCTCCTCTTTCTTCTGGTCTTCCAAAAATGCCACAAGGTTCAGACTGTCATCGGAACCTCCGATAAAGTTGCCCCAGTATTTTTTGATATACATCTGTCACGCCTCCTTTTATTCCGGCCACTCATCGCCGTCACAACGGCTGATGAAGTCATAGTGCAGGCTCTCAAAATAGTCGTTGGGATAGGATTCACCGTCCTGATGAAGCTCCAGCCCCTCCAGATCCATCATCTCATTGATATATGCAAGGGTATCGTGGATACCCGCAATATGTTCGTCCTGAAGCAGCTCGGCCAGCACACCTTTCTGCTCCGGTGTCAGTGCGGCGAGAAGTTCATTTTTCGCCTTGTTGTCCTCTGTCTTGGGAAAACCATCGCCCTTGACCCAAAGGGCGGTCATGCTGTCTTTCCGCTCCACAAGGCCGTCAATAAATGCTTGATATAGTTCCAGTTCCTTACTCTTGTTCAATCCTCCATTCTCAAGCAAAAAATTGGCTCTCCCAGATGGCCTCAAATTCCGCTTTCTCTATGGCGCAGGCGCGGAACTCCTCGCCCCAGATATGGGCGTTCAATTCCTCCACGGTGGGGATCGGCGTGATCTCGATGGCGCCGTCGTAAAGGTCAGGGATGTTGCGGGTGCGGCCATCTGCAAAGATGTCGATGGAGCGGAGGACCAGCCACTCATTTTCGGTATCCACTTCATAGAGGATGACCGCTGGCTCTCCATCCGGTGCGCCCTCCCAAAAGAGTTTGATGTACTCGATCATTCCATTTCCCTCATTTGAACCAATGCCACCCCGTCATGGTGCCGGTTACCTCATCTATCTGTACCGCAATATCATAATTGCCGCGACAGCCCAGCAAAGCTGTAGGATGGTCGTTTTCCAGAATCAAATCATAAAACTCAACCGCTATGTCTTGGAATTCCTTCGGAATCTCCAGTGCAGAGAAGAAATCCACTGATTGAGCATTTTGGAAAAATTCAATGGCCGTTTTACTGCATTTTACTATAATCCCTGTTTGAGTGGTCAAATCTTTCATGCTTTCGCAACCTCGCTCATGTTCAGATACATCCCCATCGTTTTTTCATTGTCACAGGCCGCCCGGATCATTTTGGACAGCAGCATCAGGTCATCGATGTATTGGGAGTACACGCAGAACACATCTTCGTCGGAGTCGAAGTGAAACAGATCCACGCCGCTGTTATTTTCCTCGAACTCCTGGATCACGCCCCGGACAAGCCGCTCCCAATCCGCGCTGCTGCCTGTCAGTCCCAGCCGTCGGAATTTCTCTGTCCGGAATCCGTCGCTGATCTTTAGCAGAAGGGAGATCGCATAGGGGTGGTGGGGAATGAGAAAGAATGGCGCGATCTGCTCTGGTTTTACCCAGATTTTGAAGGGCGGGCGCGGATCAGGTATCCAGGGCAAGATTTCCCATTCGTCATCCCGACGATTTCCGTATTGGCAAAAGTCTTTCATGGCTTTGCCTCCTGTTTGAGTCTCTTTCTGCATTTCTCAATGTGGGCCTGTTTGGTGGCTATGATCTCCAGCACCTTCTCTGGCTTTATCCGCAGCAGAAGCGCAATCTTCTCAACAGGCATCCCGTCCGCTGCCAGCATACAGAGAATTTCCTTCTGTGCGGAGGCTTTTCCAGCAGCAAAACCAGTATCATAGTCGTGAGACAGCAGGGCAAAGAATTGCTCCGGTGTCAGAGTGGAAATCAGTTCCTGCTCCCCGTGATAGATCCTGCTGCGGAGCATTTCCAGTTCATAAAGTTTCATTTCTGCCATGCTGTACTCCAATCGTCAAATCGGTCTATGTAATCCTCCCCATAGCCCATGCGCCAGCCAATGGAGTATCGCTCGATCTCCCGGTGGGCCAGCCAAGGGGGAGGCATGATTTTCTTATCTTGTAGTGCCATATTGTTTTCCTCATTTTTCTTTCAGGCTTCGCATCCGTTTCATGATCTGCTCCTGTTTTTTCGCGGTTTTACGCTACCTTCTCAAAAATCCCGCAGCTGTTCAAACTGCTCCAGCAGAGCATCTTTTTGGAGCGTTTCGCCCGGCAGAGCATCCAGAATATCCCGCAGGGCCATGTAGATTTCATCCCGTTCCTCGGTTTCGATAAAGCCCATCTTGTTGAAGGTCTGGGTATAGGCTGTCACCGCATCCAGCGCCTGGGACTGGGCGTCCTCGCCCGGTTTAGCGGCCAGCTGCATCAGCTGGGAACGAGTCTTTCGGTATTGATTGGCTGCCTTTTTCGCAGCGGCGGCAGGGATATGCTCCGCACCGTCCCAGCCCCGGAAGGGATTGTCCAGGTTTTGCGCCAGCCACTCCGGTTTCCGGGCCTTAGTGATCCGCAGATCCATTCCCGGCTTGCTTTTCCAGAGCTGCTTTGCCGCTTTTGCCGCCGTCTCCGGCAGGCTGGTCATCCAGAACCAGCGAAGCTCCGGCATCTGCTCCGGGGTGGGGATGTCAGCTGCGCCGAAGCCGAACAGGTCGAAGGTGGAGAGGTTCGTCAGTTCCCGGAACCCTCCCACGGCGGAGAAGTTCCCCAGGTTTCCCGGCGCGCCCCAGAGCCGCAGTTCCTTCAGGTGGGGATGGACAGCAGCCAGCCCGGTCAGATCAAAGTCCTTCAGCTCGATGCCATGCAGCCCCCGTAGGTTCGGCAGTTCCGTGTGCGGGCGGTATTCCCCGATAAATTGGAGGGTCAAACCGCTGCCATCTTCGGGGGCATGGATGGCACAGGCGTCCGGCCCCTTGTTCTGGAACAGGAGCAGCTCCGTTCCCTCACACAGCCACAGCTCCTCCAGCCCGGTCATGTCCAGCATCAGCTTTCTGATGCTGGTGCCCCGCAGATCAAGTGTCCTCTGACCGTGGTTCAGCAAAGTCACTTCATCAACAAAGGGGGATTCCCGCAAAAACTCCAGCAGATCCGGGTGCCACCGCTGGCAGATGAGTTCGGAGAGGCAGGGCAGAGCCTTTAGTTCCAGCGCCGAATCGAATGGTGCGTACTGGTCCATCACCCGATGGTTGTTGACCTTCAGCTGGATACCGCCGATCTCCGTTTGCTCGTCACTGTCCATGGCCTCCTTGAAGGCCCGCCGCCGCTCCTCCGGGATGGCCTGCCACCGGATCTGGAGATACACATCATGGCCGTCACTCCAGCCTCCGTAGGAGCAGCAGGGCTGGTCGGTGAAGGGCGGCAGAGTCCCCACCAGCGTGTACTGGGGCGGGACCTCCAACGGCACCCGCAGCAGGTGGAGGTCGCGGGACCAGTACATGAAGTCCTTGTAGAGCGGGCGGAGATGGGGCAGTTCCTCCGCCGTCAGAGGGGCGTCACCCACCCAGTCCAGGGAGAGGACCACCGCCCAGGGCTGCTTGCTCACCGAGTCCGGCGGCGCAATATAGGCCACCTGGCAGGCGGTGTAGCGTTTCAGATATTGGTTATAGACTGTATAGACCTCTCCGGCGGTGGCTTTCATGGTATCACGCTCCTCTCGTCAGTTCTTTTCCAGATAGAATCCCCATACGCAGTTGGAGAACTCCCCGGCGGCAAAGCGGTGGATCTGCCCGTCAATCTCCACCTGCCAGACCTCGAAGGTATGGTCTTGGTGATAGATCGGGTCTTTGACTTTTACTCGCTTGCCGGTGGTTTGCCAGTCGTAGTCAAAGATGTTCACACCGAACAATTTGCATTGACCGTCCGGGCCAAAGGTTTCATATTCCCAAGCCATGTGATGCCTCACAATTCAACGCACTTACCTACAAAGCAACAATTTTATTCCTGCTGCAAGAGTTCTATCAAAGAATCCAAATGCTTATCCCACGATTCCCAGTTATTACTTTCTTTCCAAAGTTCTACGATTTCTCTTTCGCCATCTTCATCAGGAACTTGATTTTTAATACTCCTCAATCGCCTAAGAAGGTCTTTTCGAGCAGTAGCTGAAGCTGAGAAATTCGTTATTGCTGACCAAACATTAGAATCCTCATCATCGTAGTTTAGCTTTCCTGTTTCCTGCCATTCTGAATAAAGTTCTGCGAGCGCGATGGCGGTATTATCATAGAGAAAGTCAATTTCGTTCACTGTTTCTCCAAGAAAACCTTCCTCTTTCAGAAAGCCGATCAATCCACCTAAAGTCAGTTTCTTATGTTTGGGTAAATAATCTGTTTTCAAAAGGGAAATTAGGTCTAAGCCATTATCACTTTCCAATGCTTTTACACCCCATGAACCCATCTTCCTGTACCTCCAATCTGATTCTCATGAACTTCACAATCCTGTTCGCTGCCAGCCGTTCAGCCGCTCCTGCACCGCGTCGATCATCCAGCCCTCGCCCACACGCTTCATAAGAAAGCGGCGGTCAAAGCCGGTGTTTTTCTCCCTGGTGTAGATGTAGAGCTTGTTTTTGGTGATCTGCTCTGCGTCAAGGAATTCTTCCCCGTTGTAGGTGCCCTGGGCGCTGTATGAGAGGCCCAGAGGTCGATAGCCCGGACGGGGCTTTTCGCTCACATATTTCTCCCAGATCGTCAGCAGACGGGGCACTGCCTCAGCACCTTCAAACCCGGCCTGCTCCATGTACTGCTCCCACTGCGTCATCTCGGCAAAGAAAGCGGACAGCACCCTGCGGCATTCCGCCGCCGCCTGCTCATCCAGCTGGACGGGCTTTTTGGCCTTTTCCCGCTGGAGCTGGGAGAAGTGTTCCATCTGCTCCTTGGTGAATTGCACATGGGCCACTGGCTCGATGCGGTTGTTGCCAGCGATGGCCAGCAGGCCCTCATAGGTAACGGCGGTATGGTCGATCTGGATGTGGGAGAGCTTGGGGATGGAGGCCGCCTGGAGCAGACCGGCATCATCCAGCCCGGTACGGTTGAGCGTCAGAAGGTCCAGCTTGCAGCCTTGCAGAGCGGACAGACTGCTGCCGTGGATGGCGGCGTTACCGTCCAGCAGCAGATAACGCAGCTTGGGCATAGCGGAAAAAACGGGGAAACAGGCGTCAGTGAGCGCACCGTCCTCCACGCCGAAGTTGGCCATGCTTTTATGTCCGGCAAAAGGGGCAAGCAGTTCATCCGTCACCGGATAGCTTTTCACATGGAAGCCCACCAGGGTGTAACCGGCCAGCTGCTCCATGATCTCTACGGTCAGTTCCGGGACTTCAAACTGCTTTTCTCCGTCTAAGGTCAGGACACCGCTCTCCCAGTTCACTGTCCGCGCCCGTTTTGGTAATTCCATAGCGCGCCTCCTTATTCCTGCTCTTTGTAACTGGCTTCAATGTCGATGACGCGCACATACACGGCGCAGACTTCGCCCTTTGCGTCATAGCCGAAGTAGACGGGATAGTAACCGTCACCCCAGCCAGAGGCAAAGATGGGCAGATTGCAGTCCGTGTCCGGCACCGTCCAGTTGAGCCAGTCGCCGCAGTCTCCCTGATATTTGGGGTGGGCTTTGGCGTTTTCCTCCAGGAGATCGCAGAACAGGTCGTTGTAGGGGTCGATGTCCGGGTCCTCCTCCAGCCGCTTGGCCCAGTATGTTTTGAAAGCCGCCTGGGTCTGGATGTCTGCAATACACCCCATTCCGGCATCTACGCCGAAACCGAAGTAGTCATCATCTCCCAGTGCCGCGTCCAGATTCTCGTTGCCCACCATGCCCAGTTCATAGCGGACAGGCTTTTCCCGGCTGACCTCCACCTTGACGCAGGCGTAGCGGTCGCCGTATTTTTCACTGGGCACCACGCAGATCTTTACCGGGTAAGTCCCGGCGGGGATCGTTTGAAGGAACGGCAGAGTGTCCTCCAGCTCCACCAGCGGATCACAGGCGAAGATTTGCCCGGTGGGGAAATGGACGGTGCCGATGTCCAGCACATCCACCGCCATATTCCCAATCACTTTTTCTGTAAAATGGGCCTCCAAGTCAACTTTGCAGGTCAGTTTATCCTTGATGGATTCGTATTTGTTCAGCCATTCGGTCGTAGGCATATCAGTTTCCTCCTGTTGATTCTGCTTCTTGATGTACACACTCTTTGAGCCGTCCCAGTAGCAGTTCACACACCGGCCATCCTGAAAATGATGGTCACAATTCGGGTAGCCGTAGAGAATATGGGCACATTCCGGGCACAGCCCCATCATCTGTGAGGAGCCTTTGAAAAACAGGCTGCCGCACTCATCACAAAGGGCCAGTTCTTTTTCTGCCATAGGGCTCACCAGTCCCGTTCCCGGATGGCCTCCTCAGTGTCAATGGGGATGCCAAACCACTCCAGAATGTAGGCCACGGTTGCCGCAATACATTCCCGCGCCACCGTTTCGATCTCGCTGTCGTTCTCGTCAAATTCCTCCTGAAGATCGTTGATGCCGCAGACCGCCTCGTCCAGCGTTTCCTGCACCGCATCGGTGTCGGTTTCGCCGCTCTCCAACAGGTCGATGACCTTCTGAAGCTCGTCCTTTACCTTGTTCACCAGAAAAGCAGGATAGTAATCGTCCTGATACATTTCGTCCAGCAGTTTGTAATTGGGGTCAAATGCTTTCATCGTGATTTCTCCTTTCTCATTCAAACATCAAACCGTATGATTCAGTCAGGCTTCCATCGTCCTCGTGAAATATACACTGGTACACAGGCTCACGCTGGGTTGCTTTGCGGAACCGCTCCAGAACCGGAGCCAGCGGCTCACCGGTAGGGATGCCGAGGGCATCAGACACCCGTTGCAAGCTGTCCATATCCATATCTTCCAAGTTACAGTTGCGCTGTCTCTGCCCATACTCCTCCAGTGTTTTGGAATCCACATACTGCTTTGCGTCACAGCAGTCGTGCCAGCAGATACAGCTCACAAGCAGGGAAAAGAGATCATCCATGCTCTCAGCCAGACGGCCAGCCTCCCCTTCGCTGCTGTAATATCCAATGGAACCATCTTCCAACAGGTGGTATTCTCCGCCGGAGCCATCTCTGGCAAAGGCCATGCCGGGCATTGAAAAGGTGCATCGGCCTTCCGCGTCATCCCGCGGGGACAACTCATCCAGCAGGAAGAAGTCAAACAGCGAATCAAATTCATCCGCCAAATCAGGGTTTTCGTGCAATATCTTCAAATAGTCCATAGCCGTTTTCCTCCGTTTACGGTTCTTGGGTCATTTCGTGCAGCCGTTCCAGCCACAGCGTTTCTTCGATCATCTCATCATTCTGGTAAAAATGGTCTTTGTCGCGGGCCAGATGATCAGCAAGTGGAGCCGCGTCCAGCGGGGTACATACCACAAAACTGTCCCGATCCGCCCCCTTGATCTCCCGGTTGAGGTAGTACACCCGCCTGGCATCGCGGGAATACCAGTGCCCAAGCAGTTCCCAGGAAGTCAGCTCTGCTTTGGGAAGCTGTTTGCCGTAGGCATATATCCGCTTCTCATCTCTGGCAAAATAGGTATCGCCCAAGGAGCGGAAAGAGGACACCTCCGCGCCCTTGATGACCTTCACCTTGCCGTCTCCGTTGTGGAAGTAGACCTGCCGGCTGTCCTTTGCATATCCCTGGGGCGCACCCGAATCGTTCTGGCCGTTGTCCAACACCTGGAAGGCTGCCAGCTCTACATCTGGGATTCTCCCGCTGGTGGTGTAGACGGCTGTTTTGTCCATCGCGTAGGCATAGTTTAACACCCGAAACGATGCCGGGTCTGCTCCACGCAGGCGAATCCCGCCGAGAAAGCAGGCCGTAGAGGATTTGCCCCAGTAATGCCAGCAGCAGAAGTCTTTGGGCGCAACCTCCTTCAACAAGCCGTTTTCATATAGGCCAGAGAAATAGACGGCTCCATCCCGAAGGAAAAATTCGTTGTCCACCGGCTCTGTGTTGGTGATTGGTTGCAGCGTTTCTTCCTGCTCGGCTGTGATGCTCAACTCGATATCATCGTCGCTGTAAATCAAGCAGAGCCCATGAGGAGCCTTTCTATCGAAATGCAGTTCAATGTCATGGTATTTGAGGATCAAAGGTTTCCCGTCGCTTCTCATGGTGGAAACGGCATCGGGATTCCCGAAGATTTCTATGACCTCATCCTGCGATATTCCGAATTTCAGCGGTGAAATGTCCCGAGGATTCTGCAATATTTGATTGCGCCAAATAGTAAAGTCCTGTTTCATGGTTTTCCGTCCAGTGCCCCAACGGTTTTCATAGCGGCGGAATCAAATTTGCACTGCCGCAGTTCCCGTTCAATCAGGGCAAACACATCGGGGAAGCACTCGATCTCGTCCTGATACTCATATTTCGCATACAGTTTCCCGTACTCCGAGATCCAGACCTCTGCCGGGTAGTAATAGCCGATGTGACCGATGGGCTGACACTTCTGACCGGCAGCCTGTTCGATTTCCGCCAGCTCACAGCCGGACATATCCCGGAAATAGGCTTCTTCCAAATGGTTTTTGATCCCGTTGACCAGGTAAGGGAACAAAGCAAACTCAAAGTCCGCCGCCCAGTTCAGCTTTTTCTGCGCCAGGTACCACTCGCAGCACAGGCCGAAATATTTGCGATAAAACCGCTGGGTGGTCTTCATCATCGGGACGCCATGATCGGCGTAATACTTCTCCGCAATGGAGATGTCCACTTTTCGCCCTTCCTGCCATCCGGCGTACTCCATCAGCTGCTTGACCTTGCTTTTGAGATCGCCGGAAATGGGGATGCGTTCTTTCGTCACGGTGGTCACCTCCATTATTTCTCAAGTGGATAATACCAATCCTCCGGGCCATTGTAACTGACCTCAAATGCTTCTGTATCAACATTCAGTTCTGATTTGGCTGTTCGATAAGCTACAGCGGCGACCTGTTTCAGAATGGGGGTAGCCTCCTCCCAGTAGACGCATGATGCTTCATCTTCCAACTCAGAATCTTCGTCTTCCTGTTCCTCCTCAAAATTCAAAGAAAAGGATTCATTTTGAATCTCTGCGTAGAATGGAAGTTCAAAGTCCGCAGGATTGGCAATCCGGATCTCTCCAGTGGGAGCATACATCTCGGCCATACTCAGATTGCCGGCCTGAAGATATTTCTGGTATTGCTCTGCTTCGTTCTTGAGATACCGTTCCGAGGAGGCCCGGCTGTCAAAGTGGACGGCGCTTACCCCAGAGGCAAAGTCCGTTGTCAGGCTTATAGTGAACACCGTGTAATCCGGATGCTCCGCTTTCAGCTTTTTGATGGCGGTATTCACAAGGGACAGCATTTCTTCCTGGTAAAGGGCCGCGTTAAAATTCGTGTCCATGATTGTGTTCTCCCATCCTTCTGTCAAAGTTCATTCGGATACCCGATCTTATCCAGGCCCGCCTTGATTTCTTCCCATTCATTGCGCTTAGGGTTCAACGCAATGACCAGTTCTTTTGTCACCGGAACCCCATCAGCAAGCTGGCGCACAGTCTCCAAAGGCAGGTCTGCTGGGTAAAACCACTTTCCATACTCCACATAGGTCTGTGGATCGCCATCGATCAGGGGAAGCAGGTCTTTGGATGCGTCCTCGCCGTCCATGGGATTGCAGTACCAGGTGATGCCGTCTTCCGTCCAGACGCAGAAGGTACTTTTCATCTTTTTGACTTCACGGCTGCCCATGAGCTTTTGCAACGCAGGGGGCATCCCATCCGTCAGGTCTTCTATTCGGGGAAGTTTTTTCTCCCAGTCGTAGAGTTCGGAATCCACACCGTTGATTACACAGCCTTCCGGCGCAAACATGACGATCATGCTCTGGTCACTGCCATCAGTGGCAAAGAATGCCTCTTTGCCTTTTCGCCATGCGGGGTTGTATGTATAGTGGCGGATGAAGCTCCATTCCTCCTCCACCATGATGATGTCCAGAGCTGCCAGCCCTTTGCAGAAGTTTTTCAGGCGCTCCGCATTGGGAAGGCCAGATAAATCTTTTGTGGAAATCATGTGGTTATCCTCCTGTCTTTCCTCACCACAGCCGGTCGATCTTGGTATATATCTTACTGGGTTCTCTGTCCGTAAAACTGGTCAATGAGTCAGTGAGTTCTGTAAGCGGCATCACATTCAAAATATCCAGTGCATAATACCAGATCCCGGTGTCCCAGTCCCGGAACCGCCCATTGCAGACAGCTCGACCATAATCACCAGGAATCAAATCCAGTGCTAACTCATTGAGGGGCTGTTTTTGCCCTGTCTTATCGTAGGTATATCGCTCCGGCATCGCACCAATATGCCAATCATAGCGGTAATGCACCTGGATTCCAGACTCCTGCTGAATCAGTTCAAAAGGGTGAAGCCGCATTGTGCCATTCGGCTTCCATTCCATCAGCCTGCGACAGTCCCGATCAATCCGAAATCCATCGGGCCTCTGTACGATAGATGCAAAGTGAGTAGGCAGGCCAAAGGAATAGTAAGAGAAGAAGTCTTTCGGCAGCCGCATCGCTCTGGGATACTGGTTCCGTTGTGCGGCGGCGTTTCCGCCCCGACAGTCTTTATACCATTGCAGGCGGATCTGCTGAACCAGAAGTGTGGGCAGATATTTTTCTCTTTTTCGTTCCTCAGCTTTCATGAGTAATACAGAAAATCTCCTGGTTCAAATCAAAGTAGATCACCATCAGCTCGTCGGTGATCTCCGGGTTGAA
>OGPG01002290.1_pt1 | contig 11120 bp, 7 predicted proteins | sample 1552851 | NCBI WGS metagenome assembly OGPG01 (sample SAMEA2579909, study PRJEB22360) | human gut metagenome | biome: human gut; feature: human-associated habitat; material: faeces | place: Denmark | collected 2008/2010 | reverse complement strand
GTTGCGGCGGGTGTGCGCAAGGGACAGCCCGCCGGCGAGCCGTTTCCATCAGTGCCGGATTGGCAGGAAAATGCACCTGTTCCAGTGCCGCCGTCAGGGGCAGCAGTCCGTGTTCCAGACGCATCTCCTCCGGCATCCAGTCGAAAGGCTGCTGCCGCATCAGTTCGATCGCCTGCTTGACTGCCCGCACCAGAATCGGCATGGTAATGCCGCTGGTCAGAGGATAGGACGGGTAGATCAGTTCCTTGCTGTCGTCCGCCAGCACGTGAGGTGCAGAAATTTCCCGCCGCAGCAGTCCGCCCTGCAATTTGCCGGACATGCGGTACCAGCTTCCCGTGTGCAGAGCCTGAAAGCCGTAGGGGTTGTTGTATAAGATCACCGTCACGTCATTCAGCCCGTCCGTGGCAACTGCCTTGAAAATGGTCATGCCCTTGCGGATAAACTGCGGGGCAAGCTTGTGCACGATCTGCACCCGAATCACACAGGGTTCTCCCGTAGGTGCCGCCGCAACGGGGACAGGGTGGCTGTAGTCCAGATACCCCCGCGGCACATGGTACAGCAAATCATAGGGAGTGCGGATCCCCAGCTTTTCCAGAGCCTCCGCCCGCTTGGTGCCAATGCCTTTCAGGTTGGCAACCGGCTGAAATAATGCGTCCATGAAACGATTCCTCCTTTCTGAAAAAATGTTGTTCGAGGGAACACAGCCTCTTTTGCTCTATTATAGCACAGTTTCCTGCAAAAGGCAACAAAAAGCTTCCCCGCCAACGCGAAGAAGCTTTTTTTCAAAAAATCTCAAAGAAGGATATTTGTCTTATTTGTTGTTGTAGCCGTCAATGACTTCATCGATCACAGAGGACCACTCGTCACGCAGTACAGCCCAGGAGTCCTTGTCGCCGTTCAGCAGTGCAGAGGTCAGGTTGTTCATGACACCTCTGGTTTCGTAGGTGTATTCGCCGTCGCCGTACATTCTGCTGCCCATGCCGTAGCCGAAGTCGAATACCGGTGTGATGTTCTTCGGATCCTTGTAATCCTGCAACGCATCATACTGTTCCTCAGTCACATAGGACTTCAGCTTGCCCTGTGCGTTGACTTCCGGAATGATCGCCTTTTCCTTGGCAGCGTCCTTGTATTCGTCGATCATAGCCGCCAGACGCTCACACTTGATATACGCAGCAACTGCATCGCCCTTGTCAGAATTCTTGACCAGCATCTTTGCACCGAAGTTGCAGTTCAGATAGTATTCATCGCTGCCCGGCTGCTTCGGGAACGGTACGATCATCAGATCGTTTTCTTCCACAAAGCCGTCATCTTCATAGTCCGGATTCGGATCCGCCTTGACATTCGATGCACCCAGTGCCCAGTCTGCCATGCCGAAGAACAGCGTGGAGCCGTCGTCCGGCAGATAGCCGTACCATGTGGGATCATACAGACCAAGGCTCATGATTTCTTCCATTACACCCTCAGCTTCTTCAATTGCCGGATTGCTGATATTGTTGGAGAACTTGGAGCCGTCATACTTGACAAATGTTTCGCCGGTAGACTGCACCATTGCCTGACCAAACCAGCCGTTGATGCCGTAGCGGGTTTCGCCGTCCTTGGCATTGGAAACGAACGTTTTCATCATGTCCATGAAAGCGTCCCAGTCCCACTTGTCCTTCTTGTACAGCTCGTAAGGATCGTCCAGACCGTTCTCCTCACACAGGGAACGGTTATAGGTGATCAGCAGCGGATCAGACAGGCAGTACGGTACTACATAATGCTTGTCCTTATACTTGAACATTTCAATAACGTCTGACATATCCGACCAGATGTCGTCGCTCAGATCCAGATAGTCGTCCAGCGGCTGATACTGTTCCTTGGTCACGCCGTTGGGCACAGCGTCCCACTCATAGGGGAACATGTCCACCGGATCGCCGCCCAGAATACGGCTTGCCAGTGTGTCAAACTTGGTGTCAGAGGTACAGGAAACATACTCCACCTTTGCACCATATTTGTCCTCGAACAGCGACAGGGCAACGCTTCTGTCCTGATTGTTCTTCGGGTTGATGTCATAGTCTGCCAGCCAGTAAATGGTCTGTCCCTTGATGTCCGGATCATTCTTGACCATATCGTCTACCAGAGAAGCATCAATGGCAACGTCGTCCTTTTCCTTATAGGCAGATTCTGCCTCGGAGGAAGAAGCACTCTTGGAATCGTCCGAACCGCCGCCGCAGGCACCCAGTACTCCCACCATTGTCAAAGCCATCAGTGCCGCCAGCATACGTTTTAAAGTTCTCATTCTTGTAAAAAACTCCCTTCCCAATTATATCGCACAAAAAACGATTCGTGTCACGAATCTAGCACTTGTATTATAGCATAAAATTTGAGAAAGGTCAAGCATTTCAGACGGTCAACTTGCACAAATTGTGGGAAATATTTTTGGAAATCCCACAGAACATGCCTGCACAAATTGCCGGTTGCAGAATTTTCAAATATATAGTATAATAGAACCTATGCAGAAAATACAAGGAGGCAACATATGAAAACAGTACAGATCTTCACAGACGGAGCATGCAGCGGCAACCCCGGACCGGGCGGCTGGGGAGCGATCCTGCGGTACGGCACCGCGGAAAAGGAACTCTCCGGCGGCGAACACGAAACCACCAACAACCGCATGGAACTGACCGGTGTCATCGAAGCCCTGTCCGCCCTGAAAGAACCGTGCAACGTTCTGCTGACTACGGACAGCAAATACGTGGTGGACAGCATCACCAAGGGCTGGGTCTACGGCTGGCAGAAACGGGGCTGGGTCAAGTCGGACAAGAAGCCTGCACTGAATGTGGACTTGTGGAAACAGCTGCTCCCGCTGCTGGAAAAGCATCAGGTCACATTCCACTGGGTCAAGGGACACGCCGGTCACCCCGAAAACGAACGCTGCGACCAGCTGGCAGTAATGCAGCGGGATCGGAATGCGTGAAATCGTATTAAGGAAACACTGAATAAAGCCCGCCTGACGGCTTTGTACGCAATCTGCTTGCAGATTTTCCGTCATATTGCCCAGAAATCCCTTGCCATACGGCAGTATGCCTGCGGAATTTCTATGCAATCTGCCGAAAAATCTGACTACGCATCTTACGCACAAGCTTTATGCAGTGTTTCCTTAACCAGACAATGACAGGAATATTACCCATATCCCCACAAACGGAAAAGTCCCCACTCTTTCGAGTGAGGACTTTTCCTGTATTATAGGGGTAAAAATGAAAAAATGAGACTGTCAAAAATAAGATTCGCCAGAAGCAGAATTACTTCTTCTTTCTGGTGATCGTGTATGCACCAACGCCCAAAGCTGCGGTTGCTACTGCACCCAGTGCAACTGCGGCAATGCCAAAGTCACCAGTCTGAGAAGTCTTTGCATTGTTGGTACCGCTCTTGGAGTTGTTGGAACTGGAAGAACCACCGGAGCTGCTGTTATTGCCGCTGTTGGAAGAACCACCATTGTTGCCGTTAGAAGAACCGCCGTTGCCGCCTGCTGCGGTAGTTGTAGTTTCGCCTGCTGCAGTGGTCTTGCTCGGATCAGCAGTTGTACCATTCGGATCTGTGTTCTGCGGTGCCTCAGTGGTAGATGCCGGATCAGTAGTTGCCGTACCGCCGCCAGCTTCAATACCGCTGATGTTGAAGTTTACAACCAAGGTGTCGCCTGCACTCAAGCCGCCTGCACTAGACAGATCCTTATCGATATTATTTTCATGCGTACTGGAACCCCAGTTGTCCAGAATGCTGTAACGCAGGCACTTGCCGTCATCAGCAGTTCTCAGAGAAGTAGCAGATTCCCGCATTGCAATTGTTCCGGTCGAACCATCTGTATGCTTAATTTCAATAGAATTGATCTTGATCTTTGCTGTGCCGTCCTTAAACGGATCGCCGCCTTCTTCTACAAATGAATATACGTTGATGTTTGAATCCAGACTCAGATACTCAATAGTAGCAGATCCCTTTTCAAATGTAACGGAGCAGCTGTAATCACCGTCTTTCTCGATAGACGCATCAGTAGTGGTAGCCATTTCACCCGGATTCCACTGCTGCTCGCTGCCGGCAGAAACAGCCATATAAACTGTGTACGGTGCACCAGTTGCCGGCTGTAATGCATATGCACTTAAGCTTGCTCCTACAACAGAAACCGCTACAACCGCAGATGCCGCAACAGCTGCCATGATCTTCTTCATAAACTTCATTGTAAGCTCCTCCTTATTCACGCACTGCCACGCAATGCGTTTCACATTCTTTCAGTATTATAGCACATTTCAAAAAAGCTGTCTATGCACATTTTGACTAAATTTCAAGAGGAAATCCGTTAACTTCGACAAAAACCGCACAAAATTGCACTGCGGCAGTATTATTTCACGCTGCTTTTCCCAGCTTTTCCTAAAACGTCCAAGACTTCGCGGAACAATTCCAATGGCGGTTCTCCCGCCAGTTCCACGCCGAGATAGGGCTTCCCCACGCTGCCGAACTGCACCCGTCCCCGATACTTCCGGGACAGTGCCCCGATCATTTCCGCCGTGGGGTGCTCCATGTAGAACAGCATGCTGCCGCCACGCTGGTTGATCTCCGTGATCCCCAGCTGTGCCGCCGTGTTCCGCAGACGGGACACAGTGATCAGCCCCTGCACCGATTTCGGCGGTTCGCCATACCGGTCGATCAGTTCGTCCAGCAGGTCCATTTCGTCCTCCTGATTCCGCACGCCGCCAATCTTCCGGTACATATCCAGCCGCTGGCTCAGGCTCTCCATGTAGCTTTCCGGAATATGGGCATCGATCTGAATATCCACGGTGCACTCTGCCGTTTCCTGTATCGGCTCGCCCTTGGCTTCCGCCACAGCTTCGCCCAGCAGCCGCAGGTACATGTCATAGCCCACGGATTCCATGTGTCCGTGCTGTCTGCCGCCCAGCAGGCTGCCTGCTCCGCGAATCTCCAGATCCCGCAGGGCAATGTGAAAGCCGCTGCCGAACTGGGTAAATTCCCGCATTGCCGCCAGCCGCCGCGTGGATTCCTCCCGCAGCACCTTGTCCCGCTGAAATGTGAAATAGGCATAGGCACGGCGGTTGGAACGTCCGACACGTCCCCGCAGCTGATACAGCTGGGACAGTCCGAAGCAGTCGGCATTTTCAATAATGAGGGTGTTCACGTTCGGCACGTCCACGCCGGTTTCGATAATGGTCGTGCAGACCAGAATATCCGCCTCATGTTCCACCAGCTTCCGCCAGATCTCCGACATTTCCGCCTCGCCCATTCGCCCGTGTGCCACCAGAATCCGTGCGTCCGGCAGATACCGCTGCAGCTTCGCCGCGGTGAATTCAATGGTGTCAATGCGGTTGTGGATATAGTACACCTGTCCGCCCCGTTTCAGTTCCCGCTGAATCGCCTGCACCAGTACCGGCTCGCTGTACTCCATGACATAAGTCTGCACCGGATAGCGATCCTGCGGCGGCTGGGAGATGACGGACATATCCCGTATGCCGCTCATTGCCATATTCAATGTGCGGGGAATGGGCGTTGCCGACAAGGTCAGCATATCCACGCCGGCAAACATGTGCTTGAACTTTTCCTTGTGTGCCACGCCGAACCGCTGTTCCTCGTCCACGATTGCCAGCCCCAGCGAACGGAATTCCACGTCTTTCTGCACAATACGGTGGGTGCCGATAATGACATCCGCCTTGCCGCTTCTGATCTCTTTCAGAATCTCTTTCTGCCGCTTCTGGGGAACGAAGCGGGACAGCATCACCACGTTCACCGGAAAATGTTCAAACCGGCGGACTGCCGTCTGATAATGCTGCATGGCGAGCACAGTGGTCGGCACCAGAATGGCACACTGTTTCCCGCTCATGACGCATTTCATTGCCGCACGGAGAGCCACCTCTGTTTTCCCGAAGCCCACGTCGCCGCAGAGCAGCCGTTCCATGGGGCGTTCCTGCTCCATGTCGTGCTTGATCTCGTCGATGCATGCCAGCTGATCTTCCGTTTCCACATAGGGGAACCGAGCCTCAAAGTCATGCTGTTCCGGACTGTCCGGCTCAAAGGCAAAGCCCCTGGTCTTTTCCCGCTTGGCATACAGTGCCAGCAGTTCGTCCGCCATATCTTTCACTGCACGGCGGACGTTGCTGCGTGTCTTTTGCCACTCCGGCGAGGACAGCCGGCTGAGTTTTACGTTGGAATCTTCCCGCGGACCGATGTATTTCGTCACCATGTCCAGCTGTGTGACCGGCACATACAAGTTTTCCTTGCCGGCATACTGAATGGTGATGTAGTCCTTGGTCACGCCCTCCAGTTCCAGTTTGCGGATTCCCAGAAACCGGCCGATACCGTGCAGGGCATGCACCACCAGATCGCCGGGGACAATGTCCGCCAGTGTCCGGATCTCCTCACCGCGGCGGTGCTGTTTCCGCCGCCGTGTGCCGGCGTGGAGTGCTCTGCCCTGTGTGATGAGAGCCGTTTTGGTTTCCGGACAGGCTGCCGGTGCGGAGATAGACCACGCCCGCACGCCACACGCTGTCCGGTTCCGCCAGTTCGCAGCGGATCCCGCTTTCCTGCAAGTCCTGCTGCAAGATCGGCAGCGTTTTTTCACTGCCGGCACAGAGCATGGTGCAGTAGCCCTGACTGCTGTACTCCTGTAAGTCCTCGGTCAGCTGCCGCAGTTCCCCGCCCCACGGGGCGTTCTGGACTGCCTGCACACTGAGCAGCTTCTGAAATTCCACATGTTCGCCGCCCTGTAAGAAATTGCTGCAATACACCTGAAAGCGTTTGTCCAGCTTCGCCGCCGTTTCCGCAGGGTCCTGATAATAGCCCTCCAGACCGCGGCAAAGGCTACCCTCCTCCAGCAGCAGCTTGCAGTCCTCCTGATACTGTGCCATCAGCCCACGCTGGCTCTCCACAATGGCACCATATTCGCTCCAGCAGACGATCTCCATGCCGTAATCATACAGCATCGGCGGCTGCTCCCACAGCAGCGGGGCGTACTTATCCAGATGCACCGGAATCATGCCGGCTTCCAGATGATCGGCATCGGCATAAAGCTTTTCCCGCACCAGATCGGCACGGCGAATGCGGAGCGACTTTCCCAGCATACGAATTTTCTTCGCCAGCTCCGCAGGGTCGCAGAGGGTTTCCCGTGCCGGCGGCACCAGCACCTCGTCCAGCGGGTCTGTCCGCCGCTGGGTTTCCGGATCGAAATAGTGCATGGTGTCAATGGTATCGTCCCAGAATTCCAGCCGCACCGGAGCCGAAAGCTGCACCGGAAAGATGTCCACAATATCGCCGCGGACAGAGAATTGTCCCTGACCGGAAACGCTGTCCCCGCGGACGTAACCGCAGTCCGTCAGCTTTCTGGTCAGTTCCGACAGGTCTGCCGTGCCGTCCCGCTGTAATAATATGGTATGTTCCCGCAGCTGTTCCGGCGAAAGGGTGGGCTGGAGCAGAGCCTCGATGCTGGCGGCAACCACCTTGCACTGCCCGTTCTGCAACGCAGCCAGTGCTCCGATTCTGGCGTGTTCATAGGCAGTGGTGATGCCCTCTACCGGTGTCAGAATCACTTCTTTCGCCGGAAATACCCATGCCGCAGTTTCTTCCAGCATGGTGTTGACATCATCACAGAGCCGGCGTGCCTCTGCTTCGTCGGCAGTGATGACCAGAACCGGTGCCGAGGTCTGGCTCAATGCTGCCAGCAGGTGTGCCTTGTGAATCTGGGAAACGCCGGTAAAGGACACCGGTGTCACACCCTCCTGCCTTGCCCGCATCAGTTCCTGATATGCCGACAGCTGTTCCATTGTTGCGGTAAAAAACTGCATGGCTGATTCCCCTGCCTTTCGTTTCTAAGAAAACACGGATTAGTGACTGTACAGATTCATTGCGGTGTTCATGTCGCCGCCCACGATCTTCACGGCAGCATCTGCGGCGTGTTCCAGTGCCGGCTGCAGGGCAGTCATAAGCTCACTCTTTAACTGGCCGTCGATTTCTTCTCTCTCATAGTCTTCTTCCACATTGCCACATACATTGGTATAAAAAAGAATCGGGTTTGCAATACGATAGCTGTATTCACCAAAGCATTTGATGGAAATGTCGATATCCAGTCCGACGTTGGCATCAACTACACGGAAAGGTACCGGATTCGGTGTGCCGTATTTGTTGCCTACAAGTTCTTTGGTATTGACAAAATAAACTCTCTGATCCTTCGGGGTTTCTCCTCCGAATGTAAAACGCTTGCCAATCTGCTGGAAAACATTACGAATTCCCTCTCCAAGATCTCCACAGAAAACAGATGGTTCAGTGGACATATCATACTTGTATTCTCCCGGCTCTGCACATACATCTACGACCTTACCCTGCTCTACGATCAGCATACACTGTCCGTCATTGACTGCAATTACAGAACCATTTGAAATAATATTCTCTGAGCCGTATTTGTTGGATGATCTTCCGGATACTTTTTTGTGTGCCTTTGTGATCAGAACATCCGCCGGCATGGCTTCACAGTAAAAATATTCTTTCCACTGGTCAGCCAGTACACCACCTGCTGCCCCTGCTGCTGCTTTAATCAATCCCATACGTAAATACCTCCTTATTATTGGTTATGAAAGTTTATGAATAAACAATCCGCTTCGAAGTTTCGGTTCAAACCAGGTCGACTTCGGCGGCATCAGTTTACTTTCGTCCGCAATCTGCATCAGATCTTCCATCGCAGTCGGGAACATGGCAAACGCCACGCCTCCCGTCGAATCCGCAATCTGTGCAAGTTCGCTTAATTTGTGGCTACCTCCTACGAAACGGATACGCTGATCCGTGCGAGGGTCACCGATTCCGAGAATCGGTGAAAGAACTTTTTCCTGAAGGATCGAGACATCAAGCTGTCCTACAATGTCCTTCTTCGCATAAACATCATCCCACGCTTTCAGATGATACCAGTTTCCGCCCACATACATACCCATGCAGTGCTTTTCGACTGGTTTGCATGGAAATCCCGGCATGATCATCAGTTCAAAATTAAATTTCAGACTGGCAATAAACGCATGTTCATCCATACCATGAAGATCCTTTACCACACGATTATATGCAAGAATCGTGAGCTGATCGTACGGAAATACTACAGAAAGGAAATAATTGAATTCCTCGGTTCCATCATAATCCGGATGCTCCGCACGTCTTTTCAGTCCGACTTTTACTGCAGAAGCAGCTCTGTGATGACCGTCTGCAATATATATAGAAGGAATCTCTCCAAACTGCTGTGCGATCGTTGCCTTTTCTTTCTCGCCGTCGATCACCCATGCCCTGTGTCCGATCCCGTCATCAGCCGTAAAATCGTAGACTGCTTCATGTGATGCTTTCCAGCCTTCCATCAGGTCAAGAAGCTCCTGCGGATATCTGCATGCCAGAAAGATCGGGCCGGTATTTGCATCACAGGTATCTACATGGCGGATACGATCCTGCTCCTTATCTTCTCTTGTAAGCTCATGTTTCTTTACGACACCATTCATATAGTCATCGATAGAACAGCAGCCAACCAGTCCCGTCTGTGACCTGCCATTTCTTGTCAGTTCATAAATATAGTAGCACGGTGTCTCATCCTGCTTAAGGATACCATTTCTTTCCATATTCTGAAGATTTTCTCTTGCCTTGTCATAAACCTTTGTATCATACAGGTCGGTCTCATCCGGCAGATCCATCTCCGGGCGGTCTACATGCAAAAATGAATCTGGATTCTTGTCTCCGATCAGCTTTGCTTCTTCGCGGGTTACAACATCATACGGAAGTGCCGCTACGGAAGAAGCCTTTTCCGGTATCGGCCGCAATGCTCGAAAAGCCTGAAAAACAGCCATATTTCTAGTCTCCTTTTTGTCTCATCTGTTGTGTATCAATATAAGATATATTGTACCATATCCTCCCTCTCTTTTCAATAAATGCAACTTTTTTCTGGTGTTCTTACTTTTTTTGTTAAAACCTAAAAATTTTTTTGATTTCTATTGCAAAATCACATATTTATGATATGATAGAATCAGCTAGAAAAGAAAATTTATGCGTTCTAAAGATTTTTTTTAAGGAGGTTTTTCTCATGACTGAAGGTTTAAAATGGACCGTCAATCACGTTGCAAAGTCAGACGATAAATATCTCGAATTAATGTCTGAAGAAAACGTGAAAAAAGCCAATGAATTTCACAAAAGTTTCCCACAATACACCGTTACTCCACTTCAGGATCTCGCCGCTCTGGCATCCTGTCTTGGTGTAAAAAGCATCCATTGCAAAGATGAGTCCTATCGTTTCGGACTGAATGCATTCAAGGTTCTCGGTGGTTCCTACGCAATGGGACGTTACATAGCCAAAGAAGTCGGTAAAGACATCAGTGAACTTCCATATGCAGTCCTTTCATCTGAAGCATTGAGAAAAGAATTCGGACAGGCTACTTTCTTTACCGCAACTGACGGAAATCACGGACGCGGTGTTGCATGGGCAGCCAAACGTCTCGGACAGAAAGCTGTTGTACGTATGCCAAAAGGCACTACCAAAACTCGCTTTGACAACATTGCCAAAGAAGGCGCTACTGTTACAATTGAAGAAGTCAATTATGATGACTGCGTAAGAATGGCCGCTGCCGAAGCCGCAAAGACCGAACACGGTGTCATGGTTCAGGATACCGCATGGGAGGGTTACGAAGAAATTCCTTCCTGGATCATGCAGGGATACGGAACACTGGTTCTTGAGGCTGACCAGCAGTTAAAAGAAGCCGGTATCGACCGTCCGACACATGTATTTGTACAGGCTGGTGTTGGTTCCCTCGCCGGAGCTGTTGTCGGATATTTTGCTCACAAATATAAAGAAAATCCGCCGGTTATGGTTGTCTGCGAAGCAAGTGCTGCTGACTGCCTGTATCGTTCCGCCATGAAAGAATCCGGCGAACTCGTAAATGTCGGTGGTGATCTTGAAACCATCATGGCCGGTCTCGCATGTGGTGAAGCCAATACGATCGGATGGGATATTCTTCGAAACCATGTTTCCGTATTTGCCTCCTGCCCAGACTGGATGAGTGCAAAAGCAACCAGAATCTATGCAAACCCGCTCGGCAGTGATCCACACATTGTTTCCGGCGAATCCGGTT
>OGPG01002285.1_pt1 | contig 11142 bp, 10 predicted proteins | sample 1552851 | NCBI WGS metagenome assembly OGPG01 (sample SAMEA2579909, study PRJEB22360) | human gut metagenome | biome: human gut; feature: human-associated habitat; material: faeces | place: Denmark | collected 2008/2010 | reverse complement strand
AACCTTGCTGCCGCAGCCTGCCTGGTGCTATTTTTGCCAAAGCAGGAATTGCCAGCTGGGCAGGGGAGCAGTCAACAAAAGAGCGTGACCTTCCCACAGGCCATCAGCAATGCGGTGCAAAGCAGCCTGACGGTGTGCGGCTGCGCGGTGTTCTGCCGTGTGGTGGGCAGTGTGTTGGGGCAGGAAATGCCTGATGGTGCGCGGCCTTACCTGAACGCTGCGCTGGAAATCTCCGCAGGCTGCGCAGATTTTGCCGCTGCAGGCAGCGTGGCGGGGGTGTGCCTGTGTCTGAGCCTGCTGGGGGCATCGGTGCTTGCCCAACTGGCGGCGCTGCTGCAGGGGACGGTGCCGCTGGGGCTGCTGCTGGCCGCACGGGTGCTGCATTTTGTGTTTTTGCAGGGGCTGCTGCACTTGTGCATTCCGCTGGTACCGGGGCAGGCGGCTGTGTTCACCAGTTTGGCCTCGCAGGTGGTCGTTATGAAGCGTACCGCGTGGGATACGGCGCTGGCAATTGCATTCTTTTTGTGCGCTGCACTGTATCAACTTTACAAAACCTGCTAAAGCTCTTATAATAATACTATTCCGGCAGCGCACCGCAGCCGTGCAGACGGCCCGCGGTAAACCGCTGCCAAACCTTGCAGTATTGGAGGAAAGCGGATGTTCAAAAAGCCGCCCTATGGCACAAAAATCTCTCCGGCGTGTGCTTACTGCACCCACGGCTCTCCGGCGGCTGACCAGAAAATGGTTCTGTGCAAAAACCGGGGCGTGGTTTCGCCCTATTTTGCCTGCCGCAAGTTCCGGTATGACCCGCTGCTGCGCGTGCCGCACCGGCAGGAACTGCCGCATTATGACCCCAAAGATTTCAGCCTGGAGGACTGATATTTCATGCCCGATTTGAAAAACGTACCACCCTCGCCGCGCCCCCGCCGTTTGAGCCAGCTGAAAGATGCCTGGAAGAACAAGCGCTCGGTTACCATCGTTTACCTGTTGCTGCGTGCCTCGGTCATTCTGGTGCTGATTGCCCAGATCTTTAACCGCAACTTCGAAAATGTCTTTTTGTGTGTGCTGACGCTGTTCCTGTTCGGCGTGCCCAACATGGTGCAGCACCGGCTGGACATTGAACTGCCAAATACGCTGGAAATTATCATCCTGCTGTTTATCTATGCGGCGGAAATCTTGGGCGAGATTAACGCCTATTACGTTACCTTCCCCTATTGGGATACCGTGCTGCACACCCTGAACGGCTTTTTGTGCGCGGCCGTCGGGTTCTCTTTGCTTGATATCCTCAACCGGGAGGAAAAGATCGGCTTTTCGCTCTCCCCGCTGTACCTGGCCATTGTGGCATTCTGCTTTTCCATGACGGTTGGCGTGATCTGGGAATTTTTTGAGTGTACCATGGACCAGCTGTTTTTGCTGGATATGCAAAAGGATACCGTGGTCAACACCATTGGCAGCGTGATGCTGGACCCCACCGGCGGTAACCATCCCGGCGTCATCCGCAATATCACGGATGTGATCGTGGTGCAAAGTGACGGCACCCAGACGGCCCTTGGTCTGGGCGGCTATCTGGATATTGGCCTGCTGGATACGATGGAGGACCTTTTCGTTAACTTTATCGGTGCGTTCACGTTCTCGATTATCGGCTATTTCTATGTGCGCAGCCGCGGTAAAAACAAGTTTGCCAAGCGCTTTATCCCCGTGGTGAACGAAGAACCCCAGCCCCAAACGAAAAACACCTCTGCAGAAGACGCACCCGAAACGGAAAAAACGAAAGAATAATCAACAAAACAAGCGCCCTGTTGTGAAAAACACAGCAGGGCGCTTGAATTCTTGTACAGAAAACACAAAAATAAACCGCGAAGGATTACCAAACGAAACCCTGCGCGGTTTATGGAGCTGGTGGCCGGACTTGAACCGGCGACCTGCTGATTACGAATCAGCTGCTCTACCAACTGAGCCACACCAGCACAACAATAATAGTATACTGGATTTTTGGCACAAGTCAAGGGGAAACGGGGCAAAAGTTGAAAAAATATTCTGGGTGGGATACTTTTGTTCATGACAACCAAAAAGGTTACAATCATCCCCTGCGTGGATTTTAACATGCAGGAGGTTAAAATTTTGTGCAACATTCATAGTTTATTTTCGACAAAACTGTGCTATAATTCAAATTGAAAGATTATGGCTATCTGTAATCTTTTACCACAAAAACCGCAAAAACAGGCGTAAAAGCGTGCGGGCTGGCCCGGCGGCTGACGCCTGGCTGCACAGGAGGTACCATATTGGCCGAAAAATCAGTCGAATTAGACAGCATCGAACTGGCCGCCGCCATTTTTGGCAACTGTGACCAGAACGTAAAACTGCTGGAAAATGAGTTCCACGTCACGGCGGTCTGCCGCGGCTCCCTGTTAAAGTTTACCGGTGAGCCAAAAGACGTGGAAGCTGCTGTGCATGCAGTGGACGGCATGGTGACCCTGATGCAGAACCACACCCCGCTGGAGGAACAGACGGTGCGCTACTGCATCAGCCTAGCCCGCGGCGGCGAGGAAAAGCGCCTGCGGGAACTGAACGATGATTTTGTCGCCGTTACCGCCAAAGGCCGCCCCATCCACCCCAAAACGCTGGGCCAGAAAGAGTACCTCTCCGCCATCCGCGCCAACTCCATCACCTTTGGCGTGGGGCCTGCCGGTACGGGCAAAACCTACCTGGCTGTGGCCATGGCGGTCAAGGCGTTCAAGTCAAAAGACGTCAGCCGCATTATTTTGACCCGCCCCGCCGTGGAAGCGGGGGAGAAGCTGGGCTTTCTGCCCGGCGATTTGCAAAATAAGGTGGACCCCTATCTGCGCCCGCTGTATGACGGCCTGTTTGACCTGTTGGGGGCGGAAACCTTCCAGAAGCTGGTGGAAAAGCAGGCCATTGAGGTGGCCCCGCTGGCCTACATGCGCGGCCGCACGCTGGACGATGCCTTTATCATCCTGGATGAAGCCCAGAACACCACCCCCGAACAGATGAAGATGTTCCTGACCCGCATGGGCGTGGGCAGCAAAGTGGTAGTGACGGGCGATGTGACCCAGGTGGACCTGCCGGAAAAGACCCGAAGCGGCCTGGTGGATGCCCTGCATATATTAAAGGGGATTGACGGCATTGCGCAGGTTTACCTGACCGAAAAGGACGTTGTGCGCCACCGCCTGGTACAGCAGATCGTAAAAGCCTATGAGCGTGCCGCCCAGCCGCCCAAGCGGGCCCCGCAGGCCAAGCCGGAAACGGCAAATGCGTAACGGATAGAGTATAAAAATAAAAATGATTTATAAACGGTGCCCAACGGCACCGAACAAAAGCACAGTCAGGAGGCAGATTTCCTATGTCTAACAAAGTATTGATCACCAATGAGCAAAACGCGGTCAAAGTTCCTTCGGGGCTTCGTATCCTGATCCGCCGCAGCTGCAATGCGGTGCTGGAATACGAAAACTTTGACGGCCCGGCAGAGATCAGCGTGACCTTTGTGGATAACGCCCGCATCCACGAGCTGAACAAGCAGTACCGGGATAAGGATGCTCCCACCGATGTGCTCAGTTTCCCCATGGCAGAAAACGGGGAGTATGATGTCGACGAGGACAACGGCTGCAAGATTCTGGGCGATATCGTGATTTCTATGGAGCGCGCCATGGAACAGGCCGAACTGTACGGCCACAGCCTGCAGCGCGAAGTTGCCTATCTGACGGTACATTCCATGCTGCACCTGCTGGGCTATGACCATGAATCCAGCGGGCTGGAAGCGGTACGTATGCGCGAAAAAGAGGAAGCTGTTCTGATGCAGCTGGGCCTGCCGCGCACCGTCAGCTACACCAACGACGAAGTGTGAGCTGTACATGAAGCCCAAGAAAAAGAATCGCATGCTGACGGACCTTGCCCGGTTTGGGCACGGCTTTGTTTACGCATGGCACGGCATCTGCGCAGCTGTTTTGGAGGAACGCAACTTCCGCTTCCACCTGTGTGCGGCACTGTATGTATTTGCCGCGGCGCACATGGCGCACATTGACGCCACTGGCGTGGCGCTGCTGGCCATCTGCGTGTTTATGATGCTTGGCATGGAGCTGATGAATTCCGCCGTGGAGCGCGCTGTGGATAAGCCGGATACCACCCACTGGTGGAGCGCCGGTGCCGCCAAAGATATGGCGGCTGGAGGCGTGCTGGTCACAGCGTTTGGTGCGGTGGTCGTGGGCATTTGCCTGTTTGGCAACGCGGCTGCTCTGAACGCCATCTGGACCAGCGTGACGACAACGCCGCTCAGCACGGCGCTTTGGGTGCTTTCGCTGGTGCTGGCCTACCTGTTCACCTTCCGCCTTGGCAAGCAGGAACAGGTCAAAAACCCAAAAGAAAATAAAACCGAAGAAAAATAAGGCCCGGCTGCCCAACCGTGCAGCACGGGTGAACCCAACCGGGCCAAATAGCCCGCAGATTGCAGCAGATTGAAAGAGAAGGTACGAATGCAGAAGAACCACAATGAACCTGAAATGCCCTCCAGCGTGTTTGTGGCCCTTGTGGGCCGCCCCAACGTGGGCAAATCCAGCCTGACCAACCACCTGGTTGGCGAAAAAGTTGCCATCGTGACCCAAAAGGCACAAACGACCCGCAACCGTATTACCGGCATTATTACCAAGGGACCGGTACAGTATGTGCTGCTGGATACCCCTGGCATCCATAAGCCGCGCAACCGGCTGGATTCCCGCATGACGCAGACCGCCGCCGCCAGCCTGAAGGATGTGGATGTGACCCTGATGCTGTTTGAGCCTACCGGGGAATTTACCGAATCCGAGCTTGGCATGGTGGAAGCCCTGCGCAAAGCAGGTCCGGCGATCGCGGTCATCAACAAGGTGGACCTGCTGAATGATTTTGCCGCGCTGGAAGCCCGCAAAAAGCAGGTGGAAGAGTTCGGTATTTTTGATGCGATCGTCACCGTTTCCGCCAAGGATGGCACCGGCTGTGAAGAATTGTTCCCGCTGCTGAAGCAGTACGCCAACCCCGGCCCGCATTACTTTGACGACGATGCTTTTACCGATATGCCGGAAAAAGAGCTGGTGGCCGAGCTGGTGCGCGAAAAAGCCCTGCTGTTCATGCGGGAAGAAATCCCCCACGGCATTGCCGTTACGGTGGAAAGCTTCAAAGAACGCCCGGACAGCGATTTGATCGACATCAGCGTGGAGATTTGCTGCGAGCGCAAGAGCCATAAGGGCATGATCATTGGCAAGGGCGGACAGATGCTGAAAAAGATTGCCTCCGCCGCCCGCATGGACTGCGAGGAACTGCTGGGCGCCCGCGTGAACCTGCAGTGCTGGGTAAAGGTGCGTGAGGACTGGCGCGATAATGACCGCCTGCTGGATAACCTCGGTTTTGCCAAGCCGTAACAGCGGGGAGACTGCGCGAACCCTGTCCAACCACACGGTTGGACAACTTTTCCACGCATGGATCGGTATGATGGTGGCAAGCTAATCCGTAAAGGGGGCGGGCCATCATGCCAGGAAATGCTGAAAACGACGGAATCCGCGCCGCACAGTGGCAGAAATTTGCTGCCAGCGGCAGTATTTATGACTACCTTGATTACCGCAGCACTGCGCCGCAGGGCATAACCACGGGGGAAAACAATGCAGATCAACACAATGGGGCTTGTCCTGCGTGCGGTCCGGGTGGGCGAAGCCGACCAGATCCTGACAGTGCTGACACCGGGTAACGGGGTGCTGTCAGCATCCGCCCGCGGCAGCCTGCGGCTGAAAAACAAGCTGTTCAGTGCCTGCGGGCTTTTCTGTTATTCAGAATTTGCCATTACACTGGGCCGCAAAACCAATTTTATTGACAGCGCCGCTGTCAGCAAGGTGTTCCACGGGTTAAGCAAAACCGTGGAAGGCACCGCCCTGGCAGCCTATCTTTCGGAGCTGACCATCACGCTGGCGCCGGAGCCGCCGGAATCGGCGGACTGCCTGCGCCTGCTGCTGAACACCCTGTACATGACCGCTGAGCAAAAACGCCCGCTGCGCCAGCTGAAAGCCATCTATGAAATGCGCACCATGACCCAGGCGGGATACATGCCGGGGGTGCTGGCCTGCGATGTGTGCGCCCGGTATGACGGCTGTGATTTTTACCTGGATCCGGTAGCGGGCCGTCTGCTGTGCGCCGACTGCGCCGCCAAAGAGCACCGCGCCCCCAACCTGGACCCCGGTGCACTGTATGCGCTGCGGCATATCTGTTTGGCAGAGGATGCCAAACTGTTCAACTTTACCCTGACAGACCAAAGCCAGCGCCGCCTGGGCCGTGTGTGTGAACAGTATGTGGCGGCTCACCTGGACTATCAGCCCAAAAGCCTTGAATTTTTGCACGGTGTGCTGGAATAACCGTGCACGATAGATGATACGATAAAACAAGATTTTTGACCCATCTGACCCAACAGGAGTAACCAATTTATCTATGGACGTTTCCTACCGTACAACCCTGGAACTGGATAAAATTATTGCCCGTGCGGTGCAGCTGTGCACCTGTGCGGAAACCAAAGAGATGATGCGCGCCATTGAGCCGTTTGCCACAACGGAGGAGGAGCGCTACGCCCTGGCCCAGACCAACGCCATCAACGCCCTGCTGCTGAAAAACGGCAGCCCGCGCTTTGGCGCTGTGCATGAAGTGCGCCGCGTGGTGGCCCATGCGGCCAAGGGCGGCATTCTTTCGATGGGCGAGCTGCTGGAAATTGCTGCAGCGCTGCGCAATTTTTCCGGCCTGGCCCAATGGTACGGCCTGACCGACCACGATATGCTGCCCACCGATGACCTGTTCTTTGCCCTGGCTCCTCAGCCGGTGCTGGAAAAGCAGATCGGCGAGTGCATCATTTCGCCGGAAGAAATGGCCGATACCGCCTCCGTCACCCTGCGCGACCTGCGCCGCAAGATCCGCGCGACGGAGGACAGCATCCGCACCAAGCTGGATGCCATCATCAAAAACTCTACCACCAACAAATTTTTGCAGGATGCTGTGGTTTCCATCCGCAACGGCCGCTATGTTGTGCCGGTTCGTGCCGAGTACCGCGGCGAAGTCGGCGGCGTCATCCACGATGTTTCCTCCACTGGCTCCACCGTGTTTGTGGAGCCCACCGCTGTGGTGGAAGCCAACGCCCGCATTATGCAGCTGCACGCCCAAGAGCAGGAGGAAATCACCCGCATTCTGACGGCGTTCTCCGGCCAGGTGGCATCGCTGGAGCCGCAGTTCAGCTACAGCTATGACGCTATGCTGCAAATTGACCTGCTGCTGGCCAAAGCCCGCCTTGCGGTGGAGCAGAACGCCTTTATGCCGCAGGTGAACGATAGCTGCCGCTTTGCACTGAAAAAAGCCCGCCACCCGCTGATCAACAAGAAAAAAGTTGTTCCGATCGATATCCGTCTTGGAGATACGTTTGATCTTCTTGTCATCACCGGTCCAAACACCGGTGGTAAGACCGTTTCCCTCAAGACGGTCGGACTCCTTACTCTGATGGGACAGTCCGGGCTTCATATCCCGACTCTGGACCGCAGTGAACTGGCTCTTTTTCATGAGGTGTACGCAGATATCGGAGATGAGCAGAGTATTGAGCAGTCCTTAAGTACCTTCTCCTCTCATATGACAAACGTGGTTTCCTTCCTGAAATCCGCAGATCAGGATTCCCTGTTCAACCTCGCCTGCTGCCACTGCTCTTGCCACGATTTCCCCGTAGACCGGATAATCACAGCTCTCGCTTGAATTTGTTCCGTAATCTACTACTTCATGTCCTTTTTCTTTCAGGAAACTAATGATTTCCGCCTTTAATTCTAATGCTGAATGGTCATTTCCGATTCCGATCTTCATATTCTTCTCCTTTTCTTTTCCACTTTATTTTATTTACATGCTTCATTACAATATTTATATCTACTTGAAAATGTTGGTTTTACGCTGTTTTTCGCTATTTATCTTCTGATTTACTCCATTTTTACTCCAAATTTAAGCCAATATTTTCAGTTCAGCTACTTCTTCTTTTTTCTTCTCTTCTGAAACGTGAGTGTATAAATCGGTTGTCATTGCCAATGTTGAGTGACCTAAGAGTTTCTGCACTACCTGTTGGTCTACTCCATTTTCATAACACCTTGTAGCGTATGTATGTCGCAGAGTGTGACAGGTAAACAGTTCAAATATCTTCGGCTCTCTCTTTTCTTCCTTTGCCAGTTCAATCTCTATTACATTGATTTTTGCCACATAGTCTTTGATTGCGCTATTGACGTTGTAATAATAAACTGGCGAACCGTCCGAACAGGTAAATACCAAGTTTTGAAATTCTTTATGCTGTTTCCATATCGAGCGTTTCCACATCTTCTGTTCTGTCTGCTTTATCTTCTGATTTTGTAAAATCTCGTACACTTCATCTGTCATAGGAATGACACGATTACTGGATATGGTTTTTGCAGTCGTATAGAAAAACTTTGAACCCTCAACGGGACTGGAAGCCTTTGAATAATGGATTGTCTTATTGATTGTAATTTTTCTTCTTTCAAAGTCGCAATCTTCCCATTTCAGTCCAAGCACTTCTCCAATCCTACAACCTGTTGTCACGGCAAATTTAAGAACATTGATGTGTATGTAGGAAGAAGCAAATGTAAAAAATTTCTCCTGTTCTTCTCTTGTTAATACACGTCTTTCTTTTTTCACTTCTTTTGGCATTTCCACGCCGATACAGGGATTTTTTCTGATGTATTCACTCAATACTGCTTTATCAAACATATCACTTAACATAAATCTGATATTCGATACTGTTCCATGTGCAAGACCGCTGTCTATCAAGTCATTCAAAAACTTCTGAACGTGATATGTTTTAATGTCCTGCAAATACATCTTTCCGATAGAGTTCTTCACTCTTGAATTGTAGTAACTGTGGTTTTTATATATCGTAGTCATTTTAACTGTTTTCTTCTTATACAACTCTGTCCACGTTACATACCATGCGTTTAAAGTGATACTTTCGCCATTGCCATTCAAACCATGTTCATCTTCATAAACCGCTTCTCGCAACTTCCGTTTTAATTCATTCAGTTTAAAATCATAAAGCGTTTTTCGTTTCCCTGTTTTGCTTGTAAATCTTGCAATATAGCGTCCGTCTGCTCTCTGTGAAATTCCCTTACCGAGTTCTTTGCCCTTTAAATCTTTACCCATACCAACTTTCCTTTCTTCTACTGAAAGAAATAATAGACGTATAACATTTTGTAACACTCACCGCTGCCCTGTTCATAAAATGAAACTAAATTTATTATCTTCACTGAAAAGATATCGATAGCCCCTAAATAACATAAATTTGTTCTTAAAAGAGCCCCTTATCTTTGCTTTAAAACAATCTTGGCTTTTTAATAAGGTTCATCCTGTATAAATAGAAAATATGTGCAAAAAGAGTGCTACGAAAATTTTCACTATTAATGCGAATCAGTAGTTGAAATACCTACTTGATTCAGTTAGTTAAAATGTTATTATTCAATTAATTATCTCGTTTATTTATTTCTCAATCTCCTTGAAAATCAGTATATTAGAAGAATAAAACCACTCATTATTCTAATTATGATTCCCAAGGAGAAAGAGCTAAAACTTATAAAAATATATATGTACATCTGCGATATTTACCAGTCTTCACTGAAGTTTTACTGCCAGAGATTCAGTAATAATGCAACTCCTATCTTTACAGACCAGGAACTGCTTACCGTATATCTGTTTTGCGGAGCCTATCAGCGATACTTCCAAATCAAAGAGATACATACATTCACTGAAGAATATTTGCTCTCATGGTTCCCCAACCTACCTTCTTATCAGACATTCAACTATCGGTTAAACCTGATGAGTGAGGCCATTAGTGAACTTGTAAAGCATCTCATTACATTCTTTAAACCAGAGGATTGCGATTCTATGACATCACTTATTGACTCTATGCCTATTATTACCTGTGCAGGAAAGAATAAAACAGGAAAGGTAGCTACTGAAATTGCAACCAAAGGATACTGTTCTACAAAGAACATGTATTACTTCGGTCTCAAACTCCATGCTTTAGCCTTCCGCAGGGAAGGAACTATTCCATTCCCGGAAATGATTCTCTTATCATCGGCAGAAGAGAATGACCTGACAGTTCTTAAAAGAGAAGCCGCTGATAGCCTTATAAACAGAAACATCTTTGCCGATAAGATATACTCGGATTTTTCTTACTGGGGCAATAAGCAACAAGAACAAGGAACTACTATGCTAACTCCCGTGAAAGCAATAAAAGGAGAGGAACCAGTTATTACTCAAAGAGAGAAAGCTGGAAGAGAACTGTTCTCTACTGCTGTTTCAAAGGTCAGACAGCCTATAGAAGCGTTTTTCAACTGGCTGAATGAGAAAACAAATATTCAAAGAGCGATGAAAGTCAGATCAACATCTGGACTTTTAGTACATACGATGGGAAAAATTGCCATCGCATTCATTTATCTAATTTTTTAAAACAAGAATCAGAAATCAACTACTGATTCGCATTACTAATAATCATTCTATTTATTGCATAAGACAATAAGGCACCAACAAAAGTAGCAATTATATCTTTATAATCACATAATCCCCCTTCCACTATCAATCCCAATAATTCATATATCATCAATCCACATGAAGAATAGAAAAGCAACTTAATCGGTTTGTACATTTCATTAGGAGAAAAAAGAGAAACAAGAATAAAAAAAACAACACATTCACCAAACAGATTAGTGTATGTATCGGCAAGATAGAAATCAAATAAATGATTTGTATATACCCAAGGACGGTAATACGTCCGGAATAGCAGCATTATTATGATAAAGAGACAACCTACTATCAAGTGAAGCAATCTATGTTTTTTTCTCATAATTACGATATCTAGTTGCTAGTCAGGAAAGCTTATAAGCAATCCTGACTAATAAATTCTTATTTAAAATTAATCATACTAGTATATTATATAATTGAATAACAATTGATATAACCACATAAATAATCAAGATAAAATTGATTCGCTTCAATTTTTTGTTTTCCTTTTGTAAATCCGTTTGTTTCATTATCTATTCGTTTTTATCCATAAGCTGTTGGACTATTTTGTGCCATCTGACCAAAATATTC
>OGPG01002283.1_pt1 | contig 11150 bp, 6 predicted proteins | sample 1552851 | NCBI WGS metagenome assembly OGPG01 (sample SAMEA2579909, study PRJEB22360) | human gut metagenome | biome: human gut; feature: human-associated habitat; material: faeces | place: Denmark | collected 2008/2010 | reverse complement strand
CTGCTTGTCGACCATCGGCTGGTTCTTGCCGGCGCGGTCAACCATGAAGAGCGGCGCGATGCCTGCGGCTTTCGCCACGCGGTCGTCGTCGGCGCCGAACGTCGGGGCGATGTGCACGATGCCCGTACCGTCCGAGGTGGTCACGTAGTCGCCGACGATCACGCGGAAGGCGTCGCCTTCCGGCTTCACCCACGGGATCAGCTGCTCGTAGCGGATGCCTTCCAGCTCGGGACCTTTCCAGCTCCCCTCCATGATCTCGTATGTGCCTTCCATCTTCTTGGTGAAGTAGGAACCCAGTAGCTCTTTGGCCAGAATGACCGTCTGCGGCCGGTCGGTGTAGGGGTTGCGGCACTTGACCTTCACGTATTCGATCGCAGGGCCTACGGCCAGCGCCGTGTTCGAAGGCAGCGTCCACGGCGTGGTGGTCCAGGCCAGGAAATAGAGTTCACCTTCGATTCCTTCGAAGAGTTTCTCGCTCTTCGCGTCGCGGATCACGCGGAACTGCGACGTGCAGGTCGTGTCCTTCACGTCGCGGTAGCAGCCGGGCTGGTTCAGTTCGTGGGTCGAGAGACCCGTTCCGGCGGCGGGCGAGTAGGGCTGGATGGTGTAGCCCTTGTAGAGCAGCCCCTTGTCGAAGAGCTGCTTCAGGAGCCACCACAGCGTCTCGATGTATTTGTTGTCGTAGGTGATGTACGGGTCGTCCATGTTGACCCAGTAGCCCATCTTGCGCGTGAGGTCCTCCCACTTGCCCGTGAACTCCATCACCGCCTCGCGGCACGTGCGGTTGTACTCCTCGATGGAGATCTTCTTGCCGATGTCTTCCTTGGTGATGCCGAGCTTCTTCTCGACGCCCAGTTCCACGGGCAGTCCGTGAGTGTCCCATCCGGCCTTGCGGTGCACGAGGTAGCCCTGCTGCGTCTTGTAGCGGCAGAATACGTCCTTGATCGTGCGGGCCATGACGTGGTGGATGCCGGGCATGCCGTTTGCCGAGGGGGGACCCTCGTAGAATACGAACGTGGGATGGCCCTCGCGGGTCGTGATGCTTTTGTGGAACGTGTCGCGTGCGTCCCATTCGCCGAGCACGTCGGCGGCTATGCCTGCCAGGTCGAGGCCTTTATACTCCTTGAACTTCATATCGGTAGAAATTTCTTCGCTAATTTTCTGACAATTGGCAAAGATATAAAAAAGATTTGAAAAACGGGTCTGAAGCGTTCGATTTATGGATGTCCGTTCCGGGAAGCGGGGTCTGCGGGGGCCTTCCCTTCGTCGGGGCTGTCCGCGTCCGGCTTCGGGGCGATGACCGTCCCGGTCGTTTCCCGTCCGGTTCTGCGCCCGGGACGGACGCGGGTTTTGGGGATTACTCCCCCGCGGGAATGTCGATCCGGAAACAGGAGCCTTCGCCCGCCACGGAGTCGACGCCGACCGAGCCGCCCAGCTGTTCGGCGATCGACTTGCAGATCGACAGCCCGAGCCCGGTCCCCTGGGTGAAGGTGTCGAGTTTGACGAAACGTTCGAAGATGCGTTCCCGGTCTTCGGGCGCGATGCCGATGCCCGTGTCGCGGACGTAGAAACGGATGTGGCCGGGAATCCGGCGGAATCCGATCGTTACCGATCCTTTTTCGGTAAATTTCAGTGCATTGCGCGTAAAGTTGTTCAGCACCTGGGCAAGCCCCTTCCTGTACTCCGTGACGGGGAATTCCGGCAGCCCTTCCTCGACGCGCAGTTCCACGCCCGGCCGGCGCTGGAGGCGGAGCGAGTCGGCGACCTCCCGGCATAAGTCCCGGGCGTCGAACTGCGTGCGCTCGATGTCCGTGCGTCCCGACTCGATGCGCGCCAGATCCAGCACGTCGGAGATGATTTGCAGCAGCAGGGTGTTGTTGCGCAGGATGATGTCGGTGTACTCCCGGCGGGTTTCGTGCCTGCTTTCGTCTGCCAGCAGCTCCGAGAATCCGACGATGGCGTTCAGCGGGGTGCGGATTTCGTGGCTCATGTTGGCCAGGAACGCCGACTTGAGTTTGTTGGACTCCTCGGCGCGCTTCTTCGCTTCGCGCAGCTCCTCCTCCTCGGTGCGTTTGAGTTCGCTGATGTCGTAGTTGACGCACGCCAGGTCGATCACGCCCTCCTCCGGACGGTAGTCGCGGCAGAGCAGGTGGATTTTGATCCAGCGCATCGGCTCCTGATCGCTCACGATGCGCACTTCGTTGACGAAAGTCCGGATTTCTCCGGTTTTGAGGCGTTCGAACTCCTCCTCAAGGTGTTGCCGGTCGTCGGGATGGACCTGCCGCCAGTGGCCGAGAATCTGTGAGGCGGGCGTGTTTTCCGCTTCGCCGTAATTTTTGGCCCAGGGCCCCTTGGTGTAACCCTCTCCCGTAAGGGGGTTGTAGCTGACGCAGCCCACGTGCGCGAAGTCCGAAACCAGGTTGAAGAGATGCTCGAAATCGTCCAGCTGTTCGCGGCTGCGCGTGGCGTCGGTGATGTCTTCGAGCAGGATGACCAGTTCGTCGTCGTCGCCCGGCGTGTTGTAGATCAGGCAGCGGCAGGTGCGTTTGCCGTCCGGGCTTTTCCCGGTCTGCTCCCAGAAGGAGCAGGAGGGGATGTGCTCGAATGTGGGAATGTGTTTCAGGGGATCTATTCCCACCTCGCGGGCCGTCTTTCCGGCATGGCCCTGCGTGTGGATGCCCAGTATCCTGCCGGCCTGCTGGTTGATGTACGAAAGCAGGTAGTCGACCGCTTCGCCCGATTTGTCGCGCAGGATGTTGACGCGCAGGTAGCCGATCGGCAGGTGTTCGATCAGTTGTGCGAGGTGGCTGTAATTGCGTTGCGTCGCCTTGTAACTCTGATTGATGGAGGCCAGTTCGGCATTTTCGGGAGTGCCTTCCGTAACGCGGCGGACGGTTCCGAAAACCGAGCGGACGCCCGTCAGCGGATCGTTGGCGGCAGCCACGGCTCTGACTTGCAGGCATCTGTCGCCGTTGGCCGTGACGAACGTTTCGTCGAGCGAGTCGGAGACCTTGAGGGCGGCGCAGCGGGTGTAAATGCGCGCCCGGTGCTCCTCGCCGGGCAGCAGGTAGACCTCCTCGAACGAAATGCGGGTGCGATCTGCGCCGAAAAGGTCCGCCGCCAGCCGCGAACAGGTCATTTCGCGCTGTCCGAAGTCGAGCTGCCACCATCCGACGCCGGAGGCGTCGAGTGATTTTTGCAGCAGGTCGGGGGCGGCTTGTTCGGAGTGCATGGCAGAAATACCCTTTTTTCGATGTTTCTGCAAAAATAGAAAATTTCGGGAGAAAACGAATTTTGTCCGGATGATTTTTTGCGCGGCGGCGCTATTCGGTTTCGTCCTGCCGCGTCAGCGTGCGGATCACGCGCGCCGGGTTTCCCACGGCCACCGAGTCGGCCGGGATGTCGCGCGTCACGACGGCTCCGGCGCCGATGACCGAACGGTCGCCGATGGCGACGCCCGGGCAGACGATCACCCCTCCGCCCAACCAGCAGTCGTCGCCGACGGTGATCGGACGGCCCGCTTCGAGTCCAGTGCGGCGCTGTGCCGCGTCGAACGGATGCAGGGCGGTGAGCAGCTGCACTTTGGGCCCTATGAGCGTGTGGCGGCCGATGCGGATCGGCGCCAGGTCGAGGAACACGCAGTCGAAATTGACGAACGACCCTTCGCCGATTGAGATGTTGAGTCCGTAATCGCAGCGGAACGGTTCGCGGATGAATCCTTCGCAGCCGGGGCACAGCTCGCGCAGTGCGGCGCGGTAGGCGTCGTCGTGGCCGCAGAGTTCGACGTTGAGGCGGTGCATCAGGCGCGTGGCGTTGTCCCGGATGGCGGTGAGTTCCGCATCCCGGGGGTCGAACCACCCGCCGGCGAGCATCTTTTCCCGCTCGGTCATTTTAGTCGAAGGATTGCATTTCGATCAGCTTGGCGTAGATGCCGTTGCGTTCCATCAGCTCGTTGTGCGTGCCCTGTTCGGCGATGCGGCCGTGGTCGACGACAACGATCAGGTCGGCGTTGTGGATGGTCGACAGGCGGTGGGCGATGACCACCGACGTACGGCCTTTGAGCAGGTTGTTGAGGGCGTCCTGCACGAGTTTTTCGCTCTCGGTGTCGAGTGCCGAGGTGGCCTCGTCGAGGATCAGGATGTCGGGGTTCTTGAGCACCGCGCGGGCGATCGAGAGCCGCTGGCGCTGGCCGCCGGAGAGTTTCACGCCCCGGTCGCCGATGTTGGTCCCGTAACCGTCGGTGCATTCGCGGATGAAGCAGTCGGCGTTGGCGACCTTCGCCGCCTCGACCACCTCTTCGTGCGTGGCGCCGCGCTTGCCCATGCCGATGTTGTTTTCGATGGTGTCGTTGAAAAGCACGGTGTCCTGCGCCACGACACTCATATGGGCGCGCACGCTCTCCTGCGTGTAGTCGCGCAGCGAGATGCCGTCGATGAGTATTTCTCCCGCCGAGGGGTCGTAGAAGCGGGGCAGCAGCTCGCTCAGCGTCGACTTGCCGCCTCCCGAGGGACCGACCAGAGCCACGGTCTGCCCGCGGCGTATCTCGAACGAAATGCCGTCGATCACTTCGCGCTCCCCGTCGTAGGTGAAGTGCACGTCGCGGAATTCGATTTTCTCTTTCAGCCCCGTGAGTTCCCGGGCGCCGGGTTTGTCCTGTATTTCGGGTTTCGTGTCGATGATCGAGAAGATGCGCTCTCCGGCGGCGATTCCCTGGTTGATGTTGGCGAACTGGTCGATGAAGGTGCGCACGGGGCGCGTGATCTGCGAGAAGATGGCGATGAAGGCGATGAATCCGCCGGGGTCGAGCACGCCTTTGGCCACGAGCGAACCGCCGAAGACGAGGATCACGCCCACGGCCGTGATGCCGAGGAACTCGCTCATCGGCGAGGCCAGCTGCTGCCGGCGGGCCATCGAGAGGGTCAGGCGCGCCAGGTCGGCGCTGATGGCGTAGTATTTCTGCTTGATGTATTCCGTGGCGTTATAGCTCTTGATGACCTTGATGCCCGAGAGCGACTCGTCGAGCGTCGAGACCATCTCGCCCATGCGCTGCTGGTTGGTGCGGGCCGGGTGGCGGAGTTTCTTCACGATGCTGCCGATCAGCAGGGCCACCACCGGGAGGAACAGCACCGAGAAGATGGCCAGCTCCCACGAAATGGCCACCATCATCACGATGTAGCCGATGATCAGAAACGGTTCGCGGAACGACACCTGGAGAGTGTTGGTGATGCAGAACTGCACCACGCCCACGTCGGAGGTGATTTTCGAAATGATGTCGCCCTTGCGCTGGTCCGAGAAATAGCCCACGTTCATGTCCATCACGCGCGAGAACATTTCGTTGCGCATGCGTTGCAGGGTCCGCGTGCGCATGTTCTCCATGGTCCATGCGCCGAGGTAGCGGAACAGGTTGCTCATCAGGCTGATGCAGATGGCTACAATGGCCAGCAGCATCAGTACGTTCTGGCGGTCGTATTGTTCGAAGATGTGCGAATAGGCGAAGTTGAAAAGTGTTGCGAGGTAGTCCTGATTGAGTTCCAGGGGAGGCAGCTTTTCGACGTATTCGAAGGAGTAGTTCGCGTCGAACATGGTGTTCAGGATCGGGATGATCAGCATGAACGTCAGCGAGTTGAACAACGCGTAGAAAAGCGAGTAGAAGAAGTAGGGGATCGCGTATTTCTTGATCGGCCGGGCAAAACCCAACAGCCGCATGTATGTTTTGAACATTCGGAGCGTATGTTTGTTGGTTACGCAATTCGCGGCGTAAAGATAGGAATAATAACCCGAAAAGCGAAAAATGTACGATAATTCGATGGATTATGGTGGACTTTGTGCCGAAAAAACGGTGCGGCGGCCTTCCGTTTTACCGTTCTGCGGGATCGTAGCCCGTGTCTTCGAGCCAGTGCGCCTTGTCGTTGGCCGCCGCCACGGCCAAACAGTCGCAGCGGTTGTTCTCGACTGTTTCGGCGTGGCCCTTGACCCAGACGAAACGGACGTTGTGGCGGTTGTACACGCGCAGGAAACGCATCCAGAGATCGGGGTTTTTCTTGCCCGCGAATCCCTTGCGGACCCAGCCGAAGACCCAGCCTTTCGAAACGGCGTCGACGACGTATTTCGAATCGGAGTAGATGACCACGTCCGAACCCTCGAACTTGAGCGTTTCGAGCGCCACGCACACGGCCATCAGCTCCATGCGGTTGTTGGTCGTGAGGCGGAATCCCTGCGACAGCTCCTTGCGGTGGTGTCCCGAGAGAAGCACTGCGCCGTAGCCGCCCGGCCCGGGGTTTCCGAGGGCCGAGCCGTCGGTGTAGATGGTGATCGGAGACAAAATATGCGTAGATTAGAGATCAAACATAGAGTTTATGACGGGATGTTCCGGTCCGGTTTTCCGGGGCTTGCGCCTGCCGTCCCGCCGCCGGCCGTTTCGCGGTTCATTCGGCGGCCGTTCCGCCCAGTTCCTTGTCCAGAATCTTTTTCGCCCGGTAAAAGGCATTCGTGTAATTGCGTGCCAGTATGGTGCCGTCCGGACCGATCAGAACGAAGAACGGCCAGCCTTCGATGGCATACGTTTCCATGATCTGCCGGTTTTCCGGATGACCGGTTTCCAGTTCCGCTTCGATCCATCCGTGTTCCAGCATGCCGGCCAGCACGGGGCGCATGTCGTCCACACCCGGCGACGGCGTTTTTTTGCCTGCGGGCAGACTTTCGTATACGCTCCGGATATCGGCGATGGATTCGGTCAGTCCCACCACCTGCAACCCTTTGTCCTTGTACTTTTCGAACAGATCGCTCACCTGCCGGTCGATATGGATCGAGCCGGGACACAATCCCCAATGGTAGAGCAGCAGGTATCGGCCTTTGAAATCAGCCTTGGCGACAGTACGCTCTTCGGTCGTTGTCAGTGTGAAATCCGGCGCCGGTTTTCCTTCGGCGAGTTGTTCCATTCTTGCCATGCAGTCTGCGTACATCCGGCCGAAATAGCTCGTTTTCAACCCTTCGGACAATGTCTTGTAAAACCTGCGCGCCTCCTTGGCCGGGGTGTACGACAACTTGGGTATCCTGTCGATCAACAGGTACAGACTTCCGTGCGGATTGGCCGCTTCGTAGGCTTTTCGCAGCATATCCTTCCGTTCTACGCCGGGATTGCCGTTGTAAAATCGGTTGAATTTTCCGCCCCATTCCCGGCTGGCTGCCGTATCGTTCCGCTCCGACGCTTCCCGTGCATTTTCCAGATAACGCCCCCGGACCCGGCCGAGCGAATCATCGACCGCCAGCAGGCTCGACAGCATGGGCTCGTCGTAAATTCCTCCGCCGAGACGGCAATAATAGATCGCATCCGTCGAGCCGGTCATGCCGATCCTATCGCCGGGCCTGACGATGACGGGTTTGCCTCCGCGATCCCCGGCTGCGGCTCTTCCGGCTTTCGGGCGGTAGGTCATCAGGTAGTACTGGTCGTGTTCCGACTTCCCCCGATGGCGGAATGCGCCCGGTTTGCGGACCACGACGTCGAATCCCGGGCCGTACTTCCATGAAGGCAGGAGAATACGCTCGAAACGGAGGGTGTCTCCGGCTTGCAGTCCCTCGATCCTTCCTTCCAGTCTGAATCCCCGGGCATAGGCACAGGCTGCCGTCATGGTCAGGGCGCAGCATGACAGGAGGAGTTTGTATCGTAGGGCCATGATAGCTGTTTTAATGCTTATTTGCCGGATTCGAGCGCCGCCAACTGTTCGCGGATCGCCGTGATCTTGGCTTCGGCGTCGGCCTGCTTGGCGCGCTCGTTGGCCACCACCTTCTCGGGCGCCGAGGCGACGAACCGCTCGTTCGAGAGCTTCTTCATCACCGAGGCGAGGAATCCCTCGTAGTAGGCCAGATCGTCCGCGAGTTTTTTGCGCTCGGCCTCGGCGTCGATCTTTCCGGCCATCGGCACGAAGTACTGCGTCGTCTTGACGATGAACGCCGCGGCCGCCGGGTCCTTCTCCGCCACGGTCTCGATGGCCGTGAGGTTGGCCATCTTCATCACGACGGGGGCGAACTCCGCGGGATAGTTCTCATCGGCGATGACCCGGAGCGTCAGCGCCTCTTTCTGCGGCAGGCTCTTCTGGTTGCGGATGTTGCGCACCGAGGTGATGATCTCCTTCGCCAGTTCGAAGCGCGCCAGCATCGCGGCGTCTTCGGCCGCAGGCTCGGGCATCTGCGCCACGCAGATCGAAGCGCCTTCGGCGCGGGGCGCGAGGTCCTGCCAGATCTCTTCCGTGACGAACGGCATGAAGGGGTGCAGCACGCGCATCAGGGCGTCGAAATAGCCCTTCGTCGCCTCCATCGTCGGGGCGTCGATGGGCTGTCCGTAGGCGGGCTTCGCCATCTCGAGGTACAAGCCGCTGAAATCGTCCCAGAAGAGGCGGTAAGCCTCCTTGAAGGCCTCCGAGATGCGGTATGACTTGAAATCCTCGGCGATCTGGCGCAGCGAGCGGCCCAACGCCTGCCCGAACCACGCCACGGCTAGACGGTTGTTCTCGCTTTGCGCCGCCGCGGCGTCCACCGCCCAGCCGTTCAGGAGGCGGTAGGCGTTCCAGATTTTGTTGCCGAAGTTGCGGCCCTGCTCGCACAGCGCCTCGTCGAACATCACGTCGTTGCCGGCCGACGACGAAATCAGCATCGCCATGCGCATGCCGTCGGCGCCGTATTTGGCGATCAGGTCCAGCGGATCGGGCGAGTTGCCCAGCTGCTTGGACATCTTGCGGCCGATCTTGTCGCGGACGATGCCCGTGAAGTATACGTTGCCGAAGGGCTTTTCGCCGCGGTATTCGTAACCCGCCATGATCATGCGGGCCACCCAGAAGAAGATGATGTCGGGACCCGTCACCAGATCGTTGGTGGGGTAGTAGTAGCTTATTTCCTGATTGTCCGGGTTACGGATGCCGTCGAAGACCGAAATCGGCCAGAGCCACGACGAGAACCAAGTGTCCAGCACGTCCTCGTCCTGACGCAGGTCGCTCGGCTGCAGCGAGTCGTCGCCGGCTTTCGCACGCGCTTTTGCGAGCGCCTCTTCGGCCGTCGGGGCCACGACGTACCCGCCCTTGGGCAAGTAGTAGGCCGGAATCCGCTGTCCCCACCACAACTGGCGCGAGATGCACCAGTCCTTGATATTTTCCATCCAGTGACGGTAGGTGTTCTTGTATTTTTCGGGCACGAAGCGGATCGCATCCTCCATGACGGCCTTGGTCGCGGGCCGGGCCAGCTCCTCCATCGAGAGGAACCACTGCATCGAGAGCTTCGGCTCGATGGCCACGCCCGTGCGCTCCGAGTATCCCACGTTGTTGGTGTACTCCTCGGTCTTTTCGAGCAGGTCCGCCGCGGCGAGGTCCTTCTCGATCTGTTTGCGGACGTCGAAACGGTCCATGCCGACGTACATGCCGACCTTGTCGTTGATCGTGCCGTCGTCATTGAAGATGTCGATCGTTTCGAGACCGTATTTCTCGCCCAGCATGTAGTCGTTCACGTCGTGCGCCGGGGTGACCTTCAGCGCGCCCGTACCGAACTCGATATCGACGTATTCGTCGCGGATCACCGGGATCGAACGGTTCACCAGCGGCACGATGACGCGCGCATCGGCCGGCAGGGAGGCGTAGCGCGGGTCGTTGGGGTTGACGCACAGCGCCGTGTCGCCCAGAATGGTTTCAGGGCGCGTCGTGGCGACGATGATCGCCTTGTCCGTGCCTTCGATCTTGTAGCGCAGGTAGTAGAGTTTGCCGTGCGACTCCTTGAAGACCACCTCTTCGTCCGAAAGCGCCGTTTTCGCCGCGGGGTCCCAGTTCACCATGCGTACGCCGCGGTAAATCCTGCCCTTTTCGAACAGGTCGCAGAAGACTTTGATGACGCTCTCGGTGCGGGGCTCGTCCATCGTGAAGCAGGTCCGCTCCCAGTCGCACGAGGCGCCCAGCTTGCGCAGCTGCTTGAGGATCATGCCGCCGTACTTCTCCTTCCATTCCCAAGCGTATTCGAGGAACTTTTCACGCGAGAGCGACGATTTTTCGATGCCCTTTTCGTGCAGCATCGCCACGACCTTGGCCTCGGTGGCGATCGACGCGTGGTCCATGCCCGGTACCCAGCAGGCGTTCCTGCCCGACATGCGGGCGCGGCGCACCAGCACGTCCTGCAGCGTGTTATTGAGCATGTGACCCATGTGGAGCATGCCCGTTACGTTGGGGGGCGGAATTACGATCGTATAGGGTTCGCGCTGATCGGGTTCCGAGTGAAACAAGCGTTTTTCGATCCAGTAGTCGTACCATTTCGACTCGATCTCCTGCGGCGAGTATTTGTCTGCGATTTGCATAGGGATGAAATTGTTTTACTTCGTTATTTGACCTGCAAAGTTATTAACATTCTGTCAAAGATGAAATAAATATGACGAAAAAATCGTTACCTTTGCGACATTATATATTTGTAAGCTATGAGTAAAAAAGATAAATTCGAAACAATCGAAGTCGAAGACGTGAACCTGCTTCCCGATCTGCTCGACGGCAATCACCGCGTGATCCCCATCGTGACGGGCGGTGACGAAGTCGTCGAAGAGGTGGAGGTTCCTGAGATCATTCCGATTCTCACGCTGCGCAGCTCCGTGCTCTTTCCCGGCGCCATCACCCCCATTACGGTGGGCCGCGACAAGAGCATCAGTCTGGTGCGCGCCGTGAATGCCGAAGGCGGTATTCTGGGCGCCGTGCTGCAGCGCGAAAGCGACGTCGAAGACCCCGCGCCGGACGACATGTACAAGGTCGGCACCGCGGCGCGCATCATCAAGATTCTCGAAATGCCCAACGGCAACCTCACGGTGATCCTGAACGGCTTGGAGAAGGTCGAGATCCGCGAATACATTACTACCGAACCCTACTTCCGGGCCCGTGTCACCGCACTGCGCGATACCACGCCCGATCTGAAGAGCGTCGAGTTCGAAGCCCTCGTGGACTCGATCCGCGACGTGGCGCTCAATATCATCAACGTCTCGCCGTCGATGCCCAAGGAGGCGGCGTTCGCCATTAAGAACATCGACTCCAAGCGCGGCATCATCAACTTCATCTGCTCGAACATGGAGCTGACGGACGAAGACCGCCAGTCGCTGCTGGAGGGCCCCGGCCTGCCGGCCCGCGCCCGCTCGACCT
>OGPG01002275.1_pt1 | contig 11195 bp, 1 predicted proteins | sample 1552851 | NCBI WGS metagenome assembly OGPG01 (sample SAMEA2579909, study PRJEB22360) | human gut metagenome | biome: human gut; feature: human-associated habitat; material: faeces | place: Denmark | collected 2008/2010 | reverse complement strand
AAGCAGATGGCGTGCAAAGTCGCCAGACGCTCTTTGTGCGGTATTGCCTTAATGGGAAATACGGTGCAACTTGCCCCCAGCCCAAAAACAAACCCGCCCCGACAGAAGTACCTGTCGGGGCGGGTTTTGCGGCATCAGAACAATTTCACCTGTTCCGTTACAGCCGGTTTACTTTTTCTTACGCTTGCAGCCTGCCACGATTGCCGCTGCCAGTGCAATGCCTGCCGGAATGATGACTACCGGCAACGCTTCGCCTGTCTTTGGCGTGGAGAAGATTTTTGTGTTGCTTCTGCTGCTGGAAGAAGACGAACCGGAACCGCTTCTGATCACCGTGGTCGTCTGGCTTCCGCCAGCTGCTGTTGTTGTGCCGGAGCCGCCACTGCCTGCGGTCGTACCGGTGCCGCTTTCTCCAGTCACGGTCGTGGTTTCCGTAGAAGCCGTGGTCGTGGTGGAAACGGACGGGGTATGCTCGCCGTTGCCGGCGGTGGTATTCTTCGCAGTAGTTGTGGTTGCTTCCGTAGTCGTTGTGGTTTCTTCGGTAGTTTCCGTTGTGGTGGTTTCAGTACCAACGTACTCATCGATCATCACAATGGCTCTGCCGTCCGGATTTGCCGTTACCACAGCATTTTCCACGCTCCAGCTGCCGTCTTCATTCAGGCTGATGCCAACAAACAGTACCAGTGTACCGTCTTCGTTCAGCTGGAAGTAGATCGGTTCTGCAACGAGGTAATCTGCCGGAGCCAGTGTTTCGGTCAGGCAGTACGGTGTGTTCGGCTGGATTCCGGCAAAGACATGCGATACGCCTTCTTCGGATACCCACTGATCGATCACATTGCCGCTCTGATCGGTAATGTTCAGAGATGCTCCGCCGATCTCATTGCCGCCCACGTCACACTTGCGGATCACATAGCCGTCCGGCTGTTCGGTGGTGGTGACAATTGTAGTTGTCGTTTCCTCCGTTGTCGTGGTGGCTTCTGTGGTAGTTTCAACAGTGGTTTCTTCTGTCGTGGTAGTCGTTGCTTCGATGGTTGTCGTAGCTGCTGTTGTGACAGTTGTTTCTGCGGTAGTCACTGTGCTTGCCGCGGTAGTGCTGGTTTCGGTCACCGTTTCCGCAGTCGTTCCTGCGGCAGTTGTGGTGGTCGATGCTGCACTGGTTTCCGTAGAAGCACTTGCTGTTGTAACAGTGGTTTTGGCGGTTGTGGTATCTGTGGTAGTTCCGTTGGTAGAAGTGGTAGTCGGACCTGCACTGGTTTCTGTGGTGCTTCCACTGGTTGCCAGTGTGGTGTCTGTTGTCACTTCGGTGGTGGTTTCACTGGTAGAAGTGGTAGTCGGGCCTGCACTGGTTTCCGTGGTGCTTTCGCTGGTTGCCAGTGTGGTAACTGTTGTCACTTCGGTAGTGGTTCCACTGGTAGAAGTGGTGGTCGGGCCTGCACTGGTTTCCGTAGTGTTTCCACTGGTTGCCAGTGTGGTGTCTGTTGTCACTTCGGTAGTGGTTTCACTGGTAGAAGTGGTAGTCGGGCCTGCACTGGTTTCCGTAGTGTTTCCGCTGGTTGCCAGTGTGGTGTCTGTTGTCACTTCGGTGGTGGTTTCACTGGTTTTCGATGTAGTTGTTACAGTTGAAACTGTGGTAACTGTACCAGTTCCCGTAGTGGTTTCTGTGTCAGATGTTGTGCTGCTTTCGCTGGTTGCAGTAGTTGTTGTGGTTGTTGTCGTTGTAGTCGTTTCCGAAGTCGATGTTGTAGTAATCGCAGGCTGTTCCGCATCGCAGACCAGAATCTGTCCTGCGGTCTTGTCATAGTAGTAATAACCCTCGGTCGCCTTGTCATTCAGTTTGTCTGCGTCACCGGTGGTGCTTGTGACAACACCGTTTTCCACAGTAAAGGTCATTGTCGATTTGATTACCGTGTAGGTCTTTCCGGTTTCTGTGTCTGTAAAGGCACCGCCGGTTTCTTTCAGTGTGTATTTGCCGTCCGGCAGCTTGCTCAAAATAGCATCTGTCTTGCCGGAAGTCCATGTAATGGAATCTGCGGTTCTGCTGTCCACACGGATATTTGCTGTCACATCGTCCAGCGTTGCTCCGCTTTCGTCCGGCTTTGTCAGAGTCAGGGTCAGCGTTGCTCCGGTGACTTCCTGCTTTCCGGTGATGTCCTTCTTGCCAATGGTAAGCTTGGAAACCTCGTCCTGAATGGTTGTGGTTCCAGTCACCTTGCCGTCTGTTCCAATGGTGAAGGTTTCTTCTGCGGTGTACAGCTGATAGCCGTCCGGTGCATTGGTTTCCTTCAGCTGATAGCTGCCTGCCGGCAGTCCGGTGATGATCGTTGCATCTTCTCCGGAAACAAACTGAATGGTCTTGCCGTCTGTACTGATGCTGTAATCCCGATCCTTGACCAGTACTGTCTTGTTCCCGTCCTTATCGGTTCTGGACAGTTCCAGTTTCGTGGTATCCAGCACGTTTTCTGCGGTGATCTCCAGTGTTGCACCGGCTACTTCCGCACCGCTTGCAGCGTCCTGCTTGCTGATCGGTACGACGTTGACAGCTTCCGCATCGCAGACCAGAATCTGTCCTGCGGTCTTGTCATAGTAGTAATAGCCCTCGGTCGCCTTGTCATTCAGATTGTCTGCGTCACCGGTGGTGCTTGTGACAACACCGTTTTCCACAGTAAAGGTCATTGTCGATTTGATTACCGTGTAGGTCTTTCCGGTTTCTGTGTCTGTAAAGGCACCGCCGGTTTCTTTCAGTGTGTATTTGCCGTCCGGCAGCTTGCTCAAAATAGCATCTGTCTTGCCGGAAGTCCATGTAATAGACTTTGCATCTCTGCTGTCCACATGAATATTTGCTGTCACACCGTCCAGCGTTGCTCCGCTTTCGTCCGGATTTGTCAGGGTCAAGGTCAGCGTTGCTCCGGTGACTTCCTGCTTTCCGGTGATGTCCTTCTTGGCAATGGTGAGCTTGGAGGCAGCATCTTCCATTACGATCTTGTTGTCGTCCTTGGTCAATCCGTTTACCGTTCCGACCTTGCCGTCAGCTCCGACCTCGAAGTTCATCTCCTCGGTCTTTTTGGTGAAGCCGTCCGGTGCGGTGGTTTCTTCCAGCGTGTACACGCCTGCCGGCAGATTTGCCAGTGTCACACCGCCCTTGGCGTTGTCCGAAGTCCATGTAATGGTGTTGCCGCTGGTTTCGATTCCAGCAGTGCTGCCGTCACTGTAGGAGCCCTTGACCTTGCTCAGGTCTGTTCCTGCCGGTGCAGTCAGTTTCAGTACGGCTCCGGTGAGTTCTTCTCCGCCGCCGACTGCCTGCTTGCTGATCGTCACGCTGGGCTTCTGACCGTCCTTCATGGTAATGTCGTTGCCGGAAACGTCATATTCTGTGGTTCCCGTTGCATCAACTACACCGTTTTTAATGGTAAAGGTGAAGTCTGTGCTTACCTTGTTGTAGCCGTCCGGTGCAACTACCTCCGTCATGGTGTAGGTGCCGTCCGGCAGACCGATGATGTCGGTCTTGTTTTTGCCGTCAGAAATAAAGGTCAGTTCCTTGCTGGTCAGCTGGTACTGAGATTCGTCGTCCACGCTGTCCGACTTGGTGAAGGTGGTTCCCGTTCTGGAGAGTTCTACAAAAGCTTCGTTCCAGCTGCCGTCTGTCTTGGTAATGGTAATCTTTGCACCAGCCAGTTCCTTCAGAGAGGTGATGTCTTTCTTGCTGACGCTGATCTGCGACCGGTTGATGACAGTCAGTCCGTTTTCCGCCAGGTCAAAATTGCTGCCGTTGATCGGGTTGCCCTGTGCATCTGTGGTGACAATATAACCGTTTGCATTGACTGCAAAGGAAATGCTTACCGGTGCATAGCCTGTCATGGGCTTTTCTGTCAGGGTATATTCACCCTCTGCCAGTCCTGTGAATTTCTTAGAACCTGTGTCAGATGTCCAAGGAACGTTATAACCGTTAGGACCGGTCAGTGTCATTTCACAGCCTGCCATAGCGTTGCCCTTGACATCTGTTTTTGCAAAGGACAATTCCACTTGTGTGGTATTGGCATCAGTAATGGTCTTTTCGCCCGGAATACCCGGCAGCAGGTCTACCCGACTGCTGTTGCCGGAGTAGGTAGCGAGGAATGTCTTGCCGCCTACTGAGATCGTGCTCTCATTTTCCACGCGTTTGCCGTCTGCGTCCAGCTCAAAGACGTAGTAAGTCTTGCTGCTGTCCAGTCCGTCAAATGTAACGGAATTCTTGCCCTTGTCGCCGGCTGCAATGGTAATGGTTTTCTTCTGTCCGGAAACTGCCTGATAGTTGCCGTCTGCGTCCATGGTGAACAGGGCAACGGTCGCTTCATGGCTGTCTGCCGGATTGTCGTCAATGGTAGCGATCTTCGTTACCTTGATCTGAGCCGGATTCTTGGTGGTGTTTGTGATAATGGTGTTTGCCTGTGGTGCGTCCTTGGTCAGGGTAAGTGCCGCAACCTGATTGTGGTCATCGCAGCAGTCATAAGAAACGTAGAATGTCGTATTTGTTTTCGTAGTGGGATTCTTGGGATCAAGAACAACAGGCATCTGGAAAGAAGCACCGTTTTCGACACGCTTGTCACCGTCCATCTCAAAGATGTAGTACGGAGTATCTGCTTTCAGACCGTCAAAGGTCACATCAGAACCTGCAATAACATTCTTTGTTGTGCCGACCGGTGTGTAATCGTTTCCGTTCTTGGTGAACAGTCCCACAGAGAATGCAGGTGTGCTCTTGACATCATCTGCGATCAGCACCTTGCTGACGGTGATGCTGTAGTCGATCTCCTCGGTGTTGGTGATCTCAGTTTTGCCGCCTGCCTGTACTGCCGCCGGTGCTGCCGGTTCGGAGGTATAGCGGATACCGCTGTCTGAGGTGTATTTTGCAAAGTCTGTATCTGCCAGAACGCCGTTGGCATTGGTTTCCAGCACGTAGAAATCCACGCCCTTGGGCACACCTTCAAATTTCACGTCCTGCGAGCCTGCCTCGGTAAAGGTCAGGGACTGCACCGGTGCTTCCTCATAGCGAACATAATCGCCTGCCGCATTCTTGGTAAACAGGGCAAAATAGAAAGTATCACCGGTGACGTTCTCACCTGCCAGAGTTTTGGTCAGTGTAATCTCACCTGTATTTTTGGTGTTGGTCACGCCGACAGTCTGGTTCGTTGTGGCATCAGTGGAGATCTTATTGCCGGTATATGCCGGTGTGTAGTTGCGAATCTGATTGCCCTTGGCATCTGTTTCCAGCAGGTAAACGTTGTTGGCGTTATTGGTCTGCTGCTTGATCGAGGACAGGTCTACGTCCTTCATGGTGACGGAAGCCGCGGTCCGTCCTGCCGGAATGGTGGCGGAAATCACATCGCTCAACCGTGTGGTGTAATTTTCATCGGTAAACAGTGCAAAGTAGAACGTTGCGTCCTTGGTTTCTGCTTCTGTCAAGGTCTTGTTGACCGTCACATCAACGGTGGTGTCCGGTGTCTGTACCCAGACGCCGACCTTTGCCGGCTCTGCTACCATGACAGTATCGCCCAGAATGTCGGTATTCTGATAGGAGTACGCGAAGCTGTTCCACGCGATATTTTCTTCGCCGGTCTTTGCCACATAGCTGGGAACGGTTGCAGTAACTTTGACAACGACTTCCTCGCCAACCTCGACGGTCGTATCTTGCAGCTGGATCCGGAAGTCTACGGTATCGTCAGACTTGATGTTTGTCCAGTTCATGACATCGTTCTGTCCCAGCCAGTCCTTGGAGTACTCATTCAGGACAGAGGTCTTGTCGGTGGAATAGCTGTACGCTGCATTTGCACTCACATCTGTTCCGCCTACCGTAACAGAATCAATGCTCTTGAGAGTCACGCCGAATGCGGAGAAACGCTCATAGCCGGAAACCAGTCCCAAGTCACCCACATAGGGCAGGCGGTCAATAATGGTCATGTTTTCCAGAGCTACCGGCGAGTTGTTCTTGATGTGGAGTTCATAGGTCACATCTTCGCCCTGCATGCCCTGCACATAGTTGTGCGTAGGCTGGCGGCTGTAACCGGTATCGGTTGCCGGATCCGTGTGGGGTGTGCCATTGTGTCCATTATTCTTATAGGTAATCGTTTTCCAGGACTCTGTGGTCAGGCCAACGATATTGTAGTTTGCATAGCTCCAGATCTGGTTGTCCTGCTTTTCGCCGGCAACCGTATCTTCTGCGGAGAACGGCTGGTCAATGGTGGCGTAACCGGTGTTGGTGATAACGCCTTCTTTTTCCTGGCCGTCTTTTACAGTGGTAGCGAATTGTACGACGATGGCATAGTTCGGCTCCAGTTTTCCTTCTGTAACGCCTGTTCCTGTCACACTGGAAACATCCCAGCTGACAGAATCACCGTTGGCAGTGGTTTTGATTGTTGCACCATTTCCGCTAACCATACCATATTTGTCCACAGCAAAGCTGCCGTCTGCCTTCAGCGGCACTACAAAACATTTTGTAGGGTAGCTGGTGTTGTCAAATTCATAGCAGCTGGGAAGATTATCTGTCAGCGTCACATCAGTGAGATCCAGCCTGCCCAGTTCTTCCCCGTTCAGGGTAGCCTTGCCAGCGGTATCTGTTTCGCCCTTGCCGTTATAGAGGACTGCCTGCCAGATCAGGGTATCGCCGGCAGTGATATAGCCGTTTTCTACCTTCTGGAGATCTGCGTTTTGATAGTCCTTTCCGGCATAGGAAGCTACTGCCAGTTTGGCGAAGCCGGGGGCGGGAGTGGTTTTGGTGAAGCTGATGTCCACCTTGCTATTGGGCAAAATCACACGGTCGCTGCCGTCATTTTTGCCCTCCACCACTGTCACCTTGGAAAGGGTGTTTGTCAGTGTGACTTTTTTCGCCGTGCTGTTTGCCAGTTCCTGTGCCTTGTCGGCGGTCAGCTTGGCTTGGTAAGTCAACTTTACGCCACTGCCCCACTGATTTGCAAATTTTTCTGTGGAAACAAATGTAAAGGTCAGCGTCTGTCCAACTTGAGTTGCCTGAATGCCACTCAAAGCTGTATAATTTGCAGTTCCCTCTACACTATCTGGCACATATTCCATGCCGTCCGGCAGCGTATCTTCTACAACGATCGTTTTCCCAGCATAGTCATTATTTGAACCAGAAAGTGCCAAGCTGTAACTAAATGTTTTCTGCTCCAGATCTGCCGCTGTCATATCAACGATATTGGTCGTTTTGTCCGCACTATTTGTCAGTGACTTTTTCGCCTCAAAAACAGTATTGCTTACTGGATTCAAAATCATGTCATGTGCATACCAAGTTACAGTTTTGTTTCCGTGTTCGTTTACAGTCAGACCGCCTACTGCGGTATAGTTATAGACACCTTTCTGTGTTCCGAACTTTGTTTCAAATGCACTTAATGTCTGCATCAATGCACTATTATTCAGATCATAAGTACCACCAAACCCCTGAATTCCATTTTTTTCATGATTGTAGTCATTATTATTAGTGACATCGTTTCCAAGTACCACGTATTCCACTGTCACTGATTCGCCAGCCGCCAGCTTGATTCCCATAATATTAAAGGTTTCAGCCGCATAGCCTCCATGAGCTCTATTATCTTGCTCTACAGTAACAGTCTGAATTCTGGAGTCAGACGCATTGCCGTTAATTGCAACGACTTTCAGAACATCAGAAGTTTCCCACTTCAACGTTGTACCATAATCATATAAGTACAGGTTTTCCATGGTCGTGGTTCCGTTGTTGGTAAAAGTCGCCTGATATGTCAGCTTATCACCATTTACAATTTCTGTTGTATCATCTGCTGGTATACCATTTACTGCAATGATTTTCTTTTGCAAGCTATATTTGCTTAAATCTTCACCGCCGTAAATAGTATGCGTCGCAGTACCCTTTTCTTCAGCACCCTCATACACCTTTGCGGTATTTGTCAGTGTTGCAGCTGTTGCAGAAGCTTCCACATTTGCATATACTGTCAACGTAATCGACTTTCCTTTTGGAACAGTAACCGTTCCGCCGGCAGTCAATGTTTTTGTATCAACAGTAGTAATATCCTTTGTTGTACCGTCTGCCAAAGTCAGCACACCATATACGCCGCTATTCTCACGGAATGCCATATCATTTGGCAGAATATCCTCTATCTTCACATTCTCAGCATCTGCTTCACCGTTGTTTGTTACTGTAATTGTATAAACAACATCTTCTGCAGTGCCAAATGTGTAATTGCCGACATCTGCCGTCTTCGTAATCCCCAGCTGTGCTTTCGGTGTATCCGGTGTAAACTTCACTTTATTGGAAGACTTGTCGTCTACCTTTGCCACATTGGAGATCTCTCCGGTCACGCTGCTTTTGATTGTACCAGTCACCGTGATCTGCACCGTTTTTCCTGCCGGAACGTCAATTTCATTCGGAAAGGCTGATTTTGTAACACCGTCTACCTTATAAGTTATATTCTCCAGCTTGCTCGACAGGTTATCATCTGCAACAGGAACATCTTTCGCGTCCTTTGCACCGGAGTTGGTAACAGAAATGGTATAGGTCGCAATCTGTCCGGCCATGCCGGGGTAGTACTTCTGTCCCAGATTCTTACCATTATAAGTTACATAGCCGCTTTTTACCGGCGTTTCGATCACTGCCTTGTCTTCCTTGACAGAGATCGTTGCCTTGGCTGTATTGTTGCCGTCGGTCACTTCGTTGGTCAGGTTTGCAGTCTGGTCTTTGGAAACCTTGCAGACCACCTTTGCTGTCACCGTTGCACCGGCAGCGACATTCTGGAATGTCACGCTGTTTCCGGAAACAGTACCGTCTGCGGCTGTGATGCTCTCCAGTGTCATGCCGTCCGGAACGTTATCTTTCAGGGTAATATCCCCGGCAGCATCACCGGTATTCGAAGCGGAGATCTCAAATTCTACAGTATCCCCGTTCACGTAGTAGGCTTTTCCATTTTGTACGGTTTTTCCAATACTGAACTTCGGCCCCTGCGGAGCAGAAACCTTCAGTTCCACGCTGTTTCCGCCGATGGTCGAGTAGCTGGCATCGTCACCGTAGGGCTTGCCGGAAACAGTCAGGCTGTTGGTGACCTTGCCGTCCGCGGTGCCGTTCATCTTCACGGTGCTGCTGTTCAGAGGCAGTGCCACGTTCAGATTGACTGCGGACATCTCGGCATTGGTGTTCTTACTGTCCACGGTGAAGCTGATCTTGGCAGTGCTGCCGCTGACATCTACGCTCAGGTTGCCGACAGTGTAGCCTGCTGCCGCAACGGCAGACTTGACGGCATTTTCCACCGCAGTCTGTGCATCACCGATAAAGGTCATTTCCGACAGTGAAATGGTGTCCTCAAATTTCAGGGACTGCACCCATTCCACGCCGTTTTTCTTGGAGACGTTGTTCGCCGAAGCACTCAGGGTATAATTTACCGTGGTGCCGGCAGCCAGCTGTGCCGCTGTCAGGGCGTTTCTGTCCTCCGACTTGGACGCACTCCACTGCCGTTCTGCCCTGGCAGTAATTGTACTGCTGGCATTCTTGCCTGTGCTGTCCTGTACGATCTTTACGGTCGAGATCGTTCCGCCCGGGGTCTTGCCGTTCTGGAACTTCGCCTGCAGCCGGACCTGTTTGGTCTGACCGTTGTCAATATCAAAGGCGATATACCGGCTGCCGTCGCTGTTGACATGCAGGGTATACCCATTATAAACGGCTCCGTCCCTGAAGCCGTTTCCGGCAAAGTTCGGCAGCAGCAGATTCTTGTCGGTGATCTCGATCCGATAAGAATCCATCTCTCCTTCATTGACGTTGTTTCCGGAGATCGTCGACATTAGATAGAACACATCTCCCGTATTCACTTCATCAATCGGATTATACTTGCTGTCCCGAAATTCGACACTGGCGTTTGTCAGTACCAGCGGTCCGCCGGATCGTCCGTTATTGTCCGCCGATACCGGAAACAGCATCGACGGCAGGCAGGTCACGATCATCAGGACTGCCAGCAAGACACTGATGACTCTTGTACGCAGGTGTCTTGTCTTTTCTGTCTGCATAAAAAAACTCCTCTCATTGCGGGAACGCTGCACGCAGTCTGTTTTGCATTCTTTCGTGCAAACTTTATGCGGCGTTTCCTCAGATTTTTTGCACGGGAAAACCGGTTCCCTGTGCAGATTTGCACCGTGGCAGCAACATCGACAAAAACGATATACATACCACATTTTTTACAGCAATTTCCACTAACTCCGCCACTTTTAACTGTTCAATCGTTTCCACAATCAAAAGAATATTTTGGTGTAAATCACGGAAATTACTCTGATACAACTTTATTATACTGATTATCTGTGAAGTTTTATATCACTTTTTATGTAATATCCGAAAAGTAAAAGGAAGGATCAGGAAGTCTGTTCAAACTGCTTTCTGATTCTCCAAATTTTGCAGCGGCATCTCCGGCGAATGGCTGTCCGAATTTACCCGCGTGCAACTTCTTTCAATCACATATGACGAATCCCGCCATTGTTTTTTCAAATATTTCGTGAAAAAAGCTATTGCAACCTTGCCCAAAATCCGGTATAATAAATAGTAGGGGATGTTCCAGAGGAAACGGAACAGTCCGCAGTATGGCAAATCGAAGCCAGCACTAATAAATGGCACGCCTATGCCAAATGCATTGAGGAGGATATTATGGTAGCAAAAACAACAGAAAATCCCCAGAGAGAAGAATTAAAACAAAAATTCGTAGACCGACTTCAGCTGGAGTGCAGCGTTTCTCCGGACGAAGCTTCTGACAAGCAGATCTATCAGGTGCTGTCTGCCCTGATGGTCGAAAAGCTGAAGCACAAGCGGCAGCATTTTATCAATAAAACCAATTCCGTCGGCGGAAAGAACGTTTACTATCTGTCCATGGAATTCCTGATGGGTCGTTCCCTGAAGACCACCCTGTACAATCTGGAACTGGCAGATGATGTCCGTGCGATCCTGCAGGATTATCACATCAACCTGGACAGCATTTTCGAGTGCGAACCGGACGCTGGTCTGGGCAACGGCGGTCTGGGTCGTCTGGCAGCATGCTATCTGGACGCAATGGCAACACAGGAAATCCCTGCAACCGGTCACTCGATCTGCTATGAGTACGGTATCTTCAAGCAGATTCTGGAAGACGGCTGGCAGACCGAAGAACCGGACAACTGGCTGCCGGGCGGCAGCGTATGGCTGGGGCCGGAGCCGGGGAGACGCCATGGAG
>OGPG01002267.1_pt1 | contig 11220 bp, 10 predicted proteins | sample 1552851 | NCBI WGS metagenome assembly OGPG01 (sample SAMEA2579909, study PRJEB22360) | human gut metagenome | biome: human gut; feature: human-associated habitat; material: faeces | place: Denmark | collected 2008/2010 | reverse complement strand
GGACGCGTCCTCTGGGAAAACGCCCGCCTTCCGCCGCCGGAGGACGAGCGGCTGTAATGTCCGTCCGCCCTGTTCCATGCGGGGTGCTTTTTCGGGGTCTTCCAGATGATCTGCGGATCAGGGCGTACCAGTGTGACACCGTGCCAGTTCTCCAGCTTTTCCAATTGCGAAGTGTCTAAAATGCGATATTGTTTCCAACCATTTGCTACTCTCAATTCGAGCTACTCCTTTATCTATCCTGCATTATGATGCGGCAAAAATCTTGACCTGTTCTGTGATTTCCTGTGCAGCGGCTTCGATCTGACCGGCGTTCTTTCCCTCTACCATGACGCGGATCAGCGGTTCGGTACCGCTTTCCCGCACGAGGATTCTGCCGTTGTCGCCGAGGATCGCGGTATGCTTTTCAATGACTGCTGCAATGTCGGCATCGTCCTGCCACAGTCCCTTTTTCCGGGGCTGAATGGTCACATTGTACAGCACCTGCGGGAAGCACTCCATCAGACCTGCCAGTTCGCTCATCTTCTTGCCGGACTTCTTGAGAATTTCCAGCAGCTTGATGCCGGACAGTTCGCCGTCGCCGGTAGTGGCTTCGTCCAGAAAAATGATGTGACCACTCTGTTCGCCGCCGATGTTATAGCCGCCGGAGAGCATTTCCTCCAGCACATAACGGTCGCCGACCTTGGTCGCCTTTGTGGCAATCTGATTTGCCTTGGCAAAGTGGAAGAAGCCCAGATTTGTCATCACAGTCACTACGGCAGTATTCTTTTTCAGCTTGCCCTCCTGCTGCAATGCGTGGGCACAGATAGCAATGATCTTATCGCCGTCCACCAGTTTGCCGTTCTCGTCCACCGCCAGACAACGGTCTGCATCACCGTCAAATGCCAGACCCAGATCGCACTCGTGGGTCTTTACATATTCCATCAGGTTTTCCATGTGGGTGGAGCCGCAGTTCTTATTGATATTGGTGCCGTCCGGTGATGCACTGAGCATATGTACCTCTGCACCCAGACGAGTGAACAAGGATTCTGCCGTTGCGGAGGAACTGCCGTTGGCACAGTCCAGAACCACACGCATGCCGGTACAGTCTGCGGCAATACAGTTTGCCAGATAAGAAATATAGTCTTCCTTGGCGTTGGCGTATTCCGAAATGGCACCGACTGCGGTACCGGACTGCAATGTGATCTGCTCCGGATGATCCAGAATCAGTGCTTCGATCTCTGCTTCGATCGCGTCCGGCAGCTTATAACCGGTAGCGGCAAACAGCTTGATGCCGTTGAATTCCACACTGTTGTGTGATGCGGAGATCATCACGCCGGCATCTGCACCGTGTGTCCGCACCAGATATGCCACAGCCGGTGTGGGGACAACGCCCAGCTTTACCGCTTCTGCTCCTACCGAACAAATGCCGGCACAAAGAGCCGCTTCCAGAATATCTGAGGAAATGCGGGTGTCCTTGCCGATGAAAATCTTCGCACGGTGCTTTGCCTCTTTTGTCAGCACCAATGCAGCGGCACGGCCGATCTGCATTGCCATTTCACATGTCAGTTCTGTAATTGCGACACCTCTCGCACCGTCTGTCCCAAACAATCTACCCATGATTCTTATGTTCCTTTCATACATACGGAGATCACTCCGATGTTTTTGTCAATGATTTGATATTTTTAGGCAACACCGCACAAAATGCGATTGCACGCAAAGCCGTCAGGCAAGCTTTGTACAGTGTTGCTTTAAGATTCTTCTGTGGAAAATTTCATCTGACCGTCCATACCGCCGCCGGAATCCGGCTGTTGATAGCCCAGATGCTGATACGCCAATGCAGTAGCACAGCGTCCCCGCGGCGTTCTCGCCAGAAAGCCCAGCTGCATCAGGTACGGCTCGCACACGTCTTCCAGTGTGACCGTTTCTTCACCCAGTGCAGAAGCCAGCGTTTCCAGTCCTACCGGTCCGCCGCTGTAGCCCTTGATGATCATCTCCAGCATGCGGCGGTCGTTGCTGTCCAGTCCCAGTTCGTCGATCTCCAGACGATCCAGTGCCATGTGGGCGATTTCCTGTGTGATCTCACCGTTGCCCATGACATCGGCAAAATCCCGCACCCGCTTGAGCAGGCGGTTGGCAATACGGGGTGTCCCTCTGGCACGTCCTGCAATTTCCATTGCCCCGTCAATGGAGCACGGGATCTTCAGCAGCATTGCACTCCGGCGGACAATGTCCGTCAGCTGTTCTGTGGTATACAGTTCCAGCCGCAGAATTACGCCGAAGCGGTCACGCAGCGGGCTGGAAAGCTGCCCCGCTCTGGTGGTTGCCCCTACCAGTGTAAACGGGTTCAGATCCACCCGCAGCGAACGTGCTGACGGTCCTTTTCCCATGATAATATCAATGGCATGGTCTTCCAGTGCCGGATACAGGATTTCCTCTACCTGACGGTTCAGGCGATGGATCTCATCGATAAACAGCACGTCATTCGGCTGCAAATTGGTCAGGATCGCCGCCAGATCACCGGCTTTTTCAATTGCCGGACCAGTTGTCACACGAAGATTCACGCCCATTTCATGGGCAATGATCGAGGACAAGGTCGTCTTTCCCAGTCCCGGAGGCCCGTACAGCAGCACGTGATCCAAAGGGTCGCCACGCCGCTTGGCTGCCTCGATATAGACTGCCAGATTTTCCTTGACCTTATCCTGTCCGATATATTCCACCAGCGTTTGCGGACGGAGTGTCACTTCTGCTTCGCGGTCTTCTTCCACTTCGCGGGGTGTCACCATACGCTCCTCAAACTGCATATCACTGGTTTCAATCATTTTGGTTGATTCCCTCTCTCTCAAAAGTTACGCTGTTTTCCGAATTCCTGTAACGCCAGCCGAATCAGGTCGGAGGACGACAGGGATGGATCCAGCTTTGCCACGATCGGTGCCACTTCGCTCTGGGTATAGCCCAGCGTGACAAGAGCTTCGATAGCTTCGCCCACATTGCCGCCGGACTGGGTCGCCACCGCAATCTCTCCTGCACCGGCAGTGCCGGAGAGCAGCCCGGTGGCATCGCCGGCAATCTTATCCTTGAGTTCCATGACGATTCGCTGGGCAGACTTTGCCCCGATGCCCTTGGCACGTGTCAGTGCCTTGCTGTCACCGGAAGCCACTGTCAACAGGAACTGATCCGGTGTCAGATCCGACAGAATGGAAAGGGCTGCCTTCGGTCCCACGCCGGAAACCGAGGTCAGAAGCTGAAAGCACTGCAATTCCTGCTGTGTGGAAAAGCCAAATAATTCTACGGCATCTTCCCGCACGCTCATGGCCGTATACAGCAGAACGGTTTCACCGAGATTTCCCACCTGCCCCAGTGTATGCAGAGTGGTACGGCAGGCATACCCTCCGCCGCATTCTACCACTGCCATTGCCGGTTCTTTGGCGATCAGTTTTCCATGTACACTATATATCATATTGTATCTCCTGCTTTGATGATTCTCTTTTGCAGCTGCACGCCGGTTGCACAATGTCCATGGCAAATCGCAAGGGCAAGGGCATCGGCGGCATCGTCCGGCTTCGGGATCTGTGCCAGCTTCAGAATTCGCCTTGTCATATCCATGACCTGCCGTTTTTCCGCCTTTCCGTAGCCCACGACCGCCTGCTTGACTTGCAGGGGCGTGTACTCATACATCGGAATCTGGTGCTGCTCCGCACAGAGGACAATAACACCGCGTGCCTGTGCCACATCGATCACCGTTTTCTGGTTGGAAGTGAAGTACAGCCGTTCAATCGCGATACAGTCCGGCTGAAACCGTTTCAGCAAAAAATCCAGATCGTCATAGATCGCCGTCAGACGTGCTGCAAACCGTGTGCCGGCTTCTGTGGTAATTGCCCCGTATTCCAGCGGCGTAAAATCCGCCCCGTGATAGGACACCACTCCAAAACCCACAATGGCATAGCCCGGATCGATTCCTAAAATCCGCATTTCCAGCCCTCCTGTTTGCAGGTCAGTGCCTGCCTCGTTTCACACGTACATTTCATTATAGCACAAAACGATTGCCGTTTTCAATAGCTATTCAAAATTTTATCTTGATTTTTGAAAAATAATTGTGTATAATGGAAGTTAGCATACTTTGCACACGGTAGCAGAAGCTGTTCTCACAGAAAGAAACCTCCCGCAAATTTCAAGGGTAACACCGCATCTGCACCGAAAATCCCTTCACAGAAAGGAATACAACATGGAATTACAGGAAATCCGCAATGAGATCGACCGGCTGGACAAACAGATCCAGTCTTTATTTGAAGAACGCATGCTTCTCTGCCAAGATGTTGCAAGATATAAAAAAGCACACAACATGCCGGTTTTTCAGGCAGGACGGGAACAGCAGATCCTCGACCGCGTAGAACAGAATGCCAAAGAGGGACTGGGACTGGCTTCCCGCACCATGTTCGCCAACATGATGAGCATCAGCTCCCAGTTACAGCAGAAAATGCTGGTCGCTGCCGAAGATGCCCCCAGTTTCAAAACGCCCCGCATGAAGGAAGCCGTCCGTGTCGGCTGTCAGGGCACCGTGGGTGCAAACTCCGAAACCGCCGCACAGGCATTCTTTCCGGAACGGCACATTCAGTTCTATCCGACCTTTGAGCAAGTCTTTGAAGCAGTAGAATCCGGCGAACTGGAATACGGCGTTCTGCCCATTTACAACAGCACCTCCGGAACGGTTACACAGACTGTAGACCTGATGGGAAAGTACAGCTTCTTTATCACCGCAATGAATCAGGTAGAAGTGATGCACTGTCTGGCTGCCCTGCCGGATGCTAAAATGGAGAACATCACCGAAGTGTATTCCCATCCGCAGGCACTCTCTCAGTGCAGCGATTTCTTAGATGCACGTTCTCTCCACAGCCACGACTACAGCAACACCGCCACTGCTGCCAAAATGGTGGCAGAATCCGGTGACAAGACCATTGCCGCGATCTGTTCCGAAGACTGTGCCAAGCACAACCGCCTACAGATTCTGGCTTCCCGTATTTCCAATGTTGTCCCGAACTTCACCCAGTTCATCTGCATCACCAAGGACATGCAGGTGGCGGAAAATGCGTCTGTGATTTCCGTGATGCTGTCCATTTCCAACGAGCCCGGCAGCCTGAGCCGGATTCTGAACAAATTCTTCCTGTATGGACTGGACATGACCAAAATCGAAAGCAGACCCATTCGGGACGGCAGCTTCGACGTTGTTTTTCACATCGACTTCAAGGGCAATCTCCGCGACCGGAGCATTGCCGCATTTTTGAATGATCTCTGCAAAAGCTGTCGGGATTTCAAGCTGTTGGGAAATGCTGTCGTCATGGTATAATCTGATCTATTGCAAAAACAGTTTCAAAAGCAGTCCGTTTGCCGCGGACTGCTTTTTGTCATTCCTGTTCTCCACGCATCAGTTTTGAACGAAATTCCGCCTCCCGAAACTGCTTCGGCGTAACGCCGACTTTTTTGGAAAAGACCTGTATGAAATGGCTCTGGGAAGAAAACGCCAGCAGGTTTGCAATTTCAGCGTAGCTGCGGTCGGAAAATTGCAGCATGCGTTTGGCGGACTGAATCTTTTGATCTAAAATGTAATCGTGCAGCGTACAGCCCATTTGCTCCCGAAACAGACGGGATAAGTAACTGGGGTGCAGGTGTACTTCCGCAGCAAGTTCCTCTGTGGAAATTTTTTCGTGCATATGTGAATAGATGTAGTTCAGGCACAGTGAAACCGGCTTGGAACAGACCTGCTTGATTTTCCGCTGCTGCATTCGCTTGACATAGTCCATACAAGCGTCATCATGCAGTTTCTCCACCTGATCGATGGTCGTTGCCGTGTCAATTTTACGAATATAGAAATCGCTCATACGATATGCCTGTTCCCCCGGCATGCCGCCTTCAATACAAAATCGCGATACCATTGACAGACAGACAATACAGTGATACCGGAAATTCTGCACCAAATCGTCAGAAAGCCTTACTCTCATGGCGATCTGCCGATATAATCCGGATCGCAGATTTTCCTGCACTGCATCCACATCGCCCTGCTGCACTTGATTATAAAAGCCAAATTCGACTTCCGGCGGTTCGTGCTGGTGCGTATCCTCCTGCCGTTCCTGCTCTGCTTTTTGCCATTCTAACTCCAATGTCATGAAAATCTCCTCCTACTATTTTATATCGCCTTAAATGTGAATAAATATAGAATTCCTTTCAGAAACAAATCTATAACAAAATCCTGCTCTATCCGTTCTCTCTGGCAACCTGCACTGAAAAAAGTACTGTATTTTCCAGAACAACTGGAAAATACACATCGACCTCTGCTGGTTTTTTACGGAAACATGGGAAAAATAAGAAATCCCTATAATTACTCTATGATTTCAGGGCCCAAAAAGTTGCATTTATCCTGTACAGAAATATTGTATCACATTTCTATCAAAAAAGCAAGTTTTTTGGTATCATTTTTTTGATATTCCTCGTAAAATGAAAATGCAGATATTTTAAAGGGGCATTGACTCTGGAATTATTTGGTGTTCAGCAGCATTCCCCACGGCTCTCGTTTTCACGTGTCCGCTTCATAAGCATAGCGGATTCAAAGCAATTCAAATAGAAAATTGCTTCCGTAACAGACAACAGCCACTGCTATTTCGATTGACAGGAGGTCACATCATGCGTATTTGGAAAGGCTATCAGCATGGTATCAATTTTGGCGGCTGGTTTTCACAGAAAGAGCATACCGAAAAGCATTATCAGACATTTATCACGGAAGCGGACTTTGCAACAGTTGCCCGCTGGGGACTGGATCACGTCCGGATTCCGGTGGACTATGAATTGGTAGAATCCGAGGGCGGCATTCTCAAGGAAGACGGTTTTCGCTGGATCAAGCAGTGCATTCTCTGGTGCAGAAAATACGATCTGCACATGATTTTGAATTTACACAAAACTGCCGGCTATTCTTTTGCCGATGAGTCAGATTCCGGCGAATTCTTCACCAATCTGGCATTGCAGGCTCGCTTTATCTCTCTTTGGCAGGAATTTGCAAAACGCTTTGGAAATGACAGCGATGTTGTCGCCTTTGAACTGCTGAATGAAGCGGCAGACATGCACACCGCAAAAGACTGGAACCAGATCGCTGCCAACGCCATTGCAGCGATCCGCTCTGTTGCACCGGATGTTTTTATTCTGGCAGGCGGCATTCACTACAACGGTGCCGACGGTGTGACACTGCTGGATGCACCGGCAGATTCCCGCATCGTCTACAGTTTCCACTGCTATGATCCGATCATTTTCACGCATCAGACTGCACAGTGGATCAAGGGTATGCCGAAGGACTTCCACATTGCATATCCGGACACTCTCGCCAACTATCGCCGCTGGTCCGCTGCATTCAGCAAGGAATATATCGGTTCACTTCTGCATGAAGGGCTCACAGATGTGGAAACTTCTTTCTTTGAAGCAAATCTTTCTGCGGCAATTTCTGCTGCAGAAAAATATGATGTGCCTCTGTATTGCAGCGAGTACGGTGTCATTCATCAGGCAGATCTGGAAAGCACTCTGCATTGGTATCAGACTATTTCCGCTGTATTTGAAAAGCACCACATCGGACGGGCTGCCTGGACATATAAAGAAATGGACTTCGGTCTGACAGATGCGGAAGCATTCCCCGTGATGCAGAAAGTCCTGCCTTTGCTGTAATCTATAGGGCAATACCGCACAAAGATTGTGCGGTATTGCCATAGAAATAAATTATGTTTTGATGCCCCTGCTGCTTTTTACGGCTGGGGCATTTTTGCTGCAAATTTGTCCTAACAATCTTGTCTTTACAAACGATAAATTTCATGGTATAATAGAAAAAGAAGACTTGCAACAACTGCAACGGAGGTCCATATGGTAACAAATGATGGTACGATCATTCAGATCAAACATGATATTCTGTGCGAAGTCGCAAAATTGGTTTTCGCCGGAAAATTTGAAACAGAAAAAGACGAGCTGCCCTATCGCATGATGCCCGGTCCAAAAGCAAAATACCGCTGCTGTGTCTACAAAGAACGGGAAATTGTCCGGCAGCGAATCCGCCTTGCAGAGGGGAAGGCTCCGCAGGGATCACACAACGACCTTGTGGTACAAGTCGTACAGGCGGCATGTGAGGACTGCCCTATTTCCCGCTACGTTGTCACAGACAACTGCCAGAAGTGCATGGGGAAAGCCTGTCAGCAGTCCTGTCATTTCGGAGCAATCGATATTGGCCGTACGCGGGCACATATTGACCCGCAGAAATGTCGGGAATGCGGCAAGTGTGCGGCAGCATGTCCCTACAACGCCATTGCAGACCTGATTCGCCCATGTCGCCGGAGCTGTCCGGTAGGAGCGATTTCCATGGACGAAAACGGCATCTGCATCATTGACGAGAAAAAATGTATCCAGTGCGGCAGATGTATCCATAGCTGCCCGTTCGGTGCAATCAGTTCTAAGTCCTGCTTGGTAGATGTCTGTCAGGCACTAATGGACGGCAAACATGTCTATGCCATGTTTGCTCCCTCTACAGAAGGACAGTTCGGCGAAGGCATTACTTTCGAAAGCTGGCGGAACACTCTGAAGGAAGTGGGCTTTACCGATCTGGTAGAAGTCGGACTGGGCGGTGACATGACCGCTTATGCCGAAGCAGCGGAGTGGGCAAAAGCATATCGGGAGGGCAAAAAGCTGACAACCTCCTGCTGCCCCGGCTTTGTCAATCTGATTCGTCTGCATTATCCGGATCTGATCGACAATATCTCCACTACCGTTTCCCCCATGTGTGCGGTTTCCCGCTGGATCAAGTCCAAGGATCCGGAAGCGGTAACTGTTTTTGTAGGTCCCTGCATCGCCAAAAAGAGCGAAGTCATCGACCAGCACATTGAGGGCAGTGCGGACTACGCCATGACCTACGGCGAGATCCGTGCCATTATCCGTGCCAAGGGCGTTACCATTCACGAAGCAGAGGAAACCAATCAGCAGTCCAGCACTTTCGGCAAATGGTTCGGCAACAGCGGCGGTGTGACAGATGCCGTATTGGAAGGCATGAAAGAACAGGGCGTGACCGACGAAGTCAATGTGGAACGCTGCAACGGCACTGATGCCTGCAAACGTGCCCTGCTGATGCTGAAAATGGGCAGATTCTCCGGCGACTTTATCGAGGGCATGGCTTGCGACGGCGGCTGTGTAGGCGGTCCCAGCCGCCACGGTGAAGTGAACAAGTTCAAACGTGCCAGAGAAAACATGATCAAAAAGGCAGACAACCGCAGCATTCATGAGAATCTGGAAAAGCTGGGAGCAGAACAAATCCCCATGCACCGCGAAGAATCTCTATAAGAAAAAGCACTGAACTGCATATAGCATACATATGGCAATACCGCACAAAGATTGTGCGGTATTGCCATAAAAAAATCCCCGAAAACCGGAACAAATCCGGTTTCGGGGATTTTGTATTTTTTATTCGGCATCCGCCTGATTCTTCCGGTATGCCAGATAGCTTTCCAGAATAATCGTTGCCGCAACAGCATCTACCACGGCTTTCCGCTTTTTGCCTCTGGTATTGGTGACATTCAGGTAGGAATGTGCTGAAACTGTGGTACAGCGTTCGTCCCACATCACCACCGGCAGACCGGTCAGTTCTTTCAGACCGTCCCCGAACTTCTGACACAGTTCCGCACGTTCTCCCACGGTACCATTCATATTCTTGGGATAACCTACCACCAGCAGTTCTGCACGGTGTTCCTTAGCAGCGGCAGCGACTTTTTCCTGACACTGGGTAAAGTCCTTTTCCGAAATCACCCCAGCCGGAGAAGCCAGCATTTCGCCCTTATCGCAAACGGCAAGCCCTGTACGGGCATCGCCGAAATCTACGCCCATAATAATCATAAAACACCTCACTTACCACGGCTGCACGGTACCGATAATTTCCTGCACCGAAGCAATATGATGTGCGTCCAGCCAGTCGTTCATCTCCGAAATGATACGAACCGGAGCATAAGGATCTGTGAAAATAGCAGCTCCTACCTGCACGGCACTGGCACCTGCCATCATCATTTCAATGGCATCTGTACCACTGGACACGCCGCCCATACCGATTACCGGAATGGAAACCGCCTGTGCGACCTGCCAAACCATACGCACAGCAATGGGAAAAACCGCAGGGCCAGACATGCCGCCGACATTGTTCCGCAGAATCGGGCGGCGATTTTCGATATTGATCCGCATGCCCAAAAGGGTATTGATGAGGGAAACGCTGTCGGCACCGGCGGATTCCACTGCCTTGGCAATATCGGTAATGCTGGTGACATTGGGAGAAAGCTTTACGATCAGCGGCTTCTTGGTTGCCTTTCGCACTGCTGCGGTAATCATTTCCGCACTCTCACAGTGCACGCCAAACGCTGCCCCGCCCTTTTTCACGTTAGGGCAGGAGATGTTCAATTCGATCATATGCACATCGGTTTCGTCCAGCTTTTCCGCAATGGAAACGCATTCCTCTACGGTAGAACCGGCAATATTTGCCAGAATCACAGTATCCTTTGTCAGGAGATTCGGCAGTTCCCGTTCCAGAAACGCGTCGATTCCCGGGTTCTGCAACCCTACCGAGTTCAGCATACCGCTGGGAGTTTCGGCGATACGGGGAGCCGGATTGCCCGGACGGGGCTGTCCGGTTGTACCCTTGGTGGCAATACCGCCCAGTTCCGAAAGCGGGAACAGTTTCTCGTACTCTCTGCCGTAGCCAAACACGCCTGATGCCGGAATGATCGGATTTTTAAAGGATACGCCAGCTACATTTACTGCTAAATTTGCCATTACCAAACAACCTCCTCTGCCGGAAATACCGGACCATCTTTGCAGACGTGTCCCATCACGGATTTGCCTTCCCGTTCCAGCTGGCATGCACATACCAGACAGGCACCAATGCCGCAGCCCATGCGTTCTTCCATGGAAACCTCACAGCGAACGCCGTACTCCTTTGCGGCGGCAGCCACGAATTTCAGCATGGGGCGTGGGCCACAGGCATATACCATGTCCACGTCACCCTTTGCAAGCTGTTCTTTCAGCGGCTCTGTAACCAAATCCTGTCTGCCGGCAGTGCCGTCATCGGTACAGAGAATGGTTTCCGCACCAGATGCGTGGAATTCGTCCTGCAATGTGGCAATGTTTGCCGAACGAAAACCACATATTGCTGTGGCACGTTCGCCATACACCTGTGCCAGCGACAGCATA
>OGPG01002264.1_pt1 | contig 11226 bp, 8 predicted proteins | sample 1552851 | NCBI WGS metagenome assembly OGPG01 (sample SAMEA2579909, study PRJEB22360) | human gut metagenome | biome: human gut; feature: human-associated habitat; material: faeces | place: Denmark | collected 2008/2010 | reverse complement strand
ATCGCCCGGTTTAAAATCGGACATACTCCACGGAAAAACCGGCTTAATGCCGCAACCTCCCGCTTCATCGCATATCTTGTGCAGTCACACAAGCATTATTATAAACGAAATACCGCATTATTTCAACCTTTTCGGCAAAATAAGCGGTATAGAAGTTTTTAAGATATTTTTAATTAATTTTGTTTAATTTGTACATACTCCCGTTTGTCGATTTTATGTTATAATTAGGCAGACGAAAATGTCTTTTCTATGCTATTGTATATAAGGGATTCCATTTTGTCAATTGTGCAGTTTTATGAAAAGGAATGACAGACAATGAAACATTTGTATTTTGGCGACGGTAAGGGCAAAACCACAGCCGCTGTAGGAATTGCCGTCAGGGCGGCAGGCAGTAACCTCAAGGTGCTGTTTGTGCAATTTTTAAAAACGGAATTTTCGGGTGAACGCCATGTTCTCAGCCACACCGAGAATGTGACTCTCACGCTCTGCCCCGCCGACCTCAAGTTCACATTTCAGATGAACGAAAAGGAAAAGGCTCAGGCGGCAAAAATTTTCAAGGGTATTTTTGACCACAGTGTCACACTTGCCCTGACCGAAAAATACGACATGGTTGTATTTGACGAGATTATTGACGCAATCAATGCTGAAATGCTCACCGAATCCGAGGTTGTTGAGTTCATCACCAACGCTCCCTCAAGCATGGAAATCATTATGACAGGTCATAACCCGTCACAAAAAATGATTGACCTTTGCGATTATGTAACCGAGTTCAAGAAAATCAAACATCCCTACGATCGAGGCATCACCGGCAGAATCGGTGTTGAATTTTAATTTTAAGTTTGTGTAGATAGTTTAATTTACAAAAACATAAAACGCTCGAGCGTAGCGCTTATAAAATCGTATCCGACACCACCCGATTTATGGGTGGTTATTTTTTTGCATTGTTTTATGGGGAATGTGGGATATAACGGATTAAAGAATTACAGAAAAACGGCTGTCACTTGACGAAAGTCAATTCATCAGCAACAGCCATTTTTAATTCAATTGAATATTAAAAAGCCTACTTGAGCCATACGATATCCGTATCGGTTGCAAGGTTGTCAATTCCGTAAAGCACAACAACCTGTTCGGGGTTGTAGGTTGTCACAAGGTCTGACACGCTTTCCTTATAATAACGCAGGTCAACCAGAACCACCTTGCTGTAATTTTCTGCAAGGAACGGTGCAAGGCTGTGCGAAAAGCTGTCCTTGATGAGAAGAATTGTGCCGTTCTTTGCATTGGTGTTTGTAATCTCCGTGAGAGCGTGATTGCCGTCAATAAACACGGGGTACTTGTCGTCCTCTTTGAGATGGTCGGTAAAGTACATTGAACCCGAAGTTTTAATATTTGCACCCTCGGTAATTTTTACGGAGATATTCCTGTCGGAATTTTTAGGGTTATTCCAAATTTCGATATTATCTGGCGGAGTGAGCCAAAAACCGCTTGAAGAATATGTTGTGCCGTAAAAATCGGGGTAGCTGTCTTTTTTCAGGGTTGAATCATCAATCGGAGTAATGCCGAGTGCCTTGCAAAGCTCCTGATAGCCCGTGTAAGCACCCTTTGTTGTCCAATGGTGGTCGGTTTTGTAGTAAAGCTGACTGCCGTTTTTGTATTCGCTCTTAAAGCGTTCACGCAAATCGACAAATCCGATTTTATCCTTTGAAAGCGTTGAAGAAATCTTGCTTATATCCTCATCATCGTTGTATTTATCGTGGAATGTCGGAAGCACATCATCAACAATATATCCTGTTGACGGAACGAGCATAACCGTTGTCGGAGTGTCGATTGATTTTGCAAAATCCGCAACCGCACCGATATTCTTGTCGAGGTTGTTCTCAGTTGAAACAGGCTTGTTGATAAGGTAGCCGTTTTTGCAGTTATACACACCGCTTGCACCGTTGTTACCCTCCGCAAGGGCGGTGTATGCGTTAAGACCCACCCATGTGTTTCTCTGCGGAAACCTATCGGCAAAGAATGTTTCAAACTCACTGCCGAAATCACCCGAAAGCAATTTTTCGGCTGTAACCTCCGGAAACTTCTGTAAGTATCTTTTTTCGGAAGAGCTGTAGTCGGGCTTCGGAGAAAAGATAAACCACAAAGCCATTCCGTATATGAAAATCAGAAATACAACCGCAGGAATGTATTTTCCGATTTTATTTCTGTTATCAGCAAAATGCATATATATTCACCTGACTTTTTCTAATTGTTCACAGCCGTTTTAAAATCTGAAATAAAGGAACGGGTTGTAGCTCTGATTAACAAGGCTTGCCGTGCTGACAGCAAGAACACCCATACAGTAGAGTGTTTCGGGAATCCACATAAAGCGTCTGTGTTCAAAGCGTGTGTAAAGCATTGTTGCAAGCGGAGTTGACGCAACAGCCGCAATAATAAGCATTGGCAGGTTGCTCATAATAAGATTGAACGCCTGATCACCGCAAATTCCGTTGCCGAAATTGAAAAGGTCAACCATAAACTCACCGAGCTGTCCGACATCCGTGAAGTAGAAAAGTCCCCAACCGATGATTATGATAAACAGAGTGTAAATGTGCTGAACAAATGACGGCAGTCTGTCGAGAAATTTTTTGAGTACGAATTTTTCAAGAATAAGAAGAAGTCCGTAGTAAAGTCCCCAAAGTACAAAGTTGTATGCCGCACCGTGCCAAAGACCTGTAAGTCCCCACACGATAAGAAGGTTGAGAATCTGCCTTTTAACGCCCTTTCTGTTACCGCCGAGAGGAATATAAACATATTCTTTGAACCATGTCGAAAGGGAAATATGCCATCTTCTCCAAAAGTCTGTAATCGACTTTGCGATGTAGGGATAGTTAAAGTTTTTAAGAAACTCGAATCCCATCATATTGCCAAGACCGCAAGCCATATCGGAGTAACCCGAGAAATCAAAGTAAATCTGAAATGTATAGGCTATCATACCCACCCATGTTCCGACAACACCGTTTTCATCGGTTGTTGCAAAAATGTTTGTTGTGAGCGTTCCCATGGTGTTTGCGATAATTACCTTTTTTGCAAGACCGACCATAAAGAGCTTTACACCCTTTGTGAACATTTCAAGCGTTTCACGGCGGTTTACAAGCTGTTCGGCAACATCACGGTAACGGACAATCGGACCTGCAATAAGCTGCGGAAAAAGTGCAACATAAGTACCGAAGTTGATAAAGTTCTTCGACACGGGCGCATCGTCACGGTAAACATCAATAACATAGCTCATTGTCTGGAATGTGTAGAAGCTGATGCCGATCGGCAGGCTGATTTGAAGCTCCGGAATATTGAGAAACGGCAGCATATTGAGCGTTTCGGTTATCATTCCCGTATATTTAAACACCGCAAGAATACCTATATCAAGCACGCAGGTAAGAATCAGAAACAGCTTTTTCTTTTTGGCGTCGGCTCTGTATTTGTCAACAAGCCAACCGCCTATGTAGTTGAAGAAGATGTTGAACACCATGAGCAGAACAAGCTTAGGTTCGCCCCAACCGTAGAATATAAGGTTTACGATAAAGAGAAAAATATTGCGTCCCTGCCTTGGCACAAGATAATAGGCAAGCAAGGTAATCGGCAGATACGCAAACATAAATACAAGGCTCGAAAATACCACTTGTTTTATCCTCCTGCAAATTTAAATTCATAATTTTTTCAAATACCATCCTACATATTTTAACTTATTGAAGATTTGCCGTCAACATACAAATTATATGATTTTTTGCCCGTAAAGAATAAAAGTAATGTTTATGATTTTATAGGATAATAAATCACATTCGTGCGGTAAAACATTCAGATATGTAAAATCATTATTTGACATTATACACAAAAAACGGACTGTCAGATGACAGCCCGTAGATTGCAAATAATCAAATTATTTAGTTGCGTTGTATGTCTTTGATAAAATGTTTGTACCGTCTTTAGTATTGATTTTTACAACAACTGACGGATCGTCAATGCCAACTGATTCCTTAATACTGTTTGCAATGCCTTCATATGTTGACGACAATGATTCAAAAGCTGATTCAAGGCCTGACTTTACAGTATCAAGTGATTCCTCAGGGAGTTCAGTCTTGTAAGTAAGGTCATAAACTAAGCTCTTGCCTTCAGCCCTAACATCAACATCCATCATTGATTCATATGTCGACTTCATAGAGTCGAGTTCTTTCTGGCATTCGTCTGATGCAACATAGTTAGCGAGCTTCTGCTCAGGTGAATCACCGCAACCTGCAAAGCAGAAGATTGATGTTACTGCGATAAGTGCTGCAACAAGTATAAGTGCAATTTTTTTCATTGTTTTACTCTCCTTAAAAACATAGTGGCTAAATTGTACTATAATAGCATTATATTGTCAACAGTTTATACAATATTCAATTTTTGTGCTAATTTAATTTTATCTTGCTCTTATTTTTTGTCAATCATTGCCAACGGTAAACTTGTATTTCCTTGCAAATTCCTTTGTTTCGTTATTACGCACGACTTCGCTCTGATTTTGCTCAACAACGCTCGTTATAGCACCCACATCAATCCATATCTCGTTATTGCTTTCTTTTTGGCTCTCATCAAACACAAGCTCAAGTCCGAGATGCAAATGACTTTCGGTTATTCCGTTTGTATTTTCGGTATCGCTGTAACCCGTTCTTCCCACATAACCGATTACATCGCCTGCACAAACCTTGTCGCCCTCTTTTAAGTTTTCTGCAAACGGACGGTTCTGCCTTAGGTGTGCATAGTACCAATAGCGTTTTTTGTCGGCAGAACGGATTCCGATTCGCCAACCACCGTACCTGTTCCAGCCCATAATTTCAACCGTTCCCGACTCAACCGCCACAACAGGTGTGCCGACAGCCGCCATAAGATCATGCCCGAGGTGCGGTCTTGTGTAGCCGTAGGTTCTGACCGCACCGAAATCATCATAGCAGGAATACGAAAAGATTTGGCAATCGGTGAAAACCAACACAAGCCGTAGTCTTTTTCAGTGCCGTTTGAAGTTTCTTTTTCGTAATCACCGACAATTCCCGAAAGTGCCGCACCGTATGCCTGAGAGTAATAGTTGAAATATTTCATATCCTTTGTCAGGTTTTCAACGGTTTCGCCGTTTTTGATTTTGTCGGCAAAATTTGTCATATCGCTGTATTTGTACTTTGTAAAATCGCCGCCGTATTTCGCACCGAGATACGCAAGCGTGGTTATGCAGTCGGTATGCCTGTCGTCATCGTGAGTTTGTATGTCGAGGTCAACGGCATTTTGCAAAGCGTCTTTCGTAACATTAAATTCAACATATTTTATGTAGTTTTTTTGCGTGTCCTTTCCGCCCGTAAACACGACAGCCGACAATGCCGCAAGCATTACGCAAAAAAACACACAGAGCAGTTTTTTCATATCAATCACCGATAATGTATATGAAAAACGGCATACAGTTATTCATTGCGGCTTTGCCGTAAAATGAAAAAAACAGCGGTGTAACTCGCTGTTTCTTCCATATTTTAATTAAAGAGAGAGGAAAAATATATCAAATGAAAATCTTGTAAGCTGTTTAACATGGGTTATCACCACTTATTCTGTCACACTCGGGCAAGACTTGTTATAAATCAAGCCGTTCTGCCTTTACGAACTGTAAATAAGGGTTGTTTGTTAACCCTTTCTTATGTTGTGAGTTTATTCTATCATAAATCAGGAAATGAGTTATGATAGAATCACCCATCAAGAATTTTGCAGAGCAAAATTTGAGAGGAATATAAATTGACATAATAAGCACTTTGCAAAATTATAAATCTAATCACACTTGCTGTGCTTATTCTATCATAAATCATGAAATGAGTTATGATAGAATCACCCATCGAAAATTTTGCAGGGCAAAATTTGAGGGGAACATAAATTGACATAATAAGCACTTTGCAAAATTATAAGTCTAATCGTACTTGCCGTGCTTATTATATCACGGCAATCGTGACAGAATAATGACAAACAAGAGAATGTTTTGAAAATCTTTTAAAAAAATTTTCTGATTACGCTTTATCCACTGTAAATGTTAATTTATTGTCGGAAATATTGATTTTACCGCCGATATTTGCAAAATAAGAGGCTAAAAATCGATATACTTCGTCCTTCTCTGCTTCATCAAACGAAAAATACTGTCCTCCGCAGGCATCGTGAAAATGTAGATACACTCCGAATTTTTCGTCAAGAATCCTCTTGAATTCAAGCACCTGTGAATATGAAAAATTCATAATAAGCTCCTTAAAGCAGGTTTTCTTTTTCAAAAGCCTGTCTTAAATCTTCGATGATATCTTCGGCATCCTCAATACCAACGCTGAAACGGAAAAATCCGTTGTGGAATTCTTCTGGATAAAGATACTGTCTTTCATCGTTTTCACCGAGAAATACGATAAGGCTTTCATCGTGACCGAGTGATACAGCCGATGTGATTACTTTAAGATGTGTAACAAAACGGTTGTAGGTATCGTGGTCGGCTTTAAGTCCAAACGAAAGCACTCCGCCGAACCCGTTTTTCATCTGCTTAACTGCAACATCGTGATTCGGGTGATCCTCAAGTCCCGGATATGCAACAAAGCTTACACCTTTGACCGTTTTCAGATAACGAGCAACCTTGAGGGCATTTTCGTTGTGCTGTTTCATACGCAACGGAAGTGTTACCGAACCTCTCATAATCAGCCATGCATTGAACGGGCTGATTGTTGCGCCGAGGTTAATCTGCGACTGCGCACGGATAATGTCAAGGTATTCTTTTTTGCCGATGATTGCACCTCCCATTGCATCACCGTGACCGTTGATGTACTTTGTAAGGCTTTCAACGGTAAAGTCTGCACCGAGTTCAATCGGTCTTTGGTTGAACGGAGAAGCAAATGTGTTGTCAACCGACAAAAGTGCGCCGTTTGCATGGGCAAGCTCTGCAATCTTTTCAATATCGGAAATTGAAAGAGTAGGGTTACCCGGTGTTTCAATGTGAATGAGCTTTGTGTTCGGACGGATTGCCGCCTTAACTTTTTCAATGTCGGTTGTGTCAACAATTGTTGTTTCAACACCGAATTTGTCTTTGAGAAGTTCGTTCAGAAGTCTGTAAACCGCAATATATGTTACGCTTGGAAATACAACATGGTCACCGCTTTTGAGCAATGCAAAGAAAAGTCCCGACAGAGCCGCAACACCGCTTGCAAGAACAACGCAATCCTCTCCGCCCTCAAGGGACGCAAGCTTTTCCTGAAGATACTGCTGATTTGAACCGCCGTTGCGTGTGTAGAGGTTTTTGCCTGCACTGCTCCATTTGAGGTCGCTCGGATCATATGGGAGTTCATAGCTGTTTGCCATTGTGATAGGTCTTTTGATTGCTCCTGTTTCGCTGTCAACATCATTGCCCGTGTGAACAGCCCTTGTCTGAAATCCGAATTCATCACCAAAATTTCTTTTTGCCATAACTGTACTTCCTTTCTTAGCATGATTTTTATGTGCTTGATTATGTATGTGTTTTCTTTCTACTATTCCTATGTATTTAGTATGTTTTAATTATAGCACCATTTTTTGCATTGTCAAGATTAATTTTATAAATGGCGAACACGGTTTGCGACCGCCGCCTGTGGCGGATAAAGGGAGCATAGCGCTGTCTGAAATATAGTCGCAAGGCTACCCCTACTGATTCCATATAAAACAAAAATTGCATCAGAACCTTATTCGGGCATCTGATGCAATCTTTTTATCTAACTATCTTCTCGAATTGACAGCGGTGGCACACCGCCGACTGTAATTTTACATTTTCAATTTTCAACTTTCAATTCGCAATGCTCATTGCATTACCGAGTTTGCCATAATATATTTTCTGAGCGGTCCCTGCATAATGGATTCAATCTGCTCGGGTTCATCGGGCAGAAGAATAAGAATCTGATTTGCGGCTCTGACAACATATCCGTCATCGCCGTTTTCATTTTTCAGCTTTTTGCAGTCATTAACAGGGGTTTCACACAAAGCACGGGAAATTATGCTTTTTATTCCCTTTTCATCGTCAAATCCGAGTCCGCCGACAACGAAAACCGCATTCAGTTTTTTGAAAGCGTCTGTAAGTTCATTTCCGAGTTGTTCGGAATCGGTTGCAAAGCAGGTTTTGACGAGTTCAAGGTCAAGCTCGGAAAAGGATTTTTGCAAAGCTCTTTCGCAAAACGAGGTTTTGCGAGCAGCGAAAAATACAAGCCTGCAATTCATTTTCCGTCCTCCTACTGTGCGTTTGCGTATTCGGGTTTCAGCGTTGCCTTGAATTTTGGTGCAATGCTCAAATTAGCCGTTACCTTTGTATAGTCATAGGTGGTGTCCCAACCCTCAAAGGTGTAGGTATAATACTCATCACTCGGTTTTTTCGGTACGGTCTTAGGCACAACCGCCGACTTGCCGTACTCAACCTTTTGCGTTGACAAAGCTGAACCGTCGTAGTTAAGGAAGGTTACATTGCAATAAACCTTTGCCTTTGTTGTAGGCTGTGGCTTTTGCGTTACAACCTGACCTTTTGTATCTGTTGCGGTTGTAGCCTCGGTTTTCTTGGTTACCTTTTGGTTCTTAAAGCTGTAATCTCCGTCATACCAGGTAATCTGACCTTTTTTGTAAGCTGTGTCAAAGTCTGTGACGGTAGGTCTTGTACCGCCGTAGGATGAGTAATAAACCTGTGGCCATACTGCATTCTTATTAAGCGATGCCTTTGAAACATCAACCTTTGTTGACTCGCCCGCTCTTACCTTTCTTGCAACAACAACCGTTCTGAAGTTTGTGAACTCATACGAACAGGTTGAAAGTGTTACAAGCTCATCGTCCTCGTTTACATCAACAGGACAATTAAAGAGTGAACGAACACGGACATTGTAAACATAGTTCATAAAATCCTTGTCATTTTCAAAGTCGCTTATCATGTAGTTGAAGAAATCGCCGTGTGCGGTAAGAGTGTTTGTCTTGAACACGGAGATAATCTTATAAGTACCTTTGCCCTTTGGAGTGTCAAAACGGAAGGTCGGAACTTCTTTGTAGAAATCGAGATCCCCCGTTGTTCCGCCGAACTTCATAAGGTCACCGAACATTGAACCGTCCTGAATGTGGTGAGAGTGAAGAACAAGGTTCTTACCGTCTGTACCCTTTGTTGAACGGTAGTCAACAAATACGCTTCCGAAGCCGTCCCACTCATTCTTGTAGTTGTGGTTAAGGTAATACTGTTGCGGTGTGCTGTCTGCCTTATGCCAAAGAACGGGGTAGTCAATGTGGGTATCCTTCATCTGAATCCAGCCGACAATTTCATCGTTGATTTTCAGAAGTTTATCCCAATTGATTGTGTCATCCTTTTTCTTTTCGGGTGTTGTTTCACCGTCATCAACGCTGTGAGCAATTCGCTGAATCTCGCCGTTAAGCTCGGCATTTCTCAGGCTGAGGTAAATCATATTGTAGAACAACAGCGAAAGTGCCGTAAGAAACACGAGAAACGAAACAATTACAACGCATTTTCTTGTAACTTCCTTTGAACCGTCACCACGCATAGGAATGAAGTTGTTGACAAAACCTGTCTTTGCCGGAACAAATTCCTTGTCGCTGAAACCGTTAGGATAGTCAATTGCAGAATTTTCAAAGTTTGACTTTGCTCTTATGCAGGCAAGACAAACCATATCTTCGGGATTTTCACCTGCAAGATCCGATTTTGGAAGAACGGCAACCTGAATACCACGGTACATAAAGCAGTAGCCACGATAGCCGTTGCCCATATCTTTAAGACTGAAAATTCTTGACTTTTTACGGAACATTCTGTACTTGTCCTCAAGCTGTTCCATCTCTTCCTTGTCTGCCTTACGCTTTTTGGCATCGAGAAAATCAAGATTTCTCTTTCGCCAATAGTCCTTCGGCACAGGAGTATTCTCATACTTCTCGGATGCCGCAACAACCTCGGCAAACCTTTTGCGGAACGATGTGCTATCCTTTGTTGTAAGAGCCTCTGCAATCACAACCTGATCAGGCGCTTTTTCGCTTTTCGCAAGCTCGTTAAGTGCAGAAATAATTTTAGAATATGAAGGTGAAACGCTTTTTACTTTGGTTACGGAAAAGCCGTTTTGTTCAAGCTTTTTTGCAATTTCACCGCTTGTTTGAGAAAGGTCAGCGGAATTTTTGCCCGTTAAGGAAAAAATCTCAACATCCATGTCAATTCCCCTTTCAATCGTTTGATTATTCATCATCAGCCGAAATTCTTGTAACTTTTAGGTTCTGAAGAGCCTCCTCAACAAGAGGTCCGAAGTTCGGCTTTTCCTGAGCCTCTTTTACATATTTGAGAACAGGTCTTGTACGGGGATGCTTTGGTGTGAACACGGTACAGCAGTCCTCATACGGCTCAATTGATATATCGTAGGTATCAATCTTGTAGGCAATGTCGATAATCTCCTGCTTATCCATACCTATTAGCGGTCTGAACACGAGCAAATCGGTCGCCTCATCTGTGCACGAAAGCGCACCGATTGTCTGGCTTGCAACCTGACCGAGGCTTTCGCCTGTGATGAGTGCCTGACATTCGTACTTTTCGGCAATCTTTTCTGAAATTTGCATCATCAGGCGGCGCATAATGATTGTGAAAAGTTCCTCGGGACATTCATCCTTGATTTTCTCCTGCAGCTTTGTAAACGGCACGGTGTACATAACCATATCGCCTGCATATCTGCTGACTCTGCGGAGAAGTCTGACAACCTTGTCTTCGGCTCTGGGGCTTGTGTAAGGCGGACTTGCAAAGTGAATTGCAGTAAGTCTGATACCTCTTTTTGCCATCATATAAGCGGCAACGGGAGAGTCAAGACCTCCGCTGATGAGAATTGCGGCTCTTCCGCCTGTGCCGACCGGAATACCGCCTGCTCCTCTTACCGGCTCACCGTGAACATAAGCGCCGAAGTCACGGATTTCAACATTTACAACAAGGTCGGGGTTGTGAACATCAACTTTGAGGTGCGGAAACTTTGAAAGGATTTCACCGCCGACCTCTCTGCAAATTTCGGGAGATTTAAGCGGAAACTTCTTGTCGCTTCTCTTCGCCTCAACCTTGAAGGTTTTTATATTTTTAAGCTGATTTTCAAGATATTTCGGAGCTGTTTCAAGAACGGATTCGATTGTTTTTTCACAAACGGCGGGTCTTGAAAAAGCGATAATTCCGAAAACCCTTGAAAATCGTAT
>OGPG01002261.1_pt1 | contig 11237 bp, 10 predicted proteins | sample 1552851 | NCBI WGS metagenome assembly OGPG01 (sample SAMEA2579909, study PRJEB22360) | human gut metagenome | biome: human gut; feature: human-associated habitat; material: faeces | place: Denmark | collected 2008/2010 | reverse complement strand
GTGGGCTTCAAGCTCGACTACGTGCGCAACCGGATGCAGGCGTTCATCGACCAGATGCTCTACTACGCCAGACTGAAAAGCGATTCCAAGGATTATCTCATGGAGAGCATAGATGTGGAAGAATGCGTGGATGAGGTGATAGCTGACTACAGATCCCTGCTTGAGGAGAAGGGCATACGGGTCAGAAAGTGTCTTGAGAATGGAGAGGTGTACAGTGACCGCAGGGGATTGCAGTTTATACTCGGTCAGCTTGTGAGCAATTCCATGAAATACACAAATGAGCAGCCGGAGATATCATTTGACTTCTGGACGGCGGGGGACAAAAAGCTGCTGTCCGTGAGTGACAATGGCATAGGTGTAAAGAGCTGTGACATGCCATACATATTCGAGAAGGGTGTCACGGGTGATTCGGGTGAGAACAGGAAGCATGGGACTGTATCTTGTCAGTGAGATGGCGCATGACCTAGGCATCACAGTGACGGCAAATTCAAAGTGGCAGAATGGATTTGAGATAGTACTTGAATTCCCGGATGTGGAGACAAAGATATAAAAGTGAGGAGGCAGATACAGCGTTGTGCGTATCTGCCTCCTCACTTTTTACCGGGATATTTTATAATAAATTTATGAGTGGCGGTCTGTTAATAATCACTTTGATATTTTATAATGTAAGCATTGGTTGTAATTTAGTTGATGGTGCAAAGTCAGTTTACGTGACTGAAACTCAGTGGGAAAGGAGAATATAATTATGGAGATCAGAAAAGCGACAGCAGAGGATTTTGATATTGTATTTGATTTTATAGAAAAATTATGGACATATAATACATATGACAGGGAAGAAATACGCAAAGTATATATGGACGTCATAGATGACGAACGCAGCTTTGCGTTTTTATTATGGGATGAAGGCATTTGCAGAGGCATGTGCCATGGAGACTATTTAAATACATTCTGGATGTCGGGGCTCACATGCTATGTGTCAAGTCTCATAACAAGAGAGGAGGACCGTGGCAAGGGATATGGTGTGGCACTCCTGGATCATGCAAAGGAGCTTGCAAAGCAGAGGGGATGCAAGGCAATCACCCTTGATTCCGGACTTCCGAGGACAGGGGCACATGGCTTCTACGAACACTATGGATTTGAAAAGAGCTGTTATGGCTTCGAGATGATGATATAAATTATCTGCAGAGATTTGTAAGGAGGCAAAATATGTGTACAGCAGCGACATATAAGACAAAGGATTTCTATTTTGGAAGAACGCTGGATTATGAATTCTCGTACGGCGATGAGATTACCGTGACTCCGAGAAATTATCCGTTTGAATTCAGATATATGGGCAGGATGGACAGCCATTATGCCATGATAGGAATGGCACATGTGGCGGGTGACTATCCTCTCTACTATGATGCTATAAATGAGAAGGGACTTGGAATGGCAGGCCTGAATTTCGTTGGAAATGCCGCGTATCAGGAAGTGGATGAGAGCGGTGACAGGGACAATGTAGCTCAGTATGAGTTTATTCCATGGATACTCGGAAGCTGTGCCAGTGTAGGCGAGGCAAGGGTGGCACTGGATAGGATGACTCTGACAGGAACACCATTTTCTGAGCAGCTTCCTACGGCGCAGCTCCACTGGATCATTGCGGACAGAAATGGTGCCATAACAGTGGAGTGCATGGCTGACGGACTTCATGTGTACGAGAATCCGGTTGGAGTCCTCACGAACAACCCGCCATTTCCTCAGCAGATGTTCCTGCTCAACCAGTATATGGGACTGTCACCGAAGCATTTGCACCAGAAGTTGGATTGAGCGCTTACAGCCGCGGCATGGGGGCCATAGGACTTCCTGGGGATCTGTCGTCCACGTCAAGATTTGCCAGGGTGGCATTTGTGAAGCAGAACAGTCTGCCTGCGGATTCTGAGGCTGAGAGTGTAAGCCAGTTCTTTCACATACTTGGCTCTGTGGATCAGCAGAGGGGCTGCTGTGAGGTCGCACCTGACAAATACGAGATCACGATATACACCTCATGCTGCAATGCAGACAAGGGTATATATTACTACAATACCTATGAGGGACATCAGATAAATGCTGTTGATATGAACAGGGAGGATCTGGACGGCGCAGAGCTTGCCAGATACCCTCTTATCCAGGGGGAGAATATCAATTGGCAGAACTGATGTATGTGGCTTACAAGGGAGAAAGGATGCTGTATGAGTAAAAGCAAGGTTACAATAAAAGAAATAGCGGAGATGGCTGGGGTGTCAATAGCCACGGTATCACATGTTATAAATAGGACGAGGTATGTAAGACCTGAGCTTGTGGATAAGATAGAGAAGATCATTGTAGAGACAGGATACCAGAATAAGATAGCTGATAAGGAGAGAAAACTGCTGGTTGGACGGGAGTCCACGATAGTTGCAGTCATTCCAAACATTGAAAGTACTATATACAGAGATATGGTAGCTTATGTGAAGCAGCTTGTCAGTGTGCAGGGATATCAGTTCCTTGTGGCGATAACAGACAATGATCTCAAGGAGGAGGCGCAGGTGCTTGCCGGACTTCTGGTGAATAAGAAGGTTGCAGGGATCATACATGCGCCGGTGAGTGATGTGGCATCTAACTACACAAAACTCATACAGTCGGGTGTTCCATTTGTCTGCGTGGAGAGAAATATACTTGGATCAGGGATAGACTCGGTTGAGTTTCGCGACCGAGAGGCTATATTTAAGGGCGCAGATTATCTGCTTGCGAGTGGACACAAAAATGTTTTGTTTTTCAGAGAGAGTACGGACAGTACCACCAGGGATGAGAGAACAAAAGGTTTCCTGAATGCTCTGGAGAAATACAATATAAATACAAATGATGCAAACATTGTTGATGTGACGTTGGAAAAAGGAGAGGATGACTGCATGCTGGCTATTCAGAAAGCCCTGCGCAGATACAGGCCGACCGCTGTACTTGCGGGGGGCAACAGAATAACTCTTTATCTTATGAAGACACTGAGAGATATGGGAATCGACTGTCCGGGAGAGATATCTGTGGTTGGATTTGGTGATGAGAGCTGGTCTGAACTTACTTATCCACCTCTTACAATACTGAGAAGAGATGTGAAGGGACTAAGTGCCAAGGCTGTTGGGATGTTGTTTGAGAAGATCAATACGGGAGTTGCCATATCGCATGACTGTTATGCAGATGTAGAGCTTGTAGTCAGAAAATCCACAAAGATGCTTGACAATGGACCATTTGGAGATAAAGCGGCAGCGCCGGATTCGGTTGTACTGACAAAAGAAGAGAAACACAGACTAAAGGCAGGACATTACAGGGTTGCGATCTCTTTCCACTATACCGGAACGTCTTGGGCAGAATTGCATGAGAAGGGAATTCGGGAGGAACTTGAGCAGTTTGGAATAGATGTGGTGTCGGTTATGGATGCGCACTTTGACTCGGAACTGCAGAATGCACAGCTTGATGGCATAAGACTTCAGAAACCGGATGCAGTTATAGCTATTCCAGCGGATGACAGCCGTACCAGAGAAAAGTTTCAGGAGCTTTCAAAAGTGTCAAAGCTGGTGTTCATAAGCAATGTTCCAGATGGTATGTCCAAGAACAGCTATGTGTCCTGTGTATCAGTAAATGAGTCGGAGAATGGAACGAACACGGGAAGAATGTTGGGAGAATATTGTAAGGAAAATAAGAAAAAAAAGGCAGGTTTTATTATTCATGGCGCGGCATTCTATGGAACAAGAGTCAGGGATAATGCTGCTGAGAGAATAATCAAGGACAGTTACCCGGATATTGACATAGTGACGATCAGGAGCTTTGGAGAAATATCCAATGCATATCAGGTAGCCAAGGATGTGATAACTGCCAATCCTGAAATTGAGGCAATGTATGTGAGCTGGGATCGCCCAGCGCTTCTGGCTATAAAGGCGCTCAAGGAGCTTGGCTGGGAGGATGTGGCGGTGTTCACAACTGATCTTGACCATGGTATAGCCCGGTGCATGGAAGAAGGAATAGTCAAGGGACTCAGCACGCAGAGACCATACGAGCAGGGAAGTGCGGCAGTTGTTGCCAAGTCCCTGGTAAGTGAAGAACAGCTTCCAAAGTATCTGGGAGTTCAGCCGTATCAGGTCGAGCCAAAACAGCTCAGGCTTGCATGGAAGGAAATCTTCCATGAGTCCATGCCGGACAGACTTGGGTGATATGACATCCGTCAGAGAGAAAATTGTATCTTTCTGGCGGATTTTTTGCGTTTACACACAAGACCTTGGAAGATTGTATCTTTTTCGCCTGAGAAGTTCCCAAGGATACAATTTTGTGTCCAAGTTGCTGTAACCACACCCAAAAGAGAAAATTCCTGGGGAAGTGGTACCGGAGACAAAGGACAAGATTACAAGATACAAGGTGACAAGTAACGGGTGTCAATCATACACTACAAATCCCATAAGTATGACATATCGTAAAATATTTACGTAAAAAATAATAAAAGACCTGCGAACCCTATAATGCAATCGAGTGTTATTTGTACATAATGACGAATAAGCAATAAATAAAACACTTGATATTGACAATAACCGACAAAGGTTATATCATCAAAACATGCAAAGGACGAAAAACAGTTTAAAATTTACGTAAATTAAACCGGTTGTAAACAGTTTTTCGACAACGAGTTAGCAAAAACGAAATACATGATATTGGAGGTAAAAATTATGAGAAAGATTAAGAAGTTATTAGCAGTTGGAGCATGCCTGTGCATGTCACTCAGTTTACTGGCAGGTTGTGGATCAGGAGCAGGAGGCGCATCGGACGGCGGTTCATCTGAATCAGGTACAAAGCAGGAGAGCACGAAGTCATCCGACCTGTCATTTGCATTCTGTACAAACACACTTAACAACACATTCCAGAGTTCAATAGATGCAAAGCTCAAGGAACTCTGTGATGCGAACGGAATATCATATACATGTCTTGATCCTGACTACGATCTGAACACACAGCTCAGCCAGTTATCAGACGTGGCAAACAGTGGATACGACGCAGTGTTCATCATCCCAGTTGATTCAGCAGGTATCACATCTGGTCTTGCAGAGATCAAAGATGCAGGAATCCCAATCTTCAATGTAGATACAGCAGTTATCGAGGATGACATAGAGAACTTTGTAACACAGTTCGTTGGAACAAATGCATACATGGCAGGACAGCTTGTAGGTGAGCAGATGGTTAAGGATTATCCGGATGGAGCAGACATTGCGATCCTTGACTTCCCATCAAATGAGAGCTGTGTAGACCGTGTAAATGGTTTCCTCGATGGTCTCGGTGACAACAAGGACAAGTTCAATATTGTGGCACAGCAGGATGGCGAGGCTGCACTTGATGCATCAATGAGTCTTGCAGAGGATATCATCACAGCAAACACAGATCTTCAGGCATTCTTCTGCATCAATGATCCATCAGCACTCGGTGCAGCAGCAGCAGTTAAGGCAGCAAATAAGACTGGCAAGATCGGCGTGTACAGTATCGATGCTTCACCAGATGGCAAGCAGGCACTCATTGACGGTGAGTTCACAGCAGTTGCATGTCAGGTTCCTGTACAGATTGCAGAGTATGCATTCAACGCAGCACAGAAGTATGTAGGCGGAGATACGACCATCGACGAGAAGAAGGTATATCTTGATTCACACCTTGTACTCAAGGATGAGGCAGAGAAGACAGTTAACGACTGGCAGTAAAGCCGGACCGGCTCCGAAAATAATAGTGAGGAGCTGAACCCGGACTTGGCAGATATGACACAATGTAGATGCATATAACACGGGATAGACCGGGGATCTGAGATCTCCGGCCGTGATCCCGAAAAAGCAGGATAACAAAAGATCTATTTTAGAAACTTGGAGGTTTAATATGGGACAGACAGTTCTGGAAATGATAGGGATAAAGAAAAGCTTCTCTGGAATATATGCTTTAAGCGGCATCGACTTTTCCCTTGAGCTGGGAGAGGTACACGCACTGCTCGGTGAGAATGGTGCAGGAAAGTCCACACTGATCAAGGTCCTCGGCGGAATTTACCAGCCCGACAGCGGAATCATCAAGGTAAATGGCAAGGAGGTCAAGATCAACGGAGTTCCGGCTGCCAGAGAGAATGGTATAGGAATAATACATCAGGAAATCGTACTTGTTCCATATCTTTCGGTGGCACAGAACCTGTTTCTCGGCAGAGAGATAAGGACAAAGCTTGGAACATTGGACTTTGCAGAGATGAACAGAAGAGCAGAGGAGATGATATCATCCCTCGGTGTGAATATAAAGGCAGACACGATAGTAGAAAATTTGACCATCGCACAGCAGCAGATGGTGGAGATCGTTAAAGCGGTCTCATTCAACGGCAAGATAATAGTTATGGATGAGCCAACCTCATCACTTTCAAATGAGGAGGTTGAGCAGTTATTTGAGATCATTGAAAATCTCAGAAAGAAAAAGGTAAGTATAATCTACATCTCCCACAGAATGGAGGAGCTCTTCAGAATATCTGACAGAGTTACCGTCATCAGGGATGGTGCATACGTAGGAACAAAAAAGACATCAGAGACAAGCCCGAATGAGCTGGTTGCGATGATGGTAGGAAGAGATCTGGAGAGCTTCTATGCCAGAGATTACTGTGACATGGACAAAGCGGAGACTGCTCTGGAGGTAAGGAATCTTTCTCAGACAGGTGTCTTTGAAGATATAAGTTTTTCAGTACATAAGGGCGAGATCCTGGGATTCTCAGGTCTGGTAGGTGCCGGACGAAGTGAGATCATGGAGGCGATATTTGGCGCAACACGGCTCACATCGGGAGAGGTGATACTCGGAGGAAAGCCGGTTCACTTCAAGAATCCAATGCAGGCTATCAAGGCAGGCATAGCATTGGTTCCGGAGGACAGAAAGAAACAGGGCCTTGTACTTGGCAACAGCGTGGCATTTAACCTCACACTTTCATCCCTCAGATTCTATATGAATGGAATCGCTATAAGTGAGAGAAAACGAGGCGAGGTAATTGACCATTATTCACAGAGACTGAGGATAAAGGCGGCATCGCCTGAGATTGAGGCGGGCAGCCTGTCAGGCGGAAACCAGCAGAAGGTGGTTCTGGGCAAATGGCTTGCAACCAAGCCGGATGTACTTATTCTGGATGAGCCGACCAGAGGCGTGGATGTAAATGCAAAATTTGAGATATACACAGTAATCAATGAACTGGCAAAGGAAGGCATAGCGATAATCATGGTATCCAGTGAGCTTCCTGAGATCATCAACATGTGCGACAACGTATGTGTGGTCAGAGCCGGAAGACTCGTGAAGAAGCTGTCAAAGGACGAGCTCTCACAGGAAGAGATAATGAAATACGCTGCAGGAGGTATCGAATAATATGGGCGAGACAAAGAAGAATTCAAAAGCAACTTCTATATTAAAGAACAATCCCCTGACATCCATAGTCAAGGGCAACATAGGAATCATAGTGGTTCTGATAATCATGTGTGTGGCGGTAGCACTTGCCACGGACAAGTTCCTCACGACCAACAACATCAGATAATCCAGTATACATAAGGAATTCAAATAAAGAATGTCTGATGAAAGGCGAGGATGTTCAAAACGATGAGATCATATATCCAATTACAGCCAGCTTATGTTTGATTATGGTTGGTGGAGAAAATAAGGACAAGTATCCGAAGAATTGTTTATTTGAGATAACGGATCAATGGAGAAAGCATATATTTGCGGCAATGTGCCGTACTACAGAGAGAAAGATATTTTCAAATCACAAGTTTGATAAAGATGAACTAAAAATCATAGATGAAGTACTTAAAGATGAGGCAAAGGGGGATACGGAGTGTCATATTTTAACATAGTAGCGGAGACATCGGAGAATACAGTTGTTACAGAATATGAACCGGTAAAAAGACGTTCTGATAGTTATCAGAGCGAGGCAGAGTTGGAGCAGGAGTTTATAAGGATGCTCTGCGAGCAGGGGTATGAATATCTGCCATTACATACCGAGCGGGATATGATAAGTAATCTTCGTGAGAGGTTGCAGGAACTTAACAATTATGAGTTCACAGATAAAGAGTGGACATATTTCTTCAATAATGATATTGCAAATCCAAACTTTAGTTTGCAGGATAAGACACGTAATATTCAGGAGGATTACAGAAAGGTTCTTAAGCGGGATGACGGCTCAACCAAGAATATTTCGCTTATAGACAAGACCAATATCCACAATAATAGGTTACAGGTTATAAATCAGTATGTGATGGGGCTTCAGGATGGGGCAAAACATGATAACAGATATGATGTGACAGTTCTTGTCAATGGACTGCCACTTGTTCATGTTGAGCTTAAACGAAGGGGCATTCAGATACGAGAGGCATTCAATCAGATCAATCGATATAAGAGAGATTCTTTCTGGGCAGGCAGTGGGCTTTTTGAGTATGTCCAGATCTTTGTAATTTCAAACGGAACAAATACCAAATATTATTCAAATAGCACGCGTGATAATGCAATAAGGGATGCTAAGGCTGGCAATACAAAACGCGGAAAAACAAGTAATAGCTTTGAATTTACCTGTTTTTGGGCGGATGCAAATAACAAAGTGATCCCGGATTTGGTTGACTTTACAAAGACTTTCTTTGCAAAGCATACGTTGCTTAACATACTCACAAAGTATTGTATATTCACATCTGAAAATATACTCATGGTAATGCGTCCGTATCAGATAACAGCGACAGAGAGAATATTGAATCGAATAGAGATAGCAAATAACTATAAAAAGTATGGAAGTGTAGCTGGCGGAGGATATATTTGGCATACCACGGGATCAGGAAAAACACTCACATCTTTTAAGACTGCAAGATTGGCGTCACAGCTTTCGTATATAGATAAGGTTTTATTTGTCGTTGACCGTAAGGATCTGGATTATCAGACTATGAAGGAGTATGACAGATTCGAGAAGGGAGCTGCAAATAGTAACAGTTCTACACGTATCCTAAAAAGACAGCTTGAGGATAATAATGCGCATATAATAATCACGACTATTCAGAAACTTGCGACATTTATCAAGAAAAATCCCGGACATGAAGTTTATGAGAAGCATGTGGTTATCATATTTGATGAATGTCATAGAAGCCAGTTCGGCGATATGCATACAGCAATAGTTAAAAATTTCAGAAAATATCATCTATTTGGATTTACAGGTACGCCGATATTTTCTGTTAATTCAGGAAAAGCAAAGAATCCAGAGTTTTTTACAACTGCTCAGACATTTGGAGATCAGTTGCATGCCTACACTATAGTTGATGCTATCAATGACAATAATGTGTTGCCGTTCAGAGTTGATTATATAAAGACAATGGATGTGGATGAAGAAATCACAGATGAGATGGTATGGGATATCAACCGTGAAAAAGCCATGATGGCGCCGAAGAGAATAGAGTTGGTGACGAAGTATATATTAGATCATTTTGATCAGAAGACCTATAGGGGAGATAAGACATACATATACAATACTCTGACGAATATACAGGAGGTTGCGTCTGCTGAGCGAGGCGCAGTTGAAGAAATAAAAAGGTCACAGAGACTTAGTGGATTTAATTCCATATTTGCAGTAGCCTCTGTTCCCATGGCAAAACTGTATTATCAGGAGTTCAAACGCCAGATGGAACTTGATCCGACAAAGCATTTGCGTATTGCTACAATCTTCAGCTACGCGGCAAATGAAGAGGAAGTGGATGGCCTGCTTGACGAGGAGAATCCAGAGGATACTACGGCACTTGATCAGACCGCAAGGGACTTCTTGGATGGGGCAATAGATGACTATAATAAGATGTTCCATACAAATTATTCAACCGACGGTGATAGATTCCAGAATTATTATAAGGATGTATCGCTTAGAATGAAGAATAAGGAGATAGATTTGTTGATTGTTGTAAATATGTTCCTGACGGGATTTGACGCAACAACACTGAATACCTTATGGGTTGATAAAAATCTGAAGATGCATGGTTTGATCCAGGCATTCAGCAGAACAAATCGTATATTAAATTCTATAAAGACATTTGGAAATATCGTCTGTTTTAGAAATCTTCAGAAGAGAGTGGACAGCGCAATATCACTGTTTGGTGATAAAAATGCAGGTGGAATAGTTCTTCTCCAGAGTTTCAAAGATTATTATTACGGCTATGAGTCGGTTGATGGCGAGCATATGCCAGGATATGTAGATATGGTAGAGGAGCTTAAGGAGAAATTTCCACTTATGGATCCACAAATAATAGGTGAGCAGAATCAGAAAGCCTTTATTGCGTTATTTGGTGCATTCCTGAGAATGAGAAATCTTCTGTTGTCATTTGATGAATACAAAGGAAATGAACTTATTTCTGAACGTGATTTGCAGGATTATCTTGGACGTTATCAGGATTTGCGCGATGAATGGAGACGCAAGAGAGAGAATAATGAAAGTACAGATATAACGGACGACATTGTATTTGAGGTTGAGCTTATAAAGCAAATAGAAATCAACATAGATTATATACTCATGCTTGTAAAAAAATATCATGATACACATTGCGAGGATAAGGAAGTTCTCATAACTATTAAGCGAGCAGTTGAGGCAAGTCCAGAACTCCGCAGTAAGAAAGCACTGATAGAAAGTTTCATTGCAGGAATCAATGATGTAGAGGATGTAATGGCTGAATGGCGGGAGTTTGTTGTAGAGCAGCGTGAAAATGATCTTGCTCAGCTCATATCCGAGGAGCGCTTGAATCCAGAGAACACAAGACGCTATATAGAAAATGCATTCCGCGATGGAGAAATCAGAACTGCAGGAACTGATATAGACAAGCTTATGCCACCAGTTTCAAGATTTGGAGGAAGCGGACGTGACAAGAAGAAACAGGTGGTCATAGAAAAACTGAAACAGTTCTTTGAGAAGTATTATGGTGTCGGTGGAGCTATGAGTATAGGTGGTACACAGAAGGTTGTGTATGGTGAGTGTCGTGGCGGGATTGGTATGGTTGCGGAGGAGAAGGAATAGGAGACCAGCAAATGAATAGATGTAGTGTATATGTATCTAATATGGAGTCAAAATATGAAGGTCAATATGATTTTGGAGAAGGGTATCTGGAAGTGATGATATTTGATTACTATGAAGACATTGATGAATATATGCCAATAGGTTCGGAGGTTGCCTATAAGAATATTTATATAGAGGATTTATTAAA
>OGPG01002260.1_pt1 | contig 11237 bp, 10 predicted proteins | sample 1552851 | NCBI WGS metagenome assembly OGPG01 (sample SAMEA2579909, study PRJEB22360) | human gut metagenome | biome: human gut; feature: human-associated habitat; material: faeces | place: Denmark | collected 2008/2010 | reverse complement strand
CAATGGTCATGAACTCTGTTTCGCCATCATTAACAATGGTATCATGCATGGCAATAATGCCAGACACTTTGCAGATAAAGTATGTACTTTGCTCTGCCAACCGTGAGCGTTAGTTGATAGTTTATAGTTGATAGTTAATAGTTTTATGGAGGAAATTCGTAAGTTTGTAGATGAAATGATAACATGGGCAGGAGTCACTGGTGATTTCGTGCCGATGCTGCGCCATATCTTGCTCACCATTACTGCCATCCTCTTGGCAATGTTGAGCGATTTCCTGTGTCGCAAGATACTGGTTCCGCTCATCAGTAAGATTACTGATAAGACGGTTATCGCTTGGGATGATATTCTGCTGAACAAGAAGGTGCTCACCTCGGCTTGCCATATTGTGCCGGCTGTGGTGATATGGTCGCTCATGCCGCTGATTTATCTGGAGTATCCGATATTCAAGGAGATATTGGAGCGGGTTACGGGCATCTATATCGTGGTGATGTCGGTGCGTACGGCTCTGGTCTTCATCGGGTCTTTCAAAGGATTGGAGGATTCTCAGGAACGACGCTCGTCGGCTCAGCAGTATTTCCATACTTTCTGCGGTGTTCTCAAGGTATTGATGCTCTTTGTGGCTGGCGTGGTGGTGGTTGCCATCCTGTTGGGCAAGAACCCGATGACCCTCTTTGCCGGTTTGGGTGCTACCTCGGCAGTCCTGATGCTGGTCTTTAAGGATACCATCACGGGATTGGCGGCTGGTGTGCGTCTTACCAGCAATGATATGTTGCATAAGGGCGACTGGATTACGGTGAAGTCGGTGGATGCCAATGGTATCGTTGAGGATATGTCACTCACGACCGTGAAGGTGCGCAACTTTGATAACACCATCGTTACCATTTCGCCTATTACCCTGGTGAATGGTTCGTTCCAGAACTGGATTGGTATGCAGAAGAGTGGTGGACGAAGAGTGAAGCGCGTGGTTTACTTCGATTTCCGTAGTGTCCGTCTGGTGGATGAGACATTAAAACGTAATCTGCTTGCCAAGCATTTCGCCACCGAAGATTCGTTTAAGTTGAAGGAGTCGTTGCAGAAGGCGATAGATAAAGATATACAAGAAGGGAAGGATATTGAGGATTTAAAGAATCCTGCAGCCCTTGCCCCTACCAATCTCCAGCTTTACCGTAAATTTATGGAGAAGTATCTGCGCCAGCGTCCGGAGGTCAATACCGATCTCACATTGATGGTGCGCCACATGGAAGCCACGCAATGCGGTCTCCCTATCGAGTTCTATTTCTTCATTAAGGATAAGGTATGGGTGAATTACGAGCACATTCTCGCCGATATCATGGAGCATGCCTATGCCTTGGCGAATGAGTTCGGTCTGAAGATTTACGAGCAATATCCGGAACAGTGATTACTTTGAACATTGAGATTTGAACATTGAATTTTATGAATAGTTTTTCGGCTGTCATTATCCATTGGTTTCGTGAGAATGGTAGGGATTTGCCTTGGCGCGAAACCAAGGATCCTTATGCTATCTGGCTGAGCGAAATCATCCTTCAGCAAACCCGCATCGCACAGGGATGGGAATATTGGGAGCGGTTCATGAAGACCTATCCCAAGGTTGAAGACTTGGCTGCTGCCAGCGAGGATGATGTCTTGAAACTCTGGCAGGGATTGGGGTATTACTCGCGAGCCCGCAACCTTCATACTGCTGCCAGACAGATAGTAGAGCTCGGTCATTTCCCTGATACACTTGAAGGTATCAAAGCCCTGAAAGGGGTGGGCGATTATACTGCAGCAGCCATCGGTTCTTTTGCCTTTGATATTCCGGCGGCAGTAGTAGATGGCAATGTGTACCGGGTTCTTTCACGTTACTTCGGAATAGATACTCCTATCAACTCAACGCAGGGGAAAAAAGAGTTTGCTGCGTTGGCTCAATCACTCTTGCCTGCTTCGTCTGCTCAGCAACTTTCTGATACAGCATTATCGCCTGTTGCTGCCTATAACCAGGGTATGATGGATTTCGGAGCTATCCAGTGCACTCCTCAATCTCCAAAATGTCTTGTCTGTCCGCTTGCCGAAACCTGTGAGGCGTTGAGAACAGGAAGGGTAGAGGAGTTGCCGGTGAAGAACAAGACACTGAAGGTGAAAACGCGCCATCTCTCCTATATATATATAAGGTGTAAAGGCGAAGTGGCTATCCACCGTCGCGGTGAGGGTGATATCTGGCAAGGATTGTGGGAACTATATAACGCATCAGATGCTCCGCAACTGCCTGCCTTTGTCCATAATCCTCTTCTCCTGGCTAAGGATGTGAAGCATGTACTTACCCATCGCATCCTCCTTGCCGACTTCTATCTGCAGGAAACAGAAACCCGCCCCCTGCTCCCTGATGATTATATCTGGGTGAAAGAGGACGAGGTAGAACAGTATGGTGTTCCAAGGTTGATAGAAATCATGTTGGAAATGGTTCAAGCTAAATCATAAAAAAGAGGGTGTGTCATAAGGCCATGACACACCCTCTCTTATTTATATATGTTCTGTTAGATATTTCGTCTCAGGCAAGAATTAGTAATTCTGTGCTTCAATCTGGAAGTAGCTCTGTGGGTGGTTGCAGACTGGGCAAACCTCAGGAGCCTTCTTGCCTACTACGATATGTCCGCAGTTAGAGCACTGCCAGATGCAGTCGCCGTCACGAGAGAAGACGAGCTTGTCCTGTACGTTCTTCAAGAGCTTGCGATAACGCTCCTCGTGGTGCTTCTCGATTTCAGCAACCATCTCAAACTTGGCTGCAATCTCCTCGAAACCTTCTTCACGAGCCTCCTTTGCCATGCGTGGATACATATCGGTCCACTCATCGTGCTCACCATTGGCAGCAGCTTCCAGGTTCTTCTCTGTATCCTGGATAGCACCGCCCTCCAGATACTTGAACCACAACTTAGCGTGCTCCTTCTCGTTAGCAGCTGTCTCCTCAAAGATATTAGCTATCTGTACAAAACCGTCCTTCTTTGCCTTGCTTGCAAAATAGGTATATTTGTTACGAGCCTGTGACTCACCAGCGAAAGCCTCCTGGAGGTTCTTCTCTGTCTTTGTTCCTTTTAATTCCTTCATAATGTATTCTGTATTAAGTTATTAATATGTTCTTTATTAAATTCATAGACAAAGGTATTGAAAATATTTCAAATATACAAATACATTAAGAACTATTTATCTTTTTGGCGCTTATTTAAATAAAATAAAGCAAAACCAAGCATGGCAACACCGAATATCCACGAGATGATGGCACTCGTTACCATACCCAGCGTATGAGTGAATCCCGCTACAACGAAGGTGAGGAAACTCACACAGGCTACAGTCAAGGCGTAAGGCAACTGTGATGATACATGATGTACATGCTTGCATTCCGCTCCCGCACTCGCCATGATGGTGGTATCGCTGATAGGAGAGATATGGTCGCCACATACCGCTCCAGCCATACATGCCGAGATAGAGATGATGCGCAAAGGATCAGCACCAGGGAATACGGCGATGCAGATAGGAATCAGAATACCGAAGGTTCCCCAGGAGGTACCCGTTGCAAATGCCAGGAAGCCTGCTACCAGGAAGATGATGCCCGGAAGAAGCATCTGAAGTTCTGAGGCACTGCTCGCTACAACCGATGATACATATTCTGCCGCACCCAGCGAGTCGGTCATACTCTTCAGCGTCCATGCCAAAGTAAGAATCAGAATGGCTGGTACCATCGCCTCAAAACCCTTGATGAGACTACTCATCGCTTCGTCGAAAGGCAAGGTCTTGCGAATGGTAAACATCATGATGGTAAGAATCAGGGCAGCCAATGAACCGATTACCAAGCCTACAGAGGCATTGCTCGCAGCAAAGGAATCCACAAAATTGAGATAGTTGGCATTATCGGCATCGAAGAATCCGCCCGAATATACCATGCCCGCCATGCAGAAGATAATCAGCATGATGATTGGTATCACCAGGTCGCTCACGGTTCCCTTGTTCTTGGAATCCTCTTCCTGTTTGGCTCCCACACCATGCTCAACAATCTGCAGTTTGGTATCGCTCACCTCATCGAGCTTCCCGCCATTGGTTCGCTCGTACCATTCCTTCAGTCTTGCATCATACTTGCTCATCGCCTTGAAGTCGAAGCCCAGTATCACGATGCCAAACATAAAGAGGATGGTAAAGAATGCGTAGAAATTAAAAGGTATCGCCTTGCAGAAAAGTGCCAGTCCGTTCTCTCCGCCCGATACGAAGCCCGATACCGCAGCTGCCCAACTCGAGATAGGGGAGATGATGCAGACCGGAGCTGCAGTGGAGTCGATGAGATAAGCCAGCTTCTCCTTGGTAACACCGTTGCGCACTGCGATAGGGCGCATCACCGAACCCACGGTAAGGCAGTTGAAGTAATCGTCGATGAATATCAGAATGCCGAGCAGAATGGTAGCAATCTGTACGCCAACCTTCGAGTGTACGTGCTTGGAAGCCCAACGGCCGAAAGCAGCCGAACCACCCGCCTTGTTCATCAATGAAACGATGCTGCCTAATACCACCAGGAATACTAGAATGCCCACGTTCCATGGGTCGGAAAGGCAATGTATCAAACCGTATGCCTTGGCATCATCGCCTTCACCTACAGTGTGGTTTGTCAGGTGAACGAGGAATCCGTCGAAACCTGTTCCCATCGAAATGCAATATTGAACGGCACCCAGTATGATACCGATAAAAAGAGAAGAATAGACCTCTTTCGTCTTCAGCGCCAGAGCGATGGCGACGATAGGAGGCAGTAACGACCATGCGGTCCCAATCATGTTGTAATCCATTTTATTGTTTTTGGGCAAAGGTAGTTTTTTTTGGTAATATATGCAAGCTTTTGGGCAGAAAAAATGGTGCTTATGGGTTGATATGGGCTGTTTTAGCATATTTTATCATTATAAAGTGTCGTTTTTCTATATTTTTATTGTATCTTTGAAAACTCAAATTGCAACTCAATCTGAGATAGAATGGAAACTCAATTTTAGCAACTTAATAATGGAGGACTAATTATGAACATCAATTCTGGTATTAAGCAAGCCGTGATTTTAACCATCGGCATCATCGTGCTTGGATTTTGTATCAAGTCGGGACTTGAAAGTGTGATTAGTAATGATCGAAAGGTTGTAGTGAAAGGCCTTGCCGAAAAGGAGGTGGAGGCTGATAAGGTGACGTGGCCTATCGTTTCCAAGGAAATAGGCAATGACCTGCCTGAACTCTATCAAAAAATCAATGCCACCACGAGAACCATCAGAAACTTCCTGGTGGAGAATGGTGTAAAGACTAATGAAATCAACGTGAATGCGCCTGTGGTCATCGACCTCAATGCTGAACGATATGGCGAAAACCGCCAGGGGTATCGTTATAACATTACTTCCATCATCACGGTTACATCGAAGAATGTGAAACTGGTCCGCAGTATCATTGCCCGTCAGGGTGATCTGCTTCAGAAAGGTGTTGCTATTGTGGATGGTGGTTACGAGAATCCGGTGAAGTATGAGTATGTTGCCTTCCGGCAGATGAAACCTAAAATGATGCAGGAAGCGATAGAGAATGCTGAGCAGACTGCTGCCCAGTTTGCTGAGAACAGCAAGAGTAAGATAGACAAGATTATGAATGCCGACCAGGGCCAGTTCTCTATCGAAGACCGCGATTCCAATACCCCATATATAAAAAAGGTAAGGGTTGTTACTACCGTTACTTATTCTTTGAAGGATTAGGAGTAGTGATTATTTATTAGTGATTAATTGTAATAAGAGGGTGTGTAATAGACTAATGGCACACCCTCTCAAATTAAAACAACGAAAAACTATGAAGAAAATCATATTAGCAGCTGTTTTATTTCTACCATTTCTGGTTTCTTGTTCCCAGAACAGGAAAGCACCTGCTGTTTCTTCTCAAACGTCTGAAGAGAAGTCTGAGAAAACTGAAACTGCCAAGGTGCAATATCTCACCACATCTGATTTCAGAAAAAAGATTATGGATTACGAGGCTCATCCGGATGAATGGGTATTCGCCGGTTCCCGTCCTGCTGTCATCGATTTCTATACCACCTGGTGTGGTCCTTGCAAGATGATGGCTCCCGTAGTGGAATCTCTCGCCGGGAAATATGCCGGCAAGATAGATTTCTATAAGGTGGATATCGACCAGGAGTCCGAACTTGCTTCTGTTTTCGGTATCAGCAGCATCCCTACCTTCCTCTTCATCCCCGTGAAAGGCAAACCATCTGTGCAGATGGGTGCTATGCAAAAGGAGGATTTCGAAGGACTGATTGATAAAATTAAAATAAAATGACAATTTGGTAGCATCTCAAATTTCCATGCCTCTCCTTACCTATATGTAGATATTTTCGGGCGATACCTACTTTTGATGATGCCCGAAATTTGGAGATTTGTCAGATAATACCTAAATTTGCACTCGGAAAAAATGTTTAACGTAATTAAAAGTATTATAGTATTATGATTATTGAAAATGTTCATGCAAGAGAAATCTTGGATTCTCGTGGCAATCCTACAGTAGAGGTTGAAGTTTCTTTGAAGTCAGGTATCGTTGGTCGTGCATCGGTTCCTTCTGGTGCATCAACTGGTGAGAACGAGGCTTTGGAACTTCGTGATGGCGACAAGAACCGCTATGGCGGCAAGGGTGTCTTGAAGGCAGTAGAGAACGTGAATCAGGTGATTGCTCCGGCTTTGGTAGGTTTTTCTGCCTTGGAGCAGCGTGCCATCGATTATAAGATGTTGGAACTCGACGGTACCAAGACCAAGTCTAATCTGGGTGCCAACGCCATCCTCGGTGTTTCTTTGGCTGTGGCTCATGCTGCTGCTGAGTATCTCCATATTCCATTGTATCGCTATATCGGCGGTTGCAATACTTACACTCTTCCTGTTCCTATGATGAATATCATCAATGGTGGTGCTCACTCTGATGCGCCTATCGCCTTCCAGGAATTTATGATCCGTCCTGTGGGTGCTCCTTCCGAGAAGGAGGCTATCCGTATGGGTGCTGAGGTGTTCCATGCCTTGGCTAAGCTCCTGAAGAGCCGCGGTCTTTCTACTGCCGTAGGTGATGAGGGCGGTTTTGCTCCTGCACTCGATGGTATAGAGGATGCGCTCGACAGCATCTGCCAGGCTATCAAGGATGCCGGTTATGAGCCAGGAAAGGACGTGAAGATTGCCATGGACTGTGCTGCCAGCGAGTTTGCCGTTCAGGAAAATGGTGAGTGGTACTACGATTACCGCCAGTTGAAGGATGGCAAGAAGAAGGATCCTAATGGTAAAAAACTGACTGCTGCTGAGCAGATCAAGTTCCTGGAAGAACTGATTACCAAATATCCTATCGATTCAATCGAGGATGGCCTTGACGAGAACGATTGGGACAACTGGGTGAAGTTGACTGCTGCCATCGGCGATCGTTGCCAGTTGGTAGGTGACGACCTCTTTGTTACCAACGTGAAGTTCCTGGAGAAGGGCATCAAGATGGGTGCTGCCAACTCTATCCTCATCAAGGTGAACCAGATTGGTTCTCTTACCGAGACACTGGATGCTATCGAGATGGCTCACCGTCATGGTTACACCACCGTTACTTCCCATCGTTCTGGTGAAACCGAGGATACAACAATTGCTGATATTGCCGTAGCAACAAACTCTGGTCAGATTAAGACAGGTTCTATGAGCCGTACCGACCGTATGGCTAAGTACAACCAGCTTATCCGCATCGAAGAGCAGTTGGGCAATAGCGCAGCTTACGGTTATACGAAGTTGAAATAGGAATGATGATGTGAATTTGGAAAACACCAATTTCACCATAACAAAATATAATTAGTAATAACTGAATAGATCAGATACGAAATAGATGGGCATGGATGACTGTGAGGGTTGTCCATGCTTTTTTTCTTCTATGATGTATCTGCATCTTCATGTGTTTAACTGGATAACTTCGATATATTTTATTGATTATGACAAACGTATTGATTAGTGCTGCCGGACTTTGCGGTGCCACGATTATAGGTGCCATTTTGGGATTCTTCGTCAAGGAGTTGCCCCATAAATGGAACGACGCCGTATTGGGATATTGTGCCGGAATCATGCTGGCAGCTTCCACGTTGGGACTGATAGTGCCAGCCTTCGAACAGACCAGTCTTTGGTGGCTGGTAGTAATCGGCGTGATGGCAGGAGCCTTGTTTCTGAATGTGCTGGATCTGGTAACTCCCCATCTTCATCATATCACGGGACTAGACCCCGAGGAGCATCGCAATAATGCCCGACTCAGTCAGGTGATGCTCTTCGTGATGGCGATAGCCCTACATAAACTGCCCGAAGGCATGGCTGCTGGAGTGAGTGTCTGTTCGGCAGAGGGAGCAACGGAGTGGGGGGTATCCTTCGGTATCGCCCTGCAGAACATCCCTGAGGGTATGGTGATTATTGCTCCTTTAATGATGGCTGGTGTTACAGCAGTCCGTACCTTCTTCATTTCCATCTTCATCGCCCTGCTCGAAGTGGTAGGCATTCTGTTAGGTTTCGGTTTGGGTTCAGCCTCTTCCACCTTCCTCCCCGTGATGTTGGGCTTTGCCGGTGGTGCCATGCTCTATGTAACGAGCGATGAGATGATTCCCGAAACCCATGCCCATGGCTTTCAGAAGCAAGCCACTTACGCTCTTCTCCTGGGATTCATCACCTTTGTGTTGATGGAGAAATGTGTATGATTAGATTCTGATACCGAGGCAGGTAGTATTTCCTAAATACAGAGTGTGCTTAGGTGTAGGCTTTTTTGGGAAAAAAAGCGGAGCGTGATTTCACAACCACACTCCGCGCAAACTTAAACAACCAATAAAAGAAATAGATTGATCGTTCAATTGTTATATCTGATGAAGAGTAGCTCTTGTTAGAGCTTTTTTTTTTTATCTGTCAGAAATATGTCTTATCTATTTTGAAGACATTGCTGATTAGCGGATGAACAGGAGTTCACGATACTTAGGCAAGGTCCAGAGCTCATCGGCTACAGTCAACTCCAACTTATCAATCTGATAACGGATTTCCTCCATCTTTGGAGCTACCGTGTCATGATAAGCTATCGCCTTATCGTGCTCATTCTCAATCTTGTTGGCAACCTTGCGGGCATTTACCAACTCCTCAACACCTGTCTCGATAATCTGAGTGCGCTCGGCAATCTTCTTGATGATATTGATGTTGCGGGCTGTCAACTTCTTGCCTTCCTCGTCGCCGAAGATATCAATCATGTTCTCCACATTCTTAGCCAACTGGCTCTGATAGTGAGTAGCCACAGGAATGATGTGGTTCATACTCAAGTCGCCCATTACACGAGCCTCAATCTGAATCTTCTTGGTGTAGGTCTCCCATTTCACCTCGTTACGGGCTTCCAACTCGTTCTTCTTCATGACGCCCATATCCTCGAACATCTTGATAGTGGCAGGGTCGAGATAACGCTCAAAAATCTTAGGACAGCTCTTCTCGCAGTCCAGACCACGTTTAGCTGCTTCCTCTACCCACTCATCTGAGTAACCATTGCCATTGAAGATTATTCTCTGATGTGCTGTGAGTTCTCTTCTGATGAGTGCCTTGCATGCTGTCTCGAAATCGTCAGCGCCCTCAAGTTCATCTGTCATCTTCTTGATCTGATCTGCAACTATTGTATTAAGTACCATCATTGGGAATGCGATGGACTGTGTTGAACCAACCATTCTGAACTCGAACTTGTTACCTGTGAATGCAAATGGTGATGTTCTGTTTCTATCTGTGGCATCCATTGTAAATGTAGGAAGTGTTGATGCACCTGATACATATGTCTTGCCCTTTGGGGACTCTGTAGCCTCACCCTTCTCGATGATCTGCTCAACGATCGACTGGAGCTGCTCTCCAAGGAATGCTGAGATGATTGCTGGAGGTGCCTCGTTAGCTCCAAGTCTGTGATCATTTCCTGCTGATGATGCTGAAAGTCTTAGGAGCTCAGCGTTGTTGTCTACTGCTGCCAGAACTGCTGCCAGGAAGAACTGGAACTGGAGATTTGTCTCAGGATGCTTGCCTGGATCGATGAGGTTCTCGCCCTCGTCTGTTGAGATCGACCAGTTGTTGTGCTTACCTGAACCATTTACACCGGCAAATGGCTTCTCATGGAGTACGCACTCAAGGTCATGCTTTGCAGCGATCTTCTTCATGGTTGCCATAACCAGATGGTTCTGATCTGTGGCGATGTTGGTTGTTGAGAAGATTGGTGCAAGCTCATGCTGTGCAGGTGCAACCTCATTGTGCTGTGTCTTTGCAAGGATGCCGTATTTCCACAGCTCCTCGTTCAACTCTGTCATGTATGATGCGATCTTATCCTTGATCGCTGCGAAATACTGATCATCAAGCTCCTGTCCCTTTGGAGGCATTGCTCCGAAAAGTGTACGTCCTGTGAAGATGAGATCCTTTCTCTGTAAATACTTCTCACGGTCTACGATGAAGTACTCCTGCTCAGGTCCGACAGAAGGTGTAACCTTCTTTGATGTTGTATTTCCGAATAATCTAAGAAGTCTCAGTGCCTGATCGTTGATTGCTTCCATTGATCTAAGAAGAGGTGTCTTCTGATCAAGAGCCTCGCCTGTGTATGAACAGAAGGCTGTTGGAATGCAAAGTGTTGCGCCTGCTGCATCCTGTCTTACAAATGCAGGTGATGTACAATCCCATGCTGTATATCCTCTTGCTTCGAATGTTGCACGAAGTCCGCCTGATGGGAATGAAGATGCATCCGGCTCACCTTTGATCAGTTCTTTTCCTGAAAAGCTCATCAGTACTTTTCCATTTGGAAGTGGTGCTGAAATAAATGAATCATGTTTTTCAGCAGTTACACCTGTCAGAGGCTGAAACCAGTGAGTATAATGTGTAGCCCCTTTCTCAATTGCCCATTCTTTCATCTCATGTGCAATTACATCTGCTGTAGCAAGGTCTAATTCCTTACCTTCTTCAATTGTTTTCTTCAGATCCTTATAGACTTTCTTTGGAAGACGTTCCTGCATTACAGTATCATTGAATACGTCTTCGCCAAATATCTTGGCTACGTTAATTGCTTCACTCATGTCTCCTCGTTTCCTTTCTCATTGTTATTTATAGTATAAGTTTCACACTATGGTATACATAAAATCTGTTGTATGTACTTTCTGTGCATACCATGATATGAAAAAAGGCACTCCAACTTCCGTTGGAACGCCTTTG
>OGPG01002258.1_pt1 | contig 11255 bp, 8 predicted proteins | sample 1552851 | NCBI WGS metagenome assembly OGPG01 (sample SAMEA2579909, study PRJEB22360) | human gut metagenome | biome: human gut; feature: human-associated habitat; material: faeces | place: Denmark | collected 2008/2010 | reverse complement strand
ACAATAAAAGATATTGCTGAATTAGCGAAAGTATCAAGCGCCAGTGTTTCACGTATTTTAAATAATGATCCTACGTTGTCTGTTCCTAAAGAAACAAGACAACGTGTTCTTGATGCAGCTAATCAGCTTGGTTATAAAAAGAAAAATAAAAATAGATGTGCTATTAAAGGAGGTCTATAATGAGTGAATTCAAATTAACTACAGTGGAAGAATTTGAAGCTGCTACCAACAGACTGTTGGAAACTGGCGCAAAGGTAGGCGCAGATGCATGGCAGTTTCGTGTAAAAAACCAGACTCCACACTGTAAGTTCGGCGAGCAGGGTATCTGCTGTCGAATCTGTGCTATGGGACCATGCCGTATCACACCTAAGGCTCCGAGAGGAATCTGCGGATGTGACGCACACGGTATCGTAGGAAGAAACTTCCTGAAATTTACAGCAGGCGGTGCAGCTACTCATTCTGATCACGGTCGTGAGATCTGCCACACACTGTACTGTGCAAAAGAAGACGGAAACTATAAGGTAAAAGATCCTGAGAAACTGATCCGTATTGCAAAAGAATGGGGCGTAGAAACAGAAGGAAAAGATATCTATGATCTGGCTCATGAGATGGCTGAGATCGGTCTGATGGAATATGGTAAACCATTCGGATATCAGAGATTCCTTGACAGAATGCCGGAAGGACAGAAAGAAAAACTGATCGAGAACGAAATCGCACCACGTGCTATCGACCGTGAGGTTTCAACTTCTATGCATATGGCCCATATGGGATGTTCTTCTCTTCCGGAAGCACTTGTAAAACAGTCCCTTCGCTGCGGTATGGCTGATGGATGGGGCGGTTCCATGATGGGAACAGAGTTCTCTGACGTACTGTTCGGAACTCCGAAGCCGATTGATACAGAAGCTAACCTTGGTGTAATGGTTGAAGAAAACGTAAACATCGTTGTACATGGACATGATCCGAGCCTTTCTGAGATGATCTGTGAATATGCAGACAGCAAAGAAATGATCGATTATGCAAAATCCGTAGGAGCTAAAGGAATCACAGTTTCCGGTGTATGCTGTACTTCAAACGAAGTAGCTATGCGTCGTGGTGTTCCGATGGCTGGTAACTTCCTGCAGCAGGAAAACGTAGTACTGACAGGCGCCTGCGAAGCAATCGTAGTAGACGTTCAGTGTATTTTCCCGGCCTTAGGACCTCTGAGCAAATGCTTCCACACCAAATTTATCACAACTTCTCCGATCGCTCAGATGCCGGATTCTGAATTCATCAGATTCAACGCTGAGACAGCAGGAGAAAACGCAAAAGCAATCGTTAAGATGGCTATCGATAACTTCAAGAACAGAAAACCAGAACTTGTACATATCCCGCAGCTGAAACAGAAAGCTACTGTTGGTTACTCAGTAGAAGCAATTGTTAAAGTTCTTGACGGTGTTACAAACTCTCAGGTAGACGAAACAGGAACAACCAAACCGTTACTTGAGTGCATCACTTCCGGTGTTATCCGTGGTGCTGTTGCTATGGTTGGATGTAACAATCCTAAGATCCGTCCTGACTATGCACATATCGAACTGATGAAGAAATGTATCGCAAACGATATCGTTGTCATCGCTTCCGGATGTTCAGCACAGGCAGCTGCAAAAGCTGGTCTGATGGACAAATCCGCAAGAGAACTCTGCGGTGCAGGTCTGAAACGTGTCTGTGAGCTGGCTGATATCCCGCCGGTACTCCACATGGGATCCTGCGTAGATATCTCCCGTATGATGATCCTGGCTGCTGAACTTGCAAAAGATTCAGGACTTCAGATCAATCAGCTTCCGGTAGTCGGATGTGCTCCTGAGTGGATGTCTGAAAAAGCTGTATCCATCGGTAACTACGTAGTAGGTACTGGTATTGATACCTTCCTTGGTGTTGATCCATATGTTTCCGGTTCTTCAGAGATGGGTGAACTTCTTACAGAAGGAACAAGAAAATGGACAGGTGCTGCTTACACAGTAGAAACAGATATCGAGAAATTAGTTGATCTGATGATCGAAAGAATTGAAGAAAAGAGAACAGCATTAGGAATCTAATCTGCTGTAATCTAAAATTGTAATAAAAGGTGGATGACATAAAATGAAAATAGCAGTTACAGGAAAAGGCGGCGTAGGCAAAACTACTTTTGCAGCAACGCTCGCGAGATTGTATGCAGCAGAGGGCAGACCGGTACTTGCAGCAGATGTGGATCCGGATGCAAATCTTGGCCTGGCACTGGGGTTTGATGAAGAAACACTGGATTCTATCGTTCCGATTTCCAAAATGCGTAAGCTTGTGGAGGAACGTACAGGAGCAACTGCAGGAAATCAGTTCTATCATCTGAACCCAAAGGTAGACGATATTCCGGATAAATACGGTAAGGTCTGCAACGGCGTACGGCTCCTTGTCCTGGGAACTGTCGAGACAGGCGGCGGCGGATGTGTATGTCCGGAGCATGTAATGCTGAAACGTATTATTAATAATCTGGTGTTGAGAAGAGAAGATGTGGTGATTCTTGATATGGAAGCCGGCCTGGAACATCTCGGCAGAGGAACCACAGAGGGAGTTGACGCATTTATCGTAGTGATCGAACCAGGTGCAAGAAGCGTACAGACCTACAAGAATGTCAAGCGACTTGCCGGTGATCTTGGAGTAGCACAGGTTAAGGTTGTGGCAAACAAGGTCAGAAACACAGAAGATGAGGAATTTATCCGTTCCAGAATTCCGGCAGAAGACCTTCTTGGTATACTCCATTACAATACGGAGGTTATCGACGCTGACCGTCAGGGTAAATCCCCTTATGATTTCAGTGAGACTGTAACAGCTGAAATCACAAAAATAAAAGAAAAGATTGATCAGAATTCAAATCTTTAAAAACAGGAGGTATTAAAGTGACTTTATTTGATAGAGTATTCAGCGGAAATGATGCTGTATATGGTTTAACAGAGGGCGCTATTGATGGAGCAATCGCTCAGTATGGCGAAGACAAAGCTGTCAGCTTCCCGAACACCGCTTACAGCCTTCCATGTTATTATGCTGTAACAGGAACAAAAGTTACAACATTAAAAGAATTAAAAGAAGCTCTTGGTGTTGTTAAAACACTTATGACAAGAGAAAAAAGATTAAACGATGCATTCATGTCCGGTGTTGCTACAGCACTTTGCGCAGAATTCATTGAAGTTCTCAAATATATTGATGGTGCAACACCATACGAAGAACCATGCTACGGACATCTTGCAGATGCAGTGATCCGTGAACTTGGTGTACCGCTTGTAACAGGCGATATCCCTGGTGTAGCAGTAATCCTCGGAGCTGCTCCTACAACAGAAGAAGGTGTTGCTCTTGTTAAGAGCTATCAGGCACAGGGTATCCTCGTAACACTGGTTGGCGGAATCATCGACCAGGTTGCAGAAGCAGGAATGAAGACAGGTGCAAACGTACGTGTTATTCCGCTTGGCAAAGACGTTACAGCAGTTATCCATGTAGTATCCGTTGCACTTCGTGCAGCACTGATCTTCGGTAATGTAACACCGGGTGATGCAGGCACACTTATGAAATATACAATGGATCGTGTACCGGCATTCGTAAACGCATTCAAACCTCTGGATGACGTGATCGTAGCTTGTGGAGCTGGTGCTATCGCACTTGGATTCCCGGTAATCACAAACGAAACAGAAAACATCTTCCGTGTACCAAAGAGCCTGATCGTTCAGGAAGACGTAAGCAAATTCAATGCTACATCTCTTGAAGCTCGTGACATCAAGATCAAGATCACAAATATTGATATTCCGGTTGCATTTGCATCCGCATTCGAAGGTGAGATCATCCGTCGTAAAGACATGCAGGTTGAGTTCGATGGTTCCCGTGTAGACTGTGCAGAGCTTGTACAGACATGTGACGCTTCCGAAGTAGAAGATCACAAGATCACAGTAGTTGGACCGGAAGTAGACGACATGGAACTTGGAAGCAAGAACAGCATCGCCTATATTGTTAAAGTTGCAGGCAAGAACATGCAGCCAGACTTTGAACCGGTTATCGAGCGTAAATTCCATAACTACATCAACTGTATCGAAGGTGTATACCATACAGGACAGCGTGATATGCAGCGTATCCGTATCAGCATTGATGCATTCAACGCAGGCTTCAAGATCAAACATATCGGTGAAGTTCTTTACGCTTCTGTTAAGAACGAGTTTGACGCAGTTGTTGACAAATGTGAAGTTGTTATCTATACAGATCCGGCAGAATGTACAAGAGTACGTCATGAAGTTGCAATCCCGATCTTTGACAAACGTGATGAACGTCTTGATACTCTGACAGATGAATCTGTAGACGTATATTACAGCTGTATCCTCTGCCAGGCATTCTCCCCGAGCCATGTCTGCGTAGTAACACCAGAAAGACTTGGTCTCTGCGGTGCCGTTTCATGGCTGGATGCAAAAGCAACACATCAGCTTGATCCGAACGGACCTTGCCAGGTTATCACAAAAGAACGTCCGATTGATGAGAACCTTGGTTCTTACGAAGACGTTGATGAAGCAGTTCAGAAATTCTCACAGGGTGCGCTGGAGCACGTTACACTGTACTCCATCATGCAGGATCCTATGACTTCCTGTGGATGCTTCGAGTGTATCTGCGGTATCGAGCCATTCTCCAATGGTGTTGTTATCGCTAACCGTGAGTATGCAGGCATGACACCTCTTGGAATGACCTTCCCAGAAATGGCTTCCATGACAGGCGGCGGTGTTCAGACACCTGGTTTCATGGGACATGGAAAACACTTCATTTCCTCTAAGAAATTTATGAAGGCTGAAGGCGGTATCGAACGTATCGTATGGATGCCGAAAGAACTGAAAGAATTCGTTGCTGAACGTCTGAATAAGACAGCACAGGAACTTTACGGAATTGAAAACTTCACTGATATGATCGGTGATGAGACAGTAGCAACAGATCCGGAAGCACTGGTTGAATACCTGACCGAAAAAGGACATCCGGCACTTGCAATGGATCCAATGATGTAAACACCTCGAGGGCCAGGAGTGCTTGAACTCCTGACCCGGGGGTTTAACCTTGAAAATCGAATCACAACGTAAAGCTGTTACAAACAACCGGCTGTGACAGTGCAAAATCTTTGCACATGTGACGATTTTTGATATTTTTTTAACGTAAAAGACCTGTGTTATCTTGTCACTGGTAATTTTATGTAGTATAATAGTAGTTGAGTTTTTAATAATTTAGAGGAGGCTTATGAGAAATGCCGTTTAATCAGAAACCACAGAAATTTAATGCAAAGATTAACGCTGTCACAATCGGAAGCGGAGATAAGACTGTGACAATCGGCGGAGAAAATTCTTTCCCGTTCTACACCTTTGATGCACCGACAGAGAACACACCAAAGATCGGTGTTGAGATTTCAGACCTGGGTCTGGATGAGTTTTCAGAAGGTGTAAAAGCTTATTATGAAGGCGCTACTTCCATGGCTGATATCGCAAAAAAAGCAGCAGCTATCGAAGGCGCAGATTTTGTTGCCCTCATCCTTGACGGTGGAGATCCGAACGGGGTAAACAAATCTATTGATGAACTGATCGAGGTTGTTAAAGAAGTAGCAGGCGCTATTGACTGTCCACTGGTTGTAGAAGGTTGCAAAAACGTAGAGAAGGATGCGGAACTTCTCCCGAAAGTAGCAGAAGTCCTTCAGGGAAGAAATGCCCTTCTTCTTTCTGAAAAAGAAGAAAACTACAAAGCAATCGGTGCAGCAGCAGGTCTTGCTTACAATCAGATCGTCGGCGCTGAGTCAGCCGTTGATATCAACCTTGCAAAACAGTTAAACGTTGTTACTACACAGCTTGGTGTTGATGCGAAGAAAATCGTTATGAACATCGGTAGTGCAGCAGCTGGTTACGGATATGAGTACGTTGTTTCTACAATGGACCGTATCAAAGGTGCAGCATTAGGTCAGAACGACAATATGTTGCAGATGCCTATTATTACGCCTGTATCCGCAGAGACATGGGCAGTTAAAGAAGCAACCGCTTCTGAAGCTGATATGCCTGAATGGGGATCAGCAGACGAGCGTGGAATCGATATGGAAGTTATGACAGCAGCAGCAGACCTTGCAGCTGGTTCTGATGCCGTAATCTTAAGACATCCGGAGTCTGTCAAGACTATTTCCAAACTGATCAAAGCACTTGCGTAAGGAATAATAGGAGGAAAAAATAGCTATGGCACTGAATGGTATTCAGATTTTTAAATTAACACCAAAGAAAAACTGTAAGGAATGTGGATGTCCGACATGTATGGCTTTCTCCATGAAAGTTGCACAGGGCGCTATGAAAATTGAGCAGTGTCCTCATATGTCCGAGGATGCATTAGCATCTCTTTCTGAGGCAACTGCTCCGCCGATGAAGACAATCAAGATCGGAACAGGTGATGCAGAATTCACTCTCGGAGGAGAAACTGTTCTGTTCAGACATGAAAAAACATTTGTAAGCAAACCAAGATACGCTGTATCCCTTTGCACATGCATGGATGATGCAGAAGTAGATGCTAAGCTTGCAGCAATCCCACATGTAGACTATGACCGTATCGGTGAGAGAATGCATGTAGAACTTGTATATGTAAACTGTGATGCAGATGCAGACGCAGCAAAATATACAGCACTTGTAGAAAAAGCAAAAGGTCTTGGAAGAACTCTGGTTCTCGGATGTACAGATCCTGAGATCGCAAAAGCAGCTCTTGAAGTATGCAAAGACGGCAAACCGGTTCTGAACGGTGCAAATGCTTCCAACTACGAAGCAATGAATGCTGTTGCTACAGAAGCTGGTGTTGTTCTCGGTGTATCCGGTAAAGACCTGAACGAATTATATGACACAGTAGCAGCACTTGAAAAACTTGGCAACAAGAACCTTGTTCTTGATACAACAGGCGCTGACGTCAAAGAAACCTTCGCAAACACTGTACAGGTTCGTCGTGCAGCACTGAAAGATCAGGACAGAACATTTGGATATCCATCCATCGTTAACCTGGTTAAAATTGCTAAGGGAGATCATCATTTACAGGCAGCACTTGCTTCCGTATTTACAATGAAATACGGTTCCATCATCGTTATGGAACAGATGACCTATGCAGAGGCACTTCCACTGTTCGGTCTTCGTCAGAACGTATATACAGACCCACAGAAACCGATGAAAGTAGAGCCGGGTATCTACCCACTCAACGGAGCAGATGAGAACTCTCTCGTTGTTACAACTGTAGACTTCGCTCTTACATATTTCGTAGTTTCCGGTGAGCTGGAGCGTTCCGGTGTTCCGCTTAATCTTGTAATCAATGATGCAGGCGGACTTTCCGTACTGACATCCTGGGCAGCTGGTAAATTCTCCAGCACCAGCATTTCTGAGTACATCAAAGAAGAAGTAGAGCCGAAGGTAAAATGCCGTAAACTCGTTATTCCAGGTAAAGTAGCAGTCCTCAAGGGTGACCTTGAAGCAAAACTTCCGGGATGGGAGATTATCGTAGGACCTAGAGAAGCAGTACAGCTTGTGAAATTCTTAAAAGATATGCAGGCATAAGCCGCATAAAATAAAATTTATGCTCAGGGAGAACGAATACTCCCTGAGACATCTAAAACCATGTAAAGGAGAACACAGGTATGGCAAAATTTGTTACAATCGGAGAGAGACTTTCCACAACAGCACCAGCAGTAAATAAAGCATTCACAGAGAGAGATCCTGAGCCGATCCTCAAGAGAGCAAAACAGCAGCTCGACGCAGGTGCTACATATCTGGATGTTAATATCGGACCAGCAGAAAACGATGGACCGGAACTTATGAAATGGGCTGTAGAACTTCTGCAGAGCAACTTCGACAATGTTCCGCTTGCACTGGATACTTCCAACGTAGCAGCTATCGAAGCTGGTATTTCTGTATACAACCGTTCCAAAGGAAAACCGATCGTAAACTCCGCTGATGCAGCTGGAAGAATCGGATATGTTGATGTTGCAGCAGCAAACGATGCAATCGTTATCGCTCTTTGCAACGGCGAAGGAATCGCAAAAGACAATGACGAACGTATGATGTACATGCAGACTCTGATGGAGAGAGGTATGGAACAGGGTATGGACGTTGAGAACGATATGTGGTTCGACCCGTTATTCCTCGTTATCAAAGGAATGCAGGACAAACAGATGGAAGTTCTTGACTTCATCAAAATGATCTCTGACATGGGCATGAAGAGCACCGGTGGTCTTTCCAATAACTCCAACGGTATGCCGAAACATATCCGTCCGATCATGGACTCCGCTATGGTAGCTATGGCTATGATGCAGGGACTTACCTCAGCAATCGTTAACCCTAACGATCTTCGTCTGATGGAAACAATCAAATCCTGTGACATCATCAAAAATAACTATCTGTACGCAGATTCTTATCTGGAAATCTAATCAGTCTGTCGTTTTTGCGACTGTAGGTACAAAAGGGCTGGAGGCTTTGCGGCCTCTGGCCTTTTTTGCATTGCATATTGAGGCGAGAAAGGTGGTTACCGCATGTTTAAGGTAACATTTACATTTGAAAATGGCAGTGAGGTAGAAGCATTTGCCAATGCGGGGGATAATCTTCTGGAGGTTGCACGTGGTGCCAATGTAGCAATCGATGCCCCATGTTCCGGAAACGGAGCCTGCGGAAAGTGCCGAGTGCAGTTAAAAAGCGGAGAACTGGACTCAAAGAAAACACTTCATATTTCTGATGAGGAATTTGAGAAGGGCTGGCGTCTTGCATGTATGAGCAAGATCAGCGCTGACGTGGAAGTGCTGGTGCCGGATATCGCTTCTGCATATAAGAGCAGGATGAAAGTGGCTGACTTAAGTTCCAGGGAAGAAATTGCAATTTTTGAAAAAGCAAAAGATCAGGTAGAAGAAACCGGGATTCAGTTAAGAAACAGTCTGGAAGTAGTAGAACTTCAGATGAATGAACCTACTCTGGATGATACCATGCCGGATGTAGAAAGACTGACAAGAGCACTTCGGAAATTTATGAATCTGAAACGGATCAGAGTGCCATACACAGTTCTTCGTAAACTTCCGGATGTACTTCGTGCAAGTAAGTTTTCGGTAAAATGCGTGGTACGTGTGACCCCGGATGATATGTTTGTATACGATATTTTTGACAGCAAAGAAGACGTTGTAATGGGCGGACTTGCTGTGGATATAGGTACGACAACGGTTTCAGCTGTGATCATTGACATGGCAACCGGAGAAATCCTTGCCAAAAGTTCTTCCGGTAATGGTCAGATCCGTTATGGTGCAGATGTAATCAACCGTATTATTGAGACGACAAAACCGGGTGGAATCAAGAAACTGCAGGATGCAGTGATCAAAGAAACAATCAATCCGATGATCCATGAGATGTGCAGAAGCATTCATTTTCCGGAAGGCCAGATCTATCGTATGTGTGTGGCATCCAATACAACAATGAATCATCTGTTTGCAGGAATCAATGCAGATTATCTGCGTACAGAGCCGTATATTCCGGCATTCTTTAAGACAAATTCTCTGTTTGCATCGGATGTGGGAATTGAAATCAACAAAGATGCACACATCATCATGGCGCCGAATATCGGAAGTTATGTCGGTGGAGATATTACAGCGGGTACTCTGGTAAGTATGATCTGGAACAGACCGGAGTTTTCACTGTTCATTGACCTTGGTACCAACGGCGAGCTTGTTTTTGGAAACTCTGATTTCATGATGAGTTGTGCCTGCTCAGCAGGACCTGCTTTCGAAGGTGGTGATATCAGTTGTGGCATGCGTGCAACTGACGGAGCTATTGAAGCATGTACAATCGACAAAGAAACGATGGAGCCGACTTACAAAGTTGTTGGTGAACCGGGTACGAAGCCGGTTGGATTATGTGGATCAGGTATCATTGATGTGATCAGTGAACTTTATATGACAGGAATTATCAATCCAAAGGGCAAATTTGTACGTGAAGGAAAGAGAGTCCGTCACGACCATTATGGAATGGGAAGTTATGTGATCGCATTTGAAGAAGAAGCAGGATCTGCAAAAGATGTCGAGATCACAGAAGTAGATATTGACAACTTCATCCGTGCAAAAGGCGCGATTTTCTCAGCAATCCGCACAATGCTGTCTTCACTGGACTTCGATGTATCCATGATAGATGATGTTTATGTTGCGGGTGGTATCGGCAGTGGAATCAATATGCAGAATGCAGTCAATATCGGAATGTTCCCGGATGTACCGCTGGATAAATTCCATTATATTGGTAACTCTTCCCTGACTGGTGCATATCTGATGCTTCTTTCAACAGCAGCAGAGAAGAAAACATATGAGCTTGCATCCAATATGACTTATATGGAACTTTCGACAGTTCCGACTTACATGGATGAATTTGTGGGAGCCTGCTTTATCCCGCATACCGATGCATCCATGTTCCCTAACGTAAAACAGAGATAAGAGGTGTGTTATGAGTTCTGACGCAAAAACAACATTTGATCCGACAGAAAATGAATCTGTAGGAGATAAACTCGGATATGAAAAAGACAGCAAAGAACGTCTCCCATGGGAACATTATCTGAGCCAGTACAGAGACGCTGATCCAAAGGAAATTGCCACAAGACTTGGCATTTCTTACAATGAAGAAGAGAAGTATTTTACTTTAAAATTTCTCGGGACAGTATATCAGATTTCATGGCCGGATTTTGAGGTCAGTCATAAAGAGGATGATATGGGATTTTATCCTCTGGAAACTATGGTTTATGCCAGAACTCTGACCATTCGCTTTTTGCTGAACGGTGCCTGTGCGCAGGGAACCGGTAAATTTAAAACTTACAGGGAAATGCCATGGGGTGAGGTGTATCTCCGTCAGTTTGATGGCCGCTGCATTAAACGTTTGGCATTTTCCTATGGAAACCGTATTAAAGACTTTCAGGCAATCATGGAACATATGCATTGTGAACTGATAAATCATGGTGACATTGCATACCAGCTTGAAATCTTTCCGGGATATCTGGTGCAGATGATCCTGTGGGAGGGAGACGATGAATTTCCACCGTCCTCACAGATCCTCTTCTCCGACAATTTCCCGGTATCCTTCCAGGCAGAAGACATGGCTGTTATGGGAGATGTGATCATCGGATCACTGAAAGCTTTTGCAAAAGCAATCTGAGATTTTTATCATGTCAAACCTCTGATACAAAAAAGGGGAAAACCCTCTAGTTATAAATAA
>OGPG01002256.1_pt1 | contig 11257 bp, 6 predicted proteins | sample 1552851 | NCBI WGS metagenome assembly OGPG01 (sample SAMEA2579909, study PRJEB22360) | human gut metagenome | biome: human gut; feature: human-associated habitat; material: faeces | place: Denmark | collected 2008/2010 | reverse complement strand
CGGCCGCATCATCGAGCGCGGCACGCACGAAGAGCTGCTCGCCCAGCACGGCGAGTACTGGCAGCTGGCGCATGGTTTAAAAGAGTTGGATTAACCCGTTCGAGTACGATGCTTTGACCCCTCCGTGCCCCTCACCTCGCCTCAAACCATCACAACATTCGACGTTTTTCGCCAAAAACGGGAAAGGCATCGAATGTTGTGATGGTTTTTCTGCCACTCGGTCGGGTGGAATCGCTTTCTTGCGCGCGAAGGTGTGCGGATCCGTGGGCAGGGGAATAAGGTTGGTTATCCGACTCCATTGGAGGGCTCATGGACCTGCCGATCGTCCTGTCCCATAAGACTGCCTGGCTGTACCACAACGTGGCGCGCCCGTCCGAGCCGCTCTCGCGAGCAAGCAGCCTATACGATGAGGACTCGCTTGCTAACGAGGCGGAGCCGACTGCGGGCCTGCCCAAATTGGGGCTCGATACCAAGGGGCTGAGGGCTTCAACGGCAGTTGGGATCGTTACCGACTATCTGGTTTCGCTCGGTATTCCACGAGAAGAACTCGATCATATCGACACGCTCGTCAACTTTGATTTTGAGCGCTCGACGCCGGCTGGATTTAGGTGCCACGTGTTTGGAGTGCCGATGCCTCCAGACCATCTTATCGAGGTGACAGAGGGCCTTCTAGTGGTTGATGAGGCCATGTGCTTTGTCCAAGCGGGTTCGTGGATGAGTGAGCCCGAGCAGCTGGAATATGGCTACGAAATCTGTGCCCGATACCATTTGAATCATCTGTCGACAGGCGATTATATCGAGATGGGGCAGAGGTATACCGTTGCCGACTTGATTGCTTATTGCAATGAGAACCGATCTCGTCAGGGGGCCATACGCGCGGCCGCCGTGCTCAGGCGCGTGCACGATGGCGCGCGGTCGCCCATGGAGACGGCCACCGCAATCATGGTCGTAGCAAAGCGTTCCCAGGGAGGGTTGGGATACGCCAAGATCGAGCTCAACCATAGGGTCGATGTTCCCAACGAGTTCAAGTATCTCGCAAAGGCCGGGTATTTCGAGATCGACGTATATGCGCCTGCGAGCGGTACGGGGATTGAATACAACGGCTCGGACCATCTTGATAAACAGCGCAGCGCGTCGGATGCAGAGCGTATGACCGTGCTGAGCGCGCTGGGCTTTAGGATGATCGTCCTCACCGGGACTCAGTTTGCCCACCAGCTGCAATTGCACCGGGCGATGAACGCCATCGCGCTTGCTATGGGCCTTAAGTGCGACCGAAGCGAAGCGTTCCAAAAGCGGCAGAACGACCTGCGAGAATTCGTGATTCGGCACTGGGACGGCGGCCTTTAGGGACGCTTTGGTCCTTCTACGGGGTGCTGTGGGCAGGCAGACCATCACAACATTCGACGTTTTTCGCCAAAATCGGGAAAAGCATCGAATGTTGTGATGGTCTGTGCTGAGGATGGGCTTGGGAAGCCGGTCTTGCTCGAAGCGACCTGTCCTGTCGTACGGGTGTCGGCACGATTCTCTCGTGGGGTATTATGTTTTCTGAAGAATAAAACGCCGCGTGAGGGGAGGGCTGCGTGGACGGGCACGTGCAACATGACGGCTTTGGTCGCGATATCAACTACCTGCGCATTGCCGTTACCGACAAGTGCAATTTCCGCTGCATTTACTGCATGCCGGCCGATGGCGTGGCACCCCGCGCACACGACGAGCTGCTCAGCGCCGAGGAAATCGCCCGCTTTGTGCGCTTGGTGGCGGGGGAGGGCATTCGCCGCGTGCGCCTGACGGGCGGCGAGCCGCTGGTCAGCCGCCGCATCATCCCGCTCATTCGCGACATCCGCGCGATTCCGCAGATCGAGGACATCTCGCTCACTACCAATGGCGCCCTGCTGCCCAAGTTGGCGCCGCAGCTCAAAGACGCCGGTCTTAACCGCGTCAACATTTCGCTCGACACACTCGACCCTACGCTCTTTGGAAAGATCACTCGTCTGGGTCGACTCGAGCAGACCATGGCTGGCATCGACGCGGCACTAGCTTGGGGCTTTGAGCCCGTTAAGGTCAACTGCGTTGTGGTGCGCCGGCTCAACCAGGATGTGGCGGCCCTCGCGCGGCTTACGCTCGACCGCCCCATCCACCTGCGCTTTATCGAATACATGCCCATCGGTGACGAACACACGAGCTCGCATTGCGCTGTGGACCCGCATGCGCCCGCGCTCAATCCCGAGCTGTGGGATGCGAGCGATACCGTGCCGAGCGACGAGCTGCGGGCGCGCATCAATGCCGGGGCCGCCGCGACGGGACTGGGCGAGCTCGAGCCGCTCGACATCAACGACGCTCCTGCCGGAGCGGGCCCCGCGCGCTATTGGCACTTTCCGGGCGCGGCGGGAACGGTTGGCTTCATTAGCGCCATGTCCAATCATTTTTGTGCGAATTGCAACCGTCTGCGCCTGACGGCCGATGGCAACGTGCGTCCGTGCCTGTTCAGCGATGCCGAGTATTCGGTGCGCGACGCCCTGCGCCGTGGTGATGATATGCAGGTACTTTCGATTTGGCGCGATGCCGTGGCCCACAAACCGCAGGAACACGCGATAATTGAGGGCACGCAACGATTTATGTCCCAAATCGGAGGATGATCATATGGCCAAGAGCAGGTACGCCGATGCCACCAAGGCCGCTCGCAGGGCCGCGATGTCTGCCCACAAAGTCACGGCTACTGACAGCAACGCCGGCGCGTCCGCGCAGCCGTCTGCCAGCGCTGCCACCGAGCCCGCCCGCGACGCCCGTCGCGACGAGCTGACGCACGTGGACGCCAAGGGCGAGGTGCGCATGGTCGACGTGTCCGACAAGGCCGAGACCCATCGCATTGCCATCGCCGAGGGTACCATCCTCATGCACCCCGAGACGCAGGCCATGGTGCTGCAGGACCGCGCCAAAAAGGGCGATGTGCTCGCCTGCGCGCGCGTGGCGGGCATCATGGCTATCAAGCGCACGAGCGATATTATTCCCATGTGCCATCCGTTGCTCATTACCAAGAGCAAGTGCGACATTGCGCCCATCGCTCCGGCGGGAACGCCGGCCGAGGACGTGCCCGAGGGCTGGGCGCCGGCGCGCGCGGACGGGCAGGTTGGCTTTCACGTACTGGTTACGGCCGGCGTGACGGGCAAGACGGGTATCGAGATGGAGGCCCTGACCGGCGCGAGTGCCGCGTGTCTGACCATCTACGACATGTGCAAGGCCGTTGATCGCGGCATGGAGATCGTCGACGTGCGCCTTCTGCACAAGGAGGGCGGCCGCTCGGGCGTGTGGGACCGCGCAGAGCGCCAGGCCGCTGCTACTGGGGCCGTGGGAGCCGCGGGCGACGCGCCCGCGAGCGCACCCGTCGCCGTCGCGCCCGCAGCTCCGACACCGGCCGTCCCCGCGATCGCGTTTATCGGCTCGGGAAAGACCACGCTCGTCGAGAAGGTCATTGCCGAGCTCACCCGCCGCGGTCTGCGCGTGGGTTCGCTCAAGCATCATGGGCATCACGGCTTTGATATCGATGTGCCCGCTAAGGATACGTGGCGCCATCACCAGGCCGGATCCAAGCACGTGGGGCTCATCTGCGCCACGCGCTGGGCGGAGTACGCCGACACGCGCGAGGAGGACGAGATGCCCGCGCGCGAGCTGCTGTCGCGCTACAACGATGTCGACGTGGTGATCATCGAGGGCTACAAGACCGAGGGCTTCGACAACATCGTCGTCGCGCGATCGGGTGTCGACCGTCTGCGCGGCAAGAGCTCGCTCGACCTGGTCGACGGCCGCACGTTGGCCCTTGCCTGCAATGAGGCCTTGGCGCGTCAGGCCTTCGACGCTGGCTTTGCGACCCGAGCCATCAACATCAACGACGCCCGAGCCATCTGCGATCTCATCCAAGACCATCTTTAAGGCTTGACGCTGAACCTGCCAAATAGGGACAGGTTTATTTTGGCAGGTTTTATCTGGGCAAACGTCATTTCCACCACAATGGGGACAGGCACCTTTGTGGTGGTTTTTGTTTTAGTAGATGTGTGGGACATGCCTTACAATCTACCAAGTAGTTCATGACGGGCGAAAAACGGAGAAAAGGGGCTTGATGCGTCCTTAATGTTTCATGCGGATAGATTGATTTGACAGACGGTGGTGAATGCCCGCCGCCCGTATTCGTATGAAACAAGGGGTCTCTATGCTCTCCTCTCTTTTCTCAAAGCCTCAACCTTCGCTGTCCGTGCAGGCCAAGCGTCTGGTGGCGATGCGCTTTCTCATCTACACCGGTTTTCAGACCAGCTACTTTATCGGCGTCATCGGAACGCTTACCTATGCGGACGATGCCTCGGTCGTCGCGACATCGCTGGCCGTCCTTTTTATGAACGTATTCGTGATCTTGGGATCCTTTGCGGGCGGCGCGGCACTCGACGCCTGGGGCCCGCGCCGTCATTTCTTGCTGAGCATCGTCGGCACGCTGGCAACTGGCGCGGCGATCATCGCCTTTGGCAGCACGACCGGAACGGTCCTTGCCGGCGCGGTACTCCTGGGCTTTGTGATGGGGTTCGCCCAGCCCATCGCCACATCCTATCCGGCCTACCTCACCGACGATCCTGTCGAGCTCAAAGACATCAACTCTGCCATCGCCATGTTTTCAAACGTGAGCATCATCGTTGGTCCCACGCTGGGCGGCTTTGTCGCGGCGGCTGCGTCGTCGCGCGCGGTGTTCGTGCTCATGATGCTCTTTACCGCGTTGGCGCTCATTGCCGGTTGGGGCTTTAGGCCGCAGACCAGCCATGTCGCCGGGCATGCGGATGCCGATTCGGCAGAGGAGGGGGAGCGTGCGGGACGAAGCTCCAACCCCAGCACGTCCTCCCGCGTCACCTTCGCGACCAGCATCAAGACAGTCTTTACCAACAGCGTCCTCGCGTTACTTTTCTGCATCATCTTCCTCTCGAACTTTGGCTACGGTGCCTTCGATCCGCTGGAGTCGTTCTTCTACCGCGATGTCCTGCATGTCGGTGTTGAGTGGATGGGCTGGCTCTCGTCGGCCAGCGGTGTGGGCGCGGTGCTGGGCGCCGTGGCCGCGCTCCGCTTGCCGCCGCACCTGATCAACCTTAAAACCCTGCTCGTGGCGCTCATGTCCGTGGGCCTGGGAAGTTTGCTCTATGTGGGGACACCGTACGTGGGCGTGGCCCTTGTCGGCCAGATTGCCCTGGGCGTGGCCTGGGGTGTCGTCAATCCGCTCCACAACACCATCGTGCAAACGACGGCACCGCTCGAGCAACTCGGTCGCGTGAACTCGGTCATGGGCTTTGGCAATATGTTCGCTGGCGTGGCCCCGTTGGCGATTGCCCCGTGGCTGGCGGCGACGTTTGGCGTGCAGCAGACGCTCGTAGGGGCGGGCATGGTCGTGACGGCGGTTCCCGCGGCGTTGCTGCTGTTTGGCCGCCGGCATTTTGATCGTGCCGCGAGGCGGTAAAAACCATCACAACATTCAGCGAAAATCGCGATTTTGCCGAAAAACGTCGAATGTTGTGATGCTTTGCGCTCCGGGCAGGCCGCCCTTCGGGTTCGGCCACCATAAAGGGGCCAGACGCCTTTGTGGCGATCGGGCCCCAACGGCCTGCGCCTTGGTATACCATGTACGCCGTTCACGAATACACCCCACACCGCCGCGCAACCCAGAAAGGCCCCCATGGACACCATCTTCAGCCACATTAAAGCCGTGCTCTGCGATATCGACGGCACGCTGCTCACGAGTCAGCACACGGTGTCCCCGCGCACCGTGGCGGCGATCCGCGCCCTGCGCGAGCGCGGCGTGCTCTTTGGCCTGTGCACCGGGCGCGACGCCCACGCGACCGAGGCCATGTACGAGCTCTGGGGCATCGAAGGCCTGGTAGACGTGCTCGTGGGCTGCGGTGGCGCCGAGGTCATCGACCGCACGCACGACATCAACGAGCTGAGCTATCCGCTGCCGGGCGAGACCATCGCGCGCATCTGCAAGCACATGGCGGACCTTCCGGCAACGCCCGTCTGCCCCCGAGACGGCGTGTTCTACGTGCCCGAGACCAACGCGTGCGTCGAACACCTGTCGCGTGTTGACGGCGTGCCCTACCAGGTGGTCGATTTTGCCGAGTTTTTGCGCGAGCCGCAGCTCAAGGTGATGTTTACCATGGCGCCCGAGGTGATGCCGCGGGTGATTGAGCGGGCGTCGACGTTTGCCGATGACACTGTTAAGGCGGCGGCTCTGCAAACCACGCAGCGGCTCTACGAGTTCATGGATCCGCGCGTGTCCAAGACGCGCGGCCTTGTGCGCGTGGCGGAGCTCAACGACATGGAGCTTCAGAACATCTGCGTGTTTGGCGATGCGGACAACGACACCTGCATGGTGGCCGACGCCGGCGTGGGTGTGGCCATGGCAAATGGCAGCGATGCCACCCGCTCCGCCGCCGACTTTGTAACCGCCAGCAACGACAAAGACGGCATCGCGATCTTTATCGAGGAGCATCTGCTGTAGCGCCGGGGCAGAACCACCGCAAAGGGAGCAGGCTCCTTTGCGGTGGCCTCAGGCGATTTGGGCGAATTGATGCCTAAAATCTGCGCGAAAATTCAAATTTAGTTGTTTGAACACCACGCTTCTAACCACCGATGGGTTAAAGATATTCCCATCAATTTGGTAGTCTATTCCTCCCGGTTAATGATCTACCGTTCACGGTCGATTTTCGACCGTTCACAGGACGCATGCTCTTGAGCAAAATGTTGTGCAAATAAATCTAATGCCATTAAAAAATGATAACTAGCTTAATTACCAGTAGAAATAGATATTTCATAGCGAATAAACGAAGGTAAATCCGAGCAAATGTCAAGAGAATTGAGAATTCGCTACAAAACTATCGGTATTTTTGCTTAGATGTTCAAACAATCGTTACAATATGAACTATAAGCGTGCGCAATTACAGATTGCGCAGATACGTTTGATAGTGAAAGAGCAAGATCGCGGTCTCTTGGGGAGGAGACATCGATGAAAGCGAATTCAGAAAAAACTAAGCAGAGTAAAAAAGCGACGCGCCGTGTACTGGCAGGCGTTTTGTGCGGAGCCTCCGTGTTGAGCCTGGTACTGTCGCTCGTCATGCCTCCGATCTCGCAGGCCATTGCAAACGATGCCCAGATGGTTTCTACCGAGGAAACTGTGATGGGGGGGGGTTCCTCAAGTGAGTCTACTGATGTAGGCAGCACCAACAACGGGGATACCGAAAACCAGAATAGTGACGATGCCGAGAATGGCGCGAGCGAAGACGCCGTTGCCGCAGACCTGCCGTCCGACGACACGGAGGCCGAGGGTGATGCTCAGTCTGCGGATGATAGTGCTAACGGCGAGGGCGCAATCGCACTTGCTGCAGAAAATGAATCGACTTATGAAATCAGCAGAGGAGATGAACTCAGCGCGAAGCTTCCTGACAAGAAATTTCGCGATGGAAATGGCTCCGCTACTTTTAAGCTTGTTAACGATATTGAATACAGCGGTGAGATTAGGCTTGAACAAACTGACGATAACCCTATCAATATCACCCTTGACCTAAACGGTCATAAGATTAAGTGCTTGAACACCGACAAGCCGTTATTTGATATTGCTAACGGCGCAACACTTACAATTAAGGATTCCGCACAGGCGAATGAGACGCTCATCAAGGGCCAGCAGCTTACTGATCAGGGGCAGTACCTGAATCCCGATAATTATGGCAAGAAAGCCAAGCTAAATTACGTTGATGGCATTCCGTCTAATCTTACCTACTACGTGACCAAATCGACCCCAAGTGGTACAGGGACAACCGAGACGCTTGTCAAACATGACGTTGATATTAAAGGTGCCATCGTGGCGTGCAGCGGCAACGCAAATCTAAGGCTCATCAATCTGTATAACAACAACGGCAAGGGCTCGTTTAACCTTGTGAGCGGCGTGATCACGCAAAAGAAAGGCGGCAGGGTTAGCAGCTTGGTCTATGCCGAGAACGGCTCTACCGTCAACATGAGCGGTGGCTATGTGTGTGGCGCTTCTAGCTCGGGTGCGGGCGCGGGCATTAAGGTGTCCAACGATAAAGGTAAGGCCTCGACCCTAAAACTGACCGGTGGCGTAATTGCCGGCAACAGCGCTCCTAATGGCGGCGGTGTGTATGCTGGAGGTTCCACGGTCACCATAACTGGTGGCGTAATCTCCGGCAACAGCACACTTCCTTCTGGCACTGGTTTCGGCGGCGGCATCATGGCCGAAGGCGGCAGCGTCACTGTTTCCGGTGGCTACATCACTAACAATAAATATGCCAATTTCTGTGGCCAAGATGGTTATGGCGATCATGGCGGCGCTGGACTTGCCGCTAGAAACGGTACTCATGTCACCATTTCGGGCGGCCAGATCACGGGCAACTATTCTGAGGAAGCAGGCGGCGGCGTTTACGTTACCGATGTCAATCGCAATGACCAGACATCTCGCCAGGGAATGGCATGGCTCAACATTACAGGGGGGATTATTGCCTCTAACGTGAGCAATCGTTCTGAGGGCGCTGGCATTCGCGTGGGCCAGATGGTTGACGCGATGATTAACGGTACTGAAGATAGTAAAGTCTACATTACAAACAATCACTGCATGTCTCGCTTTGACTGGGGTGGCGGCGGCATCTTTGTTCAGGGAAACTCAAACCAAGGCAAGGAATATACTGCTGGTAGGCTATTCATATATAACTCGTACATTAGCGCCAATGAAGCTGGCGGCTACGGCGGTGGCGTTGCAGTCTGCCCCACGGGCAAGACGTTGGTAACGAACACTGAGGGCACGGCAATCTTTGGCAATTCGTCTGCCAAAGATCAGCAGGACGCAAAAGCTGATTATAATTCTGAAGAGAATAGCGGTAACGAAGGCACCCCTCACCTATCCGCTGGTGGCTACGAAGGCCTTGAGCACAAAAAGAACCAGGATGCTGACGCCTACAATGCCAAAGAGTTTCGCGAAAACGGCCACGCGGACTTCTTCCTTGCGGCGGAGGATCATAAGACCCCGATCGCGGCGGTGATTGGCAAAATGCTTGGCGGCGGTGACGCCAAATACAAGGGAAGTAAAGAGCTTACGCAAGCCATTACTATCCCCGCTAACGGTGGCGTGCAGGTATATAAAAGCATCGGCCTGAGCTCGGGTGTTACAGCTCAAGACGAAGCCGCGATCAATGCGCAAAAAGTTGCGACAACGTTCATCACCGGCAACTATTCCTGGGACCATGGCGGCGGCATCATGTCGAACGGCGACCTGTACATGGGCGCGCCTGAGGACACGTATGTCTATCCGAGCCTTAAGCTCAAGGCGACCAAGAAGCTGAAAGGCCGCGACCTCAAAAAAGAGGAGTTCTCCTTTACGGTGTATCGCAAGAATTCAGACAACCCTTTGGCTGGCACGACATTCAATCGCAACGTTTGCACCGAGGTTGGAACAGCAAAAAATGATGCAAGCGGCAATATCACGTTTGACCTTGGTGAACAGTTCGCAACGGGTGGCACGGGTAACGAAATCACATACTACTTGGTCGAAGATGCCGGCGATGATCCTGACATCACGTGCGACTCCAGTGTGTATGAGATTGTGGTACGGACCCAGGATAAGCCGACCAAGCTCATGACTGTTCCGAGTAAAAATAATCCGAACGAAGAGAAGGAACTTCTCATCCATAACTACACGATTACAGACGTCAACGGGACCAAGTACGAACTCGATAAGTCTGGGAAGTGGGTTAACAAAAAAACGTGGAGTGTCGCGAAGAATGTCGACGGCTATTATCAAATTATCTGTGAGGACGGTTCGCCGACTTTCACTAACGTATGTACCGCGTACGACTCGACTGGCGTTTGGATCCCTAAGGCGACCAAGGTCGTTAAGGGTGGCGAGATGAAGGAGTTCACGCTCGAGTTTGCGGATAACGAGAACTTCGATAGTCCCAAGACGGTTATGACCGACCCCGACGGCGTGATTACCACCACTGCCGACGGCAAGAAGTCTCAGACCCGGAGCTTCGACGAGATTGAGTACAAACTCGATCAACTCGACAAGCTCAAGACCGACTCTACTGGCCGTGGCGCCTCCAAGACCTTCACGTACTATGTGCGCGAGAAGGACGAACACTTGACCTATCCGCATTACAAGTTTGATCAGTCGGTCTACAAGTTCACGGTTACGGCAACGGATAATGCCGAAGGACACATCGACTGTGCGGTGACCTACAGGAAGGGAACCGTTGACCCCGGCGGTACGTGGAAAGAAACCGATAATAAGGACCACGAGTTTCCCGACACTACCCCCACCTTCACCAACACCTACTCCACCTCTTTGCCCCTTTCTGGTATGTCGGGCGTCACTCTGACGTACCTTGCCGGCGCGGCGGTGCTTTGCGCTGCTGCGGCCTGGATGCACATTCGTCGCAAGGCGAATGCGAAGGGAGGTAAGCGTCGTGAATAAGAAAGTTTGCTCCTTCCCGATCTTGTTTGCGCTGCTTGCCCTCCTGATCGGTACCTGCGCGGTTGTGTTCCCCGCTTCCGCGCAGGCCGCGCCGACCTCGACCGGTTCCATCACGGTGAGCGGCACCGTAGCGAGCAGCTACGACGCCTACCAGATCTTTAGCGCCAACGTCGTCGACGGCGACAGCGACGCCAAAATCGCCACCGACCTCGCCTGGGCAAGCGACGCCGTGCGCGACGCCGCGCTGCCCGTGCTGCACAGCGCCGGTATACCCAATTCCCAGACCACCGCGCAGGAAGCTGCCGAGTGGCTCAACACCGATTCCCACCTTACGAGCGCGCTGAGCGCACAGCTCGCTCGTTCCCTCCAGAGCTCTGACGCCTTGTCCGTGGCCCTTAACGCGGGCACGACGGCCGAGCTGCCCTGTGGCTACTGGCTCATCGTCGCCGACGACGCCATCGCCCAGGGCGAGGCCGGCACCGCGCCGATTATGGCTCTGGTGGGCGGCAGCGCCGTCACCGTCAAGCCCAAGGCGGCGACCCCCAAGGTCGCCAAGCACGTGCTGGAGGACAGCGCCGCCGCCTGGCAGAAGGCCGCCGACGCCACGGGCGCCGACGATCTGTACTGGCGCCTCTCTGCCACGGTCCCGGCGGGTCTTACCGCCTACGACACCTATACGGTGCAGTTCGTCGACACCATGAGCGCGGGACTCGACTCCTCCAAGGTGGCCGCGAGCATGCACGTGTACGTGGCGGC
>OGPG01002247.1_pt1 | contig 11298 bp, 8 predicted proteins | sample 1552851 | NCBI WGS metagenome assembly OGPG01 (sample SAMEA2579909, study PRJEB22360) | human gut metagenome | biome: human gut; feature: human-associated habitat; material: faeces | place: Denmark | collected 2008/2010 | reverse complement strand
TTGTAAAATTTTTTATATCAAATTTTCCTCTACCTTCAAAAATAAAATACACCGGGTTTATGCCCGTTTCAATATCTATATCAACAACTGTTTCTTTCCAGTCATGTGATTCAATTGAAAGCAATGCCTGTCCGGCTATCGGATAATCCTCAATATTCTTACCCGAATAATCCGAATCCGTTGTAATTTTTATAGTTCCTACTGCATTTCCTCTCACTGAAATTGCTATTTTATTATGCCCTTTTTTCATATTAAAATACTTAAATCCTGCCATACATCCATCCTGCATATTGGCAATATAGGCATCTTCACCGCTCTCTCTGTCACCGCCGTCCTGCGTGACATATGCATTTTTTGACAGTCTTTCCTCTTTTGATGCATCCTTTTCAAGTTTTATATTTTTAAGAAAACATACTATATATGAAGGATACGTTCCTTCACCGTCAAGCGGACCGCCGTTAAGTCCGCAGCTTGTAGCTTCTGCTGCTTTAAAAAAGCCATTTTCATCCATCTCAATCTTTTCAGCTACCCCCTGACGGCAATATGAACATGCATTGGTAAATCTGTGGTCAAATATATAAAAACTTTCATTGAGCTGTATTATGCTTCCATGCGTATTACCGTTTGGATATGCAGTATCAGACGGAGTGTATCCTCTTAATCCGACATCTGACGATGCATGCAGCCTGCCTCCATACACAAAATCCCTGTCAGGATAATCACTTATACAATAATGCAGTCCGTTTGCTCTGGCAGAATATATAAAATAATATTTTCTGCCAAATTTTCTCATTGACGAAGCTTCAAAAAATCCAGCTTCCTCAGGACATTTAAAATCTCTTGGAAATATTACGTGTGGCAGATCTTTCATTGTAATCATATCATCACTAAGTCTGCATACATGTGCTCCTGCCATAATACGTCCATGCTCATCTTCCGTCTTATTCGGACAAAAACCGGAATATAGATATACATTTCCATCATCATCTGCAAATACCCCAGGGTCAAACTGCAGCATGTCACCTTTGTCAATTCCATATATACGACCGTCTGAAGTTTTTACATCACCATAATATTCATAATGTCCTGCCGGAGTATTACACACAGCAACAGACATTCTTGACGAATGTGCCATAGAATAATAAAGATAAAATCTTCCATCCGCACCTTTCACAACATCAGGTGCAAAAAGAAGCATTCTCTCCTCCCTATATGGATGCTGTTTTCTATTATAAATCTCACCTTCAAAATGCCAGTCAGACAAATCATCAACCGGTGCTGACCAGCATACATAATCATTTTCACAATAGTCGCTGCCGCCAAATCTGTCATGGCTTCCGTATATATAAAGCCTGTCACCAAAAATATGTGGCTCGCCATCCGGAATATATTCATAAGATGGCAGATACGGATTAAATATCTGTTTATTTTTTCTTGTATTCATGATTGCACTCCTTTAATCATTTTTATGGATACTTCCCCACTCACACATTGCCACCAGAATCGGAATCAGTGACATGCCTCTCTTAGAAAGGCTATACTCAACCTTTGGAGGTATCTGCTGATATTCCTTTCTTATTATAAGTCCGTCACTTTCCATTTCTTTCAAAGTCGAACTGAGTGTCTTATGTGAAATATTTCCGAGACATCTTTTTAACTCACTATATCTCATCACATTGTCATGCTGTTCCAGCCAGTAAATGATTACAAGTTTATATTTTCCGTTAATCAGCGAAAGTGTATAACCAAAATCTGTCTCCGATATATTTTCACCTGTATGGCAGCATCCGCATTTAGGTATCTTATTATCTTCCATAACCATTTCCTTTCATATGATAAATGCTAAAATCTTTTATAAAAATATCACGCTTTACTTTAGGTTAGTATATAACTTTAATGTGCGTACTTCCTTTTTGCAAAATTATAGTATATATTCTGTTTATGGGCAATAATAAACTATACTTTTTATCAGGAGGAACTATCGTTGGAAAATGTATTTACAATCGAAAATCTTCGTCCAATACGTGATGGAATGACAGTTTCAAGAGACTCAAAACTTGGAACATCCAACATGGCAACATTCTTTTCAATGGGCAAAGATACTTCTATCAGCCAGGAAAGTTATGACAGAATGACAATGTATATCGGTGCCGCTGGCAGTGGTACATTTATCATTGGAAACGATAAGAAAAAACTCACACTGACACCTGATACAGCCGTAATAATTTCCGCTTCCACACTCTGCGGAATGGAAACTTCAGACGGAATGGTTTATACCGAAGTAATATTTAAAAAGGAGAATTCAGTAATTATGAACGAAATTGTTAAAACAAACGAAGTATTCGCACTTAAAAATCTTATTTCTTACGAGGAAGGAAGCATTGCAAACATGGACATTGTAAGCAACCCTACTATGAAATATGTCCTTATGTCATTCGATGAGGGAACAGGTCTTACACCTCATCGTGCTCCCGGCAATGCTATCGTATTTGCACTTGAAGGCAAAGCTGTAATCGGCTACGAAGGCAAAGATTACACAATCAGTGAGGGTGAATGTTTCCGTTTTGAAAAAAATGGTCTTCACAGCGTGACAGCTGACGGTAAATTTAAAATGGCTCTTCTTCTTGTTTTAGAATAAGTCAGAATAATCAGGTACGAATGTACCAAATTTCATTTTACCAACTAAATAAAACATGTTATAATGCAGACGATTATATTACCTGATTACAGACATTTCACATACCAGGAGTTACACAATGAATTATCCAAAATTAAAAGCATTAAAATACAAACTTATAATTCCACTGCTCGTCTTTCTTTTCGGCACAGGAGTTCTGTGTGTAGTTATATATAAAATAAGCTATACAAACCAGGAACGGGTAAGGGATAAGGCAGCCCTGAATGCCGTAAGTTACGCTGACCGCATGATTGCTGACCTTAATAATGGAATAACAATCACCAAGTCACTTGAACAGATTATTATAAGTGAAAATGGACAGATTGAACACTTTGAAAAAATTGCCGAAAATATGATGACCGATTCTATTCAGAGCATACAGCTTGCACCAGGTGGTGTTGTAACAGATATTTACCCTGAAAAAGGTAATGATACCGGCAAAATTGACTTAATCAATGACCCTTCCCGTGGTGAAATAGCACGCTATGGAAGAGATAATAATATAACCGTTATGCAGGGACCCTTCCAGCTTAAACAGGGTGATGTCGGCATTACCATAAGAAATCCTGTCTATCTTGAAAATGAATCCGGTGATAAATATTTCTGGGGATTTACTATATCAATTATCCGTGTGCCGGAAATCTTTTCAAATTCGGTAAATGCACTTGAAGATTTCGGATACTATTACCGCATCTCAAAAACTTTATCACCTCTTACCGGTGAATTTACGGAAATTTACAGCAATTGTGAAGAATTTATAAGCCCTGTTACATATCAGTTTGAATTAGGTGGCTGTTCATGGAAACTTGAAGTTACACCTAAAGACGGCTGGCATGCAGACAGTCAAACAACAACAGTATTTATTGGGGGATTTATTATCCTTTTTCTCCTTACAGGTCTCACATATGCACTTATGGTGCTTCAGGCCAATGGAATCATACTGCAGAACCTTTCATCTACTGACAATCTCACGGGACTTCTTAACCGCAATGGATTTCAGGAACATTTAACAAAATATATGAAAAAACATAGTAATGAACATTGTGTCTGTATTGCACTTGATATAGATGATTTTAAATTCATTAATGACCTTTTTGGACATTCAACCGGAGATAAAGCATTATGCATTCTCGCCGACACAATAAGAAGTTCTTTTCCTAAAAATTCAATTCTGTGTCGTAGTGGTGGTGATGAATTCTGTATCATCCTGAAAAACTGCACATGTAAAGATGCAAAAGCACAAATAGAGGCTTTCACGGATATGCCTCGTTCTTTTATAGCTAGCAACCAGACACAAAGCTTTAATATTTCCGTTGGATACGCACAATACAATCCTGACGACGGCTCTGTAGAACAGCTGCTTATTGATGCTGATACTGCCTTATATGACGTAAAAATTAAAGGCAAACATGAATGTCTGGAATTTAATCCGAATATGAACAAAAAAATACGCACACCACTTGGATTTGCGTTAAGCGATATTTCAGAAAATCTTCCGGGTGCTTTTATAATATACAAAGCTGACAAAAAAGATGATTCTATTCTTTTTGCTAATAAAGAAATGTTAAATCTCACAGGCTGCAGCAATTTTGAAGAATTAATTGACTATACAGGCCGCAGCTTCCGAAATATCATCAAAGAAGATGAACGCGAAGCAGCCGAAGAAAATATATGGAAGCAGATTAACGCACTTGAGAATGACAACAATGATTATCTGTCATTTTTCCTTAAACGAAAAGATGGCACTGTCATTCCTGTTCTTGACCATGGAAGACTTATAAACAGCCGTTATTATGGTAATATTTTTTATGTATTTATAATCGACCACGATTTAGTCAGAAAATGTCTTAACTAAGGAGATCAATATATGGGGGACTTAAATAAACCAAACATAAATATTGGCATGCTTGCACATGTCGATGCCGGAAAAACAACTCTTTCCGAGGCTCTTCTCTACAAAACAGGTACTATCCGCAAACTTGGACGCGTTGATACACGTGATGCCTTTTTGGATACAAATAAGCAGGAACGTGCCCGCGGAATTACAATATTTTCAAAGCAGGCTGTTGTTGAGCTTGAAAAAGCTCGTATCACGCTTCTTGACACCCCAGGACATGTTGATTTTTCTGCTGAAATGGAAAGAACACTCCAGGTTCTCGACTATGCAATCCTCGTAATCAGCGGTGCCGATGGAATCCAGAGCCACACCGAAACCCTCTGGAGGCTTCTTGCAAGATATAAAATTCCTGTGTTTATTTTTGTAAATAAAACAGACCAGTCCGGTGTCAATAAGCAAAGAATACTTGAACAGCTTAAAAATCAGCTTTCTGATGCAATAATTGACTTCAGTATTCAAGATGCAATTGACATGGAGGAACTTTCTTTATGCAATGAAGAACTTCTCAACCATTTTCTTGAAAATAATACGCTTGACACTGCTCTCCTAAAAACATGCATTGAAAAAAGACAGGTTTTTCCTTGCTTTTTTGGTTCAGCATTAAAACTTACAGGAATTGATGAATTTATTGATGGATTAAATACATATATGAACTGTCCGTCATATCCAGATAAATTTGGGGCAAAAGTATACAAGATTGCCCGTGACCCACAAGGCACACGCCTTGCATACATGAAAATCACAGGTGGAACTCTCACCTCCCGCATGCAGATTACACCGGATGAAAAAATCAATCAGATAAGAATATATTCCGGTGAAAAATATACAACAGTAAATGAAGTTCCTGCCGGAGGAATATGTGCCGTAACCGGGTTTGATTCCGCTTATGCCGGTCAGTCTGTCGGTTCTGACACTGAAAGCGAAATTCCTATGCTTGAACCTGTAATGACTTATCAGCTTGTTCTTCCCGAAGGAACAGACGCACTTTTAATACTTCCAAAATTAAAAATGCTTGAAGAAGAAGAACCACAGCTTCACATTGTATGGAATGAGCTTTTAAAACAGATTCATGTCCAGATTATGGGTGCCGTGCAGATTGAAATACTACAAAATCTCATAAAAGACCGTTTTGGAATCGAAGTTGGATTCACATCAGGCAGCATTGTGTACAAAGAAACAATTAAAAACACTGTTGAAGGGGTCGGTCATTTTGAACCTTTAAGACATTATGCGGAAGTTCACCTCATAATTGAACCCGGCGAAAAAGGCAGCGGAATATTATATAAAGCAGACTGCTCTGAAGATGTACTTGATAAAAACTGGCAACGTCTCATAATGACACATCTATATGAAAAAGCACCTGTAGGAGTTCTTACGGGGTCTCCCCTCACAGATGTCACAATAACTCTTGTCAGCGGAAGAGCACACCCTAAGCATACTGAAGGTGGTGATTTCAGGCAGGCTACATATCGTGCGGTAAGGCAGGGTCTGATGCAGGCAGAATCAGTTCTTCTTGAACCATATTTTAACTTCACATTAAAAGTTCCTGCTGAAAATATCGGACGTGCAATGACTGATTTAGACAGAATGAATGCAAAGTTTGCATTGTCAGATGAGACAGACGTTTCTCTTTCAGTTATAACAGGCACTATTCCTGCTGCCTGTCTTTCTGATTACCAGACTGAAGTTGCATCGTATACCAAAGGGCTTGGCAGACTTTCATATAGAATGGATGGCTATTACCCATGCCATAACGCCGAAGAAGTAATTGAAAATTTCGGTTATGATGCTGAACGGGATACATTAAATCCGTCTTCATCAGTATTCTGTTCTCACGGCTCAGGCACAGTCATTGAATGGAATGACGTATTTTCACATATGCACTTAGACAGTGTTCTTGAATTAAGAAAACGCGGACTCAATGCAGGTGCAGCCAATTCATCAGCCGTACTTAACAGCCGTGCATCAAGCCGTACTGTATCGGACGAGCCTTTAGGAACCGATGAAATTGATGCTATTTTAAAGCAGACCTACTACTCTAACAGCCGCGGTGACAATGATAAATTGCACAGGACGGGTGCTAAAAAAACGGATTCTACGGTAAAATATGTCTATAAAGGCACTGAAGCACCACAAAATCAAGGTGAATCATACCTTCTTGTGGACGGATATAATATTATATTTGCATGGGATGAATTAAAAGAACTTGCAGCCATTAATCTTGACAGTGCAAGAGGCCGTCTCCTTGATATACTCTGTAACTATCAGGCAATGACAAAATGTAACCTGATTGCTGTATTTGATGCATACCGTGTTCAGGGACATGACACAGAAATGACTGATTACCATAACATCCATGTTGTATTTACAAAAGAAGCTGAAACCGCAGACCATTACATAGAAAGTTTTGCACACAGACATGGCAAAAAAGACTATGTACGCGTGGCAACATCTGACGGATTAGAGCAGATTATCATAATCGGTCAGGGCTGCCACCTCGTTTCTGCCCGCGAGTTCCAGCAGGAAGTCAGGGATATGGAAAATCACATCCGTGAAGAATATCTCAACAGAACTTATTAATGTTACTATCTAATATCAGCTGTTCCATTGTCTGCCGAGCTTTCGGCGGACAATTATCCAGCATATAACATGTGCTGATAACGTAATAATCCAGCTCCATGTATATGTAAGGTACAACGATGTAACAGTATGGAACTGCTCCATTCTGAAAAATGTAAATATCCACAAAAGTCTCAATCCACATGCACCTATAAGTGACACAATCATCGGCATTACAGAATATCCAAGTCCCCTGAGTGAACCAACCATTACATCCATCATGCCGCAGAGTGCATATGTTCTTGCAATAACATTCATTCTCTTCATACCGGCATCAATAACGGCAGGGTTCTCTGTATAAATTGAAAGCAGCTGCCTTCCAAAAAACAGTGCACCATTTCCCAGAACAAGACCTACAACAATTACACATGCCTCTGCTGTATACAATATACGGTTTACTCTTTCATATTTTCCGGCTCCTACATTTTGTCCTGTAAATGAAATAGCTGCCTGATACAGCGAATTCATCGCTACATAGACAAACCCTTCTATATTGGCTGCCGCCGAATTACCGGCAACCGTAATTTCTCCAAATGAATTAACCGAAGACTGCAACAGTGCATTTGACAAATTGATGACCGTACTCTGGATTCCCGCCGGAACTCCCACCTGGAGACTTGCCGGAAGTCCAATCTGTACAATTTTTATAAACTTCTCTTTATTAATACCAAGATTTCTCAAATCAAGTCTAATGCTTCCGCTTTCATGTACCATGCATTTTAATATTAAAAATGCAGATATACACTGCGAAATTACAGTTGCAATCGCAACACCCATTACGCTTAATTTAAAACCTATTACAAATATAAGATTTAAAATAACATTTACTATACCCGCAGCGAAAAGATAGTAAAGCGGTCTCTTCGTATCACCTACAGCCCTAAGTATAGCACTGCCGAAATTGTATATCATCGTAGCTGTCATACCAAGGAAATATATTCTTAAATATACCGTTGCAAGTCCGAGTACAGCCTCGGGTGTCTGCATCCATATGAGAATCTGTTTTGCACATAAGACGCCGATTATTGTAAGAATAATGCCACTGTATATGCTTAACATCATTGCAGTATGTACTGTCTCCGACAAATCTTTATCATTTTTTGCTCCGAAATACCTTGCCACTAAAACATTAGCACCAATAGAAAGTCCCATAAAAAAATTGGTCAGAAGGTTAATAAGTGCCGTATTAGAACCTACTGCCGCAAGTGCATTATCGCCCGCAAATCTTCCTACAACTATTATATCAGCCGCATTAAATAATAACTGAAGCATGCTTGATGCCATAAGAGGCAACGAAAATATCAGCATTTTTTTTAAAATAGAACCCGTGCACATATCCATCTGATAAGACTTTGCACCTGATTTATTTAACATTGTATTTCATTCCTTTCACATATAACCCATTAAACTTAATTATCTTTTTTTATCTTTCCCGCCTCAACATTTTTTTCAAAAATATTTTTATATGCATAATCCCATATTTCTTTTGAGCCCGCCGCCGTATTCTTATTTCTTTCAAGAATCTGGCTTAAATGCACACCTTTTTCAACCCAGCTTTTTCCTTCCGTGAGGTCATTTAACATTGCCGGCTGGAAGTTATCCATTGTGTGTGCAAATTTTGCTTCAGGTGTCTCACCTTTCTCAAACTCCTCCCAGAGATTCCTGAAGTTGTCACGCTGGTCATCAGGCAGTATTCCGAAAATCCTGTCTGCCGCTTTTACTTCTCTCTCTCTCTGCGTCTTTTTGCCCTCTTCATCATATGCATATGTGTCACCTGCATCTATTTCAACAATATCATGAATCAGAAGCATTGTAACCGTTTTCAGCACATCTATTTTTTCATTAGCATACTCACTTAAAAGAACTGTCATGACAGCCATATGCCATGCATGCTCGGCATCGTTTTCTTTTGTCTGTGCATCTGACTTATATGTCTGTCTTCCGATAAATTTTTCCTTGTCAATTTCACGGCAGAATTCAAGCTGTTTCTTTAATCTTTCATTTTCCATAATGATTTTCTCCTACTATCTCATATCTGTATTGACAAACTATTACCTGTGTCCCGATAAACTAAGCGGAAGCTCCAGTCCGTTTGATTCCAGAAGTTCTCTGTCATTAAGTATCTCAACTGTGCTGCCCTCTCTTATAATTTTTCCGTTATTCATAAGCACAACCCTGCTGCATGTATCCATAATCATGTCAAGGTCATGCGATGCTATTACACGAAGCTGTGAAAATGAATTAATGAGTCCTATAAGATTTTTTCTGTTTCTCGGGTCAAGTGCAATCGTCGGCTCATCAAGTAATATAATTTCCGGCGTCATTGAAAGAATTGTTGCAATTGCCGCAAGTTTTTTCTGTCCCCCGGACAGCCTGAACGTATGCCTGTCACGCAGTTCTTCTATCCCCATCATTTTTAATGCATCTGTCACTCTCTGTTTTGTCTCTTCTTCGGAAAGCCCATAATTAACAGGGGCAAATGCAACATCTTCATATACTGTTGACATAAAAAGCTGACTGTCAGAATCCTGAAAAACATAACCTTCAATACGTCTTATATCTGAAAGATTTTTTTTATTAATCTCAAGTCCGCCAATATTCACATCTCCTGTATAGCCACCAAGCAGACCGACAAGTATTTTTAAAAATGTGGATTTTCCTGCTCCGTTCGCACCTATAATACCGACGCATTCACCGAAATCAGCCGTAAAATTCACGTTTTGCAGTGCCATACCCGAATATCCGCCATCATTTTCATAAGAAAATGATAAATTCTTTACCTCTATTCCATAATTCTGATTATTAATTTTCATATATAACACCATTTGGTCTTTCATTTAGTAACAAACTGTTTATTCACATGATATATTACGTCTGATATACTATCACATAAAAGTACGAATTACCAGCAAAACTACAAACCATGCCATCATATATACATAGTCATTTACACTCATTTTTTTATATCCTGTGTAGTTTATTTCTCCGTCAAATCCTCTCAGAATCATACTGTCATAAACTGTTTTTGCCTTATCTATGCTCCTTATGAGAAGATTTCCCGCAAATGAACCCCATGCCTTTATATGTATTCCCTTATGTCCCGGTGCACGAAGCATATATGCCTGTGTCATCCTGGAAGCTTCAGACATAAGAAGCGACATGTATCTGTATATCAGAAGGATTACCGTCACAATCATTTTCGGAAAATGAAGATGCCTTAAAGCGGCACATATCTTTTCTATCGGCGTTGTTGATGCAAGAAGATATGCTGCCGATATCGTAAGAACACCCTTTAACATAAGTGTAATCATAGAAATCACTCCATATGTGACGCAGACACTCCCTATATAAAACATTGGTCTTTTATCAAAAACCGGATTAAATATACCAACAAGACATACAAGCGGAAGTATCATCCTCAATCTGTATAAAAATTCTTTTATTGATATCTCTCCAATCACAAACAGGACCACCGGGTATATACACATACCCAGCAGCCCCGGAAGATTGTATTGATTTATTGAAATTACCAGAATAATACAGGCAAGTGTCACGAAAAGCTTTGATGTCGGATGTATATCATTAAGCCATCCCTTTTTTTGTGCCGTAACTTCAAGCCGTCTCATCCGGTCTGATGTACGTTTTAAATCATTCACTTATCTTTACCTTTTTGTTTTTAAAAAATCTGAATATAAAACATCCTGCCGTACACACAGCAACAACCATCAATGCCCCTGCAATACCTGAAACGCTTGTACCGGCTGCACTATCTGAATCTTTGAATGAATAATCAGGAAGAACTGCTGTAGTATCCTGAACCTGTGATGCTTTATCATATATTTCACCATCAGCTTCAAGTTCTGTATCTCCTGTAAGTTTTTCAATTGACCACTCAAGACCATCCGGATACTGTGATGCAGCAAGAGACAATCCACCGGCTATAACTACAGCCGCTGCTGCAAGTATGGCAACCGTCTTTTTAAGGCTGAATCTGTTCTTTAACTTTTCGCTGCTGCCGCCAATTCCCCATAAAAGTTCAGGTCTTGCCTCATATACAAATACAAGGACACATGCCGTTATAATTCCCTCTACGAGCCCGATTGCA
>OGPG01002245.1_pt1 | contig 11300 bp, 9 predicted proteins | sample 1552851 | NCBI WGS metagenome assembly OGPG01 (sample SAMEA2579909, study PRJEB22360) | human gut metagenome | biome: human gut; feature: human-associated habitat; material: faeces | place: Denmark | collected 2008/2010 | reverse complement strand
GCAGCCGCCGGAGCGGTGCTTGAGCCGTTAGGCGGGAATTGTGCGGTATTGCCTTTATATACCGGATTTCTTTTCTCAATTCAACGTCTTCCCAAAGAACTCCAGCTCCGGGCGGATGGTGGCCATCAGGTCATCGAACTGGTCCGGGGTCAGGCTCTGGGCTCCATCGCTCTTGGCTCGGGCGGGGTCGTTGTGCACCTCGATCATCAAGCCGTCTGCACCGACTGCCACCGCAGCTTTGGCCAGACTGGGCACCATAAAGGCGATGCCCGCGGCGTGGCTGGGGTCAATCACAACCGGCAGATGGGTCATCTTTTTCAGCATGGGCACGGCGGAAATATCCAGCGTGTTGCGCATGCTGGTTTCAAAGGTGCGGATGCCGCGCTCGCACAGCACAACATTGGGGTTGCCCTCTGCCATAATATACTCGGCGCTCATCACCAGCTCTTCCAGCGTGGCGGAAAGGCCGCGCTTGAGTAGAACGGGGATGTTGGTGCGGCCAACAGCCTTGAGCAGTTCAAAGTTCTGCATGTTGCGCGCGCCGATCTGGATCATATCCACGCCGGTTTCCTCAAACAGGGGGATATGCTCGCTGTTCATCAGTTCGGTCACAATGGGCTGGCCGGTCTGGCTGCGGGCATGGGCCAGCAGTTCCAGGCCCTCGGCACGCAGCCCCTGGAAGCTGTAGGGGCTGGTGCGCGGCTTGAATGCGCCGCCGCGCAGGATGCTGGCCCCCGCGGCCTGCACACGCTGCGCCACAAAGGTGATCTGCTCCTTGCTTTCCACGCTGCAGGGACCCGCCATCACGGCAAAATGGCCGCCGCCAACCTTGATTTTCTTATCACCCACTTCCACCACGGTATCGTCCGGGTGGAACTTGCGGTTTGCCTTTTTGTAAGGCTCCGAAACACGGCGGCAGGTTTCCACCACCGGGTTTGCCAGCACCCAGCTTTCGCTCAGCGCCTTGGTATCACCAATCAGGCCCAGAATGTGGGTATCGCTGCCCATAGAATCGTTGATCTGGTACCCCATCGTCTGCAGTTCGTTGCAGAAAGCTTTGACCTTTTCATCCGGGGCATGCTGTTTTAATACGATGATCATGACATATTCTCCTCTATTTCTTATCCGCTTTACGGTATTCTTTTATCCTTAACGCTGTACAGTTTAGCACGTTAAAGTGTTAAAGTCAACCCCTGTTTTGACATTATTTTGCCCGCGGCGTATAATAAGGCTGTATTTGCAACGTGTTCCGTAAAATAATCGGAGCACCGTATTTTCCGGCACATACAGAGAAAGAGGTATTTTTACCATGGGTAAAGAAGTAAAAACCAACGCCATGCGCATGCTGGAGCGTGCCAAGGTGAATTATACATCGCACGAATATCCCCACGAGGAAGGCCAGGCTGTGGACGGTGCCCATGTGGCGCAGCTTACCGGCCAGGACCCTGCCAAGGTGTTTAAGACCCTTGTCACCCAAGGGGCAGACCGCAACTATTATGTGTTTGTTGTGCCTGTTCTGGCGGAACTGGATCTGAAGAAAGCCGCCAAGAGCGTGGGCGTGAAAAGCGTTGCCATGATTCATGTGGCAGACATCAACAAGGTAACCGGCTACATCCGCGGCGGGTGCAGTCCCGTTGGCATGAAAAAGCAGTTTGCCACCGTGTTTGACGAAAGCTGCCTGGCCCAGCCCACCATCCTGGTTTCCGGCGGGCGGATCGGCACCCAGATCGAATGCGCCCCGGCAGACCTTGTTAAAGTAACCCGCGGCAAAACCGCCGCCATCACCGCGGAGAACGCCTGATGATGCGGCTGGATAAATACCTGTCCGAGCGGCTGGGTATCCCCCGCGGGGAAAGCCGTAAGCTGGCCGCCAAGGGCCGCGTGACGGTGAACGGCGTGCTGACCAAAAAGGCTGATACTCAGATCGAGGAAGCCACTGCCGAGGTTGCCGTGGACGGCAGACTGTTGGCCGGGGCTTACCAGAAATACGTTTACCTGATGCTGAACAAACCGGAGGGCGTTGTGAGCGCCGCGCAGGACAAACGTGATACCACCGTGGTGGATCTGGTAAAAGATGCATTCCCCCGCCGACAGCTATTCCCCGCCGGGCGGCTGGACAAAACCAGCACTGGCTTTGTGCTGCTGACGGATGACGGCACGCTGGCGCATGACATCCTTGCGCCGGGCCGCCATGTGCCCAAGCAGTATCTTGTTACGCTGGATACCCCGCTGACCAACGCGATGCGGGTCGGCTTTGCCGCCGGGGTCACATTGGCAGACGGCCAGACGCTGGCCCCTGCCGAGGTGAAGCCCGCCGGAGCTGACCCCTGTGTGGTGCGGGTCACGCTGCACCAGGGGGTCTACCACCAGATCAAGCGGATGTTCGGCGTGTTTGACGCCGGGGTGAACGCCCTGCACCGGGAAGTCATCGGCCCCGTTGCGCTGGATGCTGCCCTTGTTCCCGGCCAGTGGCGGGAGCTGACCGCAGAAGAAGTAAACGCCCTGCGCGCCGCCGCCACCCCGCGCGGCGTGTGGAAACAGCTGCAGCTGACCGCCCTGCCGCTGCAGAACGCCGGGAATGATATTGCCCGCCACCTGCGCGGCTGCGATGCCATGGTGCTGATGGCCGTTACCCTTGGCAGCGGGGCTGATACCCTGATGCGCCGCCTGGAGCTGACGGATATTGCCCTGGCCGCTGTGGTGGATGCGATGGCTTCCGCTGTGATGGAAGAGCTGTGCAACGCACTGGAAGCCGAGATCCGCACCAGCGTGCAGGCGCAGGGGCACTACCTGACGGGGCGTTTTTCCCCCGGCTATGGGGACTGTCCGCTGACTTTGCAGCAGCCGTTTGCCATTGCGCTGGATACCGTGCGCGGCCTTGGCATGGCGGTTACGCCGGAAAATCTGCTGACCCCGCGCAAAAGCGTAACAGCCATCCTTGGCGTGGCGGACCACCCGGTAACGGGGGCCCGCGCCGGGTGCGGGCACTGCCTGCTGCGCGAAAAGTGCGAATACAGAAAGAGGGGAACCACCTGTGAAAATTGAGGAAGTATTTGCCCGCCGCCGCTTTATTATGCTGGATGGCGCCATGGGCACCCAGCTGCAGCTGCGCGGCCTGACCACAGAACAAAAGCCGGAACTGGCCGCCTTTATCATGCCGGATGTGCTCACTGCCGTTCACCGGGACTATGCCCGCGCCGGGGCGGATATCCTGCTGGCAAACACCTTTGGCGCCAACCCTCGTAAATTGAAGGGAACAGGCTACACTGTGCAGCAGGTGATCGAAGCGTCCATCGCATGTGCCCGGACCGCCGCGCAGGAAACCGGTGCCCTGGTGGCACTGGATATCGGCCCCATCGGCGAGCTGCTGGCCCCGGCCGGTACCCTGCCGTTTGAGGATGCCTGCGCCCAGTTTGCTGAGATGGTGCGCGCCGGTGCCGCAGCCGGGGCAGACCTCGTCTTTCTGGAAACAATGACCGACCTGTATGAGCTGAAAGCCGCCATCCTGGCCGCAAAGGAAAACTGTGACCTGCCAGTCGTTGTAACGTTTACGTTTGACAGCACGGGAAAGCTCTTGACGGGCAGCAACATCCCGGCGGCGCTGCTGCTGGCGGAGAGCCTCGGTGCGGACGCGGTGGGCATCAACTGCAGCCTCGGCCCGGAGCAGATGGAAAGCTTTGTCGATGAAATGCTGACGCTGACGAATTTGCCCATTGTCATCAACCCAAACGCCGGTCTGCCGGTTTCCGTGAACGGCGAGACCTCGTACCCCGTGGGGCCGGAGGAATTTTACGCGTACATGGAGCGCTTTGCGGAGAAAGGCGCGGCGATTCTCGGCGGCTGCTGCGGCACGACGCCGGAGCATATCCGACTGCTGGCAGAACGCCTGAAAAACAAGCCGGTGAAGGAGCGTCACATTGAAAAGAAGACCGTGGTGTCCTCGTACACGCATACGGTGACGTTCGGTGCGCGACCGATTTTGATTGGCGAGCGCATCAACCCGACGGGCAAGCCGCGCTTAAAGCAGGCTTTGCGCGAAGGCGATTTGGAATATCTGTGCCGTGAAGGCATTGCGCAGACGGAACACGGTGCGGACATTCTGGACGTGAACGTGGGTCTGCCGGAGCTTGACGAGCCCGCGGTGATGGAAAGGGCCATCATCAACTTGCAGAGCGTGACGAACACGCCTTTGCAGATCGATACCTCGAACGTGGAGGCCATGGAGCGCGCGCTGCGTATTTATAACGGCAAGCCGCTGGTGAACTCCGTGAACGGCAAAGAGGAATCGCTGCACACGGTACTGCCGCTTGTGAAAAAGTACGGTGCTGCGGTGGTTGCTTTGACGCTCGACGAAAAGGGCATCCCGGCTTCTGCTGCGGAGCGTGTGGCGATTGCGGAGAAGATTTTGAAAACGGCGGAAAGCTACGGCATCGACCGCAGCGACGTGATTATTGACACGCTTGCGATGACGGTGAGTACGGGCGCGGATAACGCGATTATCACGCTCGAGGCGCTTGACACGATCCGCCACAAGCTCGGCGTGCACACGGTGCTCGGCGTTTCCAATATTTCGTTCGGTCTGCCGCGCCGCGAGCTGGTGACCTCCACGTTCTTCGCGATGGCGATGCAGCGCGGATTAAGCTCTGGTATCATCAACCCGCTGAGCGACGAGCTGATGAAGGCGTACCGCTCGTTCTGCGCGCTGATGGGCATAGACGTGGGCTGCAAGGCGTATATCGAAGCGTATGCGAACACCACGGCGGCGCCGGATGTGCGCACGGGCGCCGCGCAGCAGAGCGCAGGCGGGTCTGCCGAAAGCGTTTCGCTGCACCGCGCCATTGTGAAAGGCCTGCGCGAGCAGGCGGGACAGCTGACGGACGAGATGCTGAAAACGACGCCGCCGCTGGAAATCATCAACGGTGAGCTTATCCCGGCGCTCGACGAAGTGGGGCAGGGCTTTGAGAAAAATACGGTGTTCCTGCCGCAACTTCTCATGAGCGCAGACGCAGCGAAGGAAGCGTTTGAGCGCATCAAGCAGAACCTTGCGAAAAAGGGCATTCAGGAGGAAAAGAAGGGTACCATCATCCTTGCGACCGTGAAGGGCGACATTCACGATATCGGCAAGAACATTGTGAAGGTGCTGCTTGAAAACTACGGCTTTGACGTACTCGACCTCGGTAAGGATGTGCCGCCGGAGATCATTGTGCAGACGGCGATCGAGAAAAACGTGCGCCTTGTGGGGCTTTCTGCCTTGATGACGACGACGGTGGAGAGCATGGCGGAGACGATCCGCCAGCTGCGTAAAGCGCATGACTGCAAGGTCATGGTGGGCGGCGCGGTGCTGAATCCCGAGTACGCTAAGGAGATTGGCGCGGATTTCTACTCCAAAGATGCGATGGGCAGTGTGCGCTACGCGGAAAAGCTGTTTAACGGCGAAGTGTAAAACCAATCAGAGCATAGAAAAAGGACGGCAGTTGCGCTTAACTGTCGTCCTTTTGTACTGTGCAAAATTATCTGCGGTTTGTAAACCACACGTCGATCTCATCGGGTATGGGGGTCTCAAAAAGCGTGAGAACTTTTTGCAGTAGGCCGCTGTCTACGGCGTAGTCGGTCGTTTCACCGGCGGCAACGGCAGCGTTGCGCGCTTCCATGTTTTTCGCCCAGTCTGCATCGGAAATGTCGATGTAGTGCCACTCGAAGTCGATGTCGGCATTTTTGTAGTAGGCAGAAACATCTGTGCGCTCTTTGCGGCTCCAGAAGCCCCAATCTAAAATGACATTGCAGCCCGCGCGGGCGATGTCCACGGCTTTTTTGTGGAGATATGCTTTGATGTCCGCGCTGATCGCATCGCGGCGGTCGCCGAGGTCATGGTGGAAGAGGTCATTTTCAATCTCATCGCAGGAGAGCACCACAGCGTGTTCTTTTTCCTTGAGCTGCCGGGTATAAAAGCCCTTGCCGCTGCAGATTTTGCCGCAGATCAAAAATACTTTTGCCATGCTTTTTTTACATTACTCTTTGCCGTTCCAGCAGTAGGTGCAAAGGCAGTCTGCGTCGATGCCGACGGACTCCATCATATCGTCGAGGCGGTGGTAGTGAAGGGAGGTGAAGTGCAGCTTTTCGCCAATCTTCTCCACCATCTTCCGGTACTTCTCGCTGTCCGGGTCGGCATATTCTTCAAGCGTGGCGCGGTCGGGGTCGCAGCCCTCAAGCTCTTTAATGACGCGGCGGGTGATGAGCTCCATTTCGGACGTGGAGCGGGAGAAGTTTAAGTATTTGCAGCCGAAGAGCAGCGGCGGGCAGGCGGGGCGAATGTGCACTTCTTTTGCGCCGCTTGCGTAGAGGAACTCGGTCGTTTCGCGCAGCTGTGTGCCGCGCACGATGGAGTCATCGATGAGCAGGAGGCTCTTGCCCTCAATGAGGTCGTGCACCGGGATGAGTTTCATTTTGGCGATGAGGTCGCGCTTGCTCTGGTGCGTCGGCATGAAGGAGCGCGGCCATGTGGGCGTGTATTTGATGAACGGGCGGGAGAACGGTACGCCGGACTCGTTGGCATAGCCGATGGCGTGCGCGATGCCGGAATCCGGTACGCCGGCGACAATATCGGGGTGGACGTTATCGCGGCGGGCGAGCGCGCGGCCGCAGTTATAGCGCATGCTCTCGACGGAGATGCCCTCGTAGCTGGAGGACGGGTAGCCGTAGTAGACCCACAGGAACGTGCAGATCTTCATTTTTTTGCCGGGGGCGACGAGCGTTTGTACATGGTCGGCGTCGAACACGACAACTTCGCCCGGGCCGAGCTCGCGCAGGTCGTGGTAGCCGAGGTTTAAATACGCGAAGCTTTCAAAGCTTGCGCAGTAGCCGTCTTCCTTTTGGCCGAGCACGACAGGAGTGCGGCCGAGTTTATCGCGTGCCGCGTAAATGCCGCGCGGCGTCAGGACGAGCATACTCAAAGAACCGTCAACGACCTCCTGCGCGTAGCGAATACCGTCGATGAAATTCTCTTTCTGGTCGATGATGGCGGCGACGAGCTCTGTGGGGTTCACTTCGCCGTTTTGCATCTCAAAGAAATGCGTGCCGCGCCCGATGATGTCCTCTACGATCTCATTGGCGTTATTGATCTTGCCGATGGTCGTAATGGCGAAGGTGCCGTGATGCGAACGCACTAAAATCGGCTGTGCTTCATAATCGGAGATGCAGCCGATGCCGAGCGTGCCGTGCATAGATTGCGATTCCGTTGTAAACTTCGTGCGGAACGGAGCGTTTTCAATGTTGTGAATGGCCTTGTCAAAGCCGGTCTCCGGGCTGTAAACCGCCATGCCCGCGCGGCGTGTGCCGAGGTGGGAGTGGTAATCAATGCCGAAAAAAAGGTCGAAAACGCAGTCAGTCTGCGATGCTGCGCCGAAAAAACCGCCCATAAAATAGATCTTCCTTTGCTGAAAAATTGAGGGGGCAGTACCGCGGGGAATTCATGCGGTATTGTCCAAAACTCTTTTATTATAACAAAAATCGCGTTATCCGAAAAGAGACACAAAAGAAAAAGACCGCCGAAATTTCGGCAGCCTTTTTGTAAAGGATAACAGAATTTTTTACAAGATGGGTTCTTTTGCCTGAATGGATCTTGCGTGCAGCGCAAAAATCTCGTGGCGGCGGTCTGTGCCGAAGATGTGCTGCTTGTCGTACTCGGTGCTGAAGCCGACGATGTAAATGACGAGCAGACCGGTTTGCGGCCACAGCATGGAGATATCCAAAAGCCCGTGCAGCAGAACGCAAACGATGACGGAGACCGTGAGGGCGTAGCGCTGGTGGCACTTGTGGCTGCGGTGCAGGCGGATAATCTTGCCGACATTGATGGCAAAGTAACCGAGTAAGACCGCCGTACCCACAAATCCGAAGTCCATGAGGAGCTCCAAAAGCAGGTTGTGCGAATGCTTTGCGATGCTATATGAGCCGTAAAGGTCATGGATGCGTGCGTATGTATTGTAGCCGCGGCCGAACCACGGGGCGTCCATAATACTGCCAATGGCGCCCGACCAGATGCTCATGCGTTTTGCAAAATCGTGCCGGATGAGATCGATGCGCGGGAGGAAATCGAGCGATTCACCGAACAGAACGAGTGTGAGCAAAATGCCGAGCATGGTGAAAAGGTACACGGAAAGCCACTTCTTCTTGCCACAGAACCACAGCATGACAGGGCAGACGATGAGCAGCACCATGAAAGTGGTGCGGCACTCGGTGAGCTCGAGCGCGATAAGATTCAACGGAATCAGGGCAGCGTATAAACCGCGCAGCGGCGTGTCTTCGCTTTTTACGATGTTGTAGATGCAGAAGAGCACGACGAGCGAAATGTAAAACGCATAGTAATTGGGGTTTGTAAAGATGGAGTTATACCGCGCACCGTAAACCCACTCCATGCCGAGCGCGCGCTGAACGAGCGCGATAAGGAGGCAATAGGGGCTCATGAGGCAGACGAAAGATAAAATGAGGCGGAACGCGCGCTGGGTCATCGTATAGCTGACGAAAATGACGGCGATGAATGCGAACACCATAAAAGCGCCGAGCAGAATATCCGTTACGGTGCCGCCTGAGAAAATCGTGACGAGCAGGGAGAGCACCCAGAAAGCCGAAAGAAAAAATAAATCCTGTTTACGGCGGAAGAAAACGAAGCTCTGCTTCGTGGCGGCAATGTAAAACGGCAATAAAAGCAGCGCCAGCATCTCGGCATAGACGGTGAGGAAAATGGAAGCCGTTAAAACAAGCAAGACCTTTTCGTTTGGGGTAAGCTCTAAAAATCCCTTTTTCAGTGCTCTGAATACTTGCAGATAAATGCACCTCCTGTGGACCGCGGCCGCATACCGTGATCCGGTAAAACCGTTTCAAAAAATTACGAAATCATAAAAATCCAAATCATGTGCGTATATGCGTACATGAGCACGCTCATATAAATAAGAAATACCCCAGCGCGGATTACTATTTTAGCGCAACTTTTCTGGATTTACAAGGGCTTTTGCAGCTTTTTTGCATTTATAAAGAGATTTGTAAGATTTGATTTTAAAACTGAACAGAAGATTTACATAAGGCGCAAAACTTTATTGAAGTTGCACAAGATTTGTCTGCACAACTTGAACAATGCGCTGTATTGAAATGGGCATGACAGGCGTGCTATAATACGAAATATAAAGGGTGCGCGTTTGCCGCCCGAGGTTTAGGAGGCTGCTTTCAGATCTATGGATATACGAGTCTTGCAGTATTTTCTGGCTGTTGTGCGTGAGGAGAACATCACGAAGGCGGCGCAGCTTTTACATATCACACAGCCCACACTTTCCCGCCAGCTGATGGGGCTGGAGCAGGAGCTTGGCGTGAAGCTGTTCAGCCGCAACAACCACAGCGTCACGTTGACGGAGGAGGGTATGTTATTCCGCCGCCGCGCAGAGGAAATCGTGACGCTTTCCGAAATGACGAAGCGGGAATTAAAGCAGGAGGCAATGCTGACCGGTGAAATTTCCATCGGCAGCGGCGAGTACCACGGCTCCTGCCATCTTTCCGGCATTCTGGCGGCGTTTCGCGCCGAGCACCCGAACGTGACGTACAGCATTTATAGCGGCAACTCCGATAACATTAAGGAGCGCATTGAACGTGGCACGTTGGACATCGGCTTGCTGTTGGAGCCGGTGGAAATCAGCAAGTATGATTTTCTGCACTTCCCGGTGCCGGAAACGTGGAACGCGCTGGTGCGGTCGGATTCGCCGCTGGCGCAGAAGCCGTATTTGACGCCACAGGACATTGTGCCGTACCCGGCGGTGTTTTCGCGCCGGGACCAGATCCGCAGTGAGATTGTGAACTGGTTCGGCGACAGCGCGGACCGGCTCAACATTATCGCGCACGGCGATTTGCAATACAACATGGCCTCGGTCATTCGCCGCGAAAACGGCGTGCTGTTCACGCTGAAGCTCGACCTGCAGCATAACGGCCTGAAATTCGTGCCGCTGCAGCCGCCGATCCGCGCCGCGACGGTGCTCGTTTGGAAAAAGAACCGTGTGCTCTCACCGCTGACGAACGCGTTCCTCGATTTTGCGAAGAAATACATTTCCGGCATGGAGAAGGATAAAAAATAAGTATTGGACATTCTTTTGATGGTTTAGTATACTGAAAGCAAGAAATCACGAATTTTTATAGAAAAGGGGAAGACACATGGAATACGTAAAACTCGGCAACTCTGACCTGAATGTTTCGCGCATTTGCCTTGGCTGCATGGGCTTTGGCGAAGCGGCCGCGGGGCAGCACCGCTGGACGCTGGATGAGGAAAGCTCCAACGAGATCATCAAAGCGGCGCTCGAGAACGGCATCAACTTTTTTGACACGGCGATGAGCTACCAAGGCGGCACGAGCGAGATGTTTGTCGGCCGTGTGCTGCGCGATTTTGCCCGCCGCGAGGACGTGGTGCTGGCGACGAAATTTGAGCCGCGCACCGACGAGGAGATTGCAAACGACGTGACGGGGCAGCAGCACGTGAAAAACTGCCTCGATGCAAGCCTGAAGCGTCTCGGTATGGACTACGTTGATCTGTACATCTGCCACATGTGGGATTATCGCACGCCCATTGAGGAGATTATGGAGGGGCTGAACGACGCGGTGAAGGCCGGCAAGGTCCGCGCCATCGGCATCTCGAACTGCTATGCGTGGCAGCTGGCGCAGGCGAATTACTACGCCCGTATGCACGGCATGGCGGAGTTTGTGTCCGTTCAAGGGCATTATAATCTCATTTTCCGCGAGGAGGAGCGCGAAATGGCGCCATTCTGCAAGGCGGAGAACATTGCGATGACGCCATACAGTGCACTCGCCGCAGGGCGGCTCTCGAGGCATCCTGGTGAGAGCTCCAAGCGCCTTGAGGAAGACAATTACGCGAAATTTAAGTACGACAAGACCGCCGAGACCGACGGTGTGATCATTGACCGTGTGGCGGAGCTGGCCGAGAAGCGCGGCTGTACCATGACGGAGATCGCGCTCGCGTGGCTGCTGACGAAGGTTGCGTCGCCCATCTGCGGCGCAACGAATCTTTCGCACATCACGGGGCTTGTGAACGCCGTTGAATTGAGGCTCACCGCTGATGAGATTGCATACCTTGAAGAGCCCTATGTGCCGCACGCGTTGGTCGGCGTGATGGCGCAGAACCATGGGTGATTTGGAGACGCAGCGCATTTCACTGCCCGCAGGGCAATTTCACATACCGAAGGGATTCGTTTCATTGAAAAAGGACTTTGCAAAATGCAAAGTCCTTTTTTCTGGTGGAGGAGGGTGGATTC
>OGPG01002243.1_pt1 | contig 11310 bp, 6 predicted proteins | sample 1552851 | NCBI WGS metagenome assembly OGPG01 (sample SAMEA2579909, study PRJEB22360) | human gut metagenome | biome: human gut; feature: human-associated habitat; material: faeces | place: Denmark | collected 2008/2010 | reverse complement strand
CCTTGCCGGCAGCTTCCAGTGCCTCAGTCATCTCTTCATCGGTAGGAAGTTCACCCTCCAGGAAGCAGTAAGACAACTCCAGTGTATTCAACTTATCCCATGTCAGGAGCTTGAGAAGCGCCTGGCGGTCTGCGGTTCCGGCATTTACCTTACCATACAGTCCGATAGGATAGTTATTATAAACATAGACGCCTGATGCATTCATTTCGCCCAGCGAAGCGATGTTGGTGACAACATCCGTACGGCGCTGTGCGTAGAGAATGAGGTTACGCAACTTAGGGAAGTTCTTCTCGTTGACGATATCGGTGATATCTGACAACTTGTTGAAGTTGTTACTTACCAGGTTGAGCGATTCAAGACTCTTGCCCAGATTAATAAAGCTATCAGGCAACTGAGTCAGACCGTAAGCCTGAACGGTAAGATTCTTCAGATACTTCAGCGAGCAGATTTCATCACCGAGGTTCACCTCACGAATCTGGTTGTTCTCGTTGGAAGCAACAGAGAATGACTCCAGGAACTTGAGGTTGCCCACTTCCTTAGGAAGAGTTTCGCCACTCTTGAGGTTGAACTTGCTGAACTTGACAGAACGTACACGTCCTAAAGCCTCAGGATGTTTTTTCACTAAATCATCAGTAGCTTCCCAGAGTGTTACGCCGCTCCAGTTGCGCATGTTATCGCTGGAATCGAAGGTAGCAATGCTACCCAGTTTCTGGTTGATCATGATGAGAGAGAGAGAGTCACCGGCACGGTTGTCCTCAATCTTTGGTGCTGCCTTCTGACGAACGGTCAGGATAACATCATCTGTAGGATTGCCATCTGCATCTACCAGCTGGTCTTCAGCCTTGATTGGCACGAGATGAACCTTAGCCACACGAACGGCAGGAACCACGTTCATCGCCCAGCGGAACTTGAAGTTCACGGTGCGAGGACGGTACTTTCTGTCCAGCACGATACCCAGGTTAGTACCTGTCAGCTTATCTTCATCCTTACTGTTCAGGAGCCAGCCCTCACGCTCGCTCTCGTTCTCTGCCTTCTCGGCATCGGTCAGATCACCCTCAAAAGAATACTCTATCTTACCAATCTTGCATTCCACGTTGGCAGAAATCAGACTCTCGAAAGCACGGTTATCGTAAGAATCGGAGTTTTCGATTTCTACAACAGAATCCTTCAGGAAGATCTGCTTGCCATAACCGAACTGGGTGATGGTAAGCTTGCGACTCTGTCCGTTGGCACCCTGGAAACTGAGTTCTGTGCTGCGGAGCGTGTTGGAAAGAGTAGAATCCACCTTGATGGTACCCTCAACAGAACCCACGCCGTTGGCAGGCGAAAGCGTCAGCCAAGGCTCAGAGGTATTAGCTACCCAGTCCTGTGAGGCAGCGATGGCTATCTGCTCTGTTCCACCCTGAGGACCTATGGCTATCTCCTTTTTATCGAGCGCCAGTCCTCCTGGGATATCGACATCATCCTTATCGCTGCAGGCTGTGAAAAGCCCGGCAGCGAGAACGATACCTAATGTCAGTTTATTCATATATTTCATATTACTACTTTCTTATAGGGTTTAATTTTCGAGATCCAAAGCATCGCAACCGCGGATGTCCTGATTCTTGTTGTAGAACAGCATATACATACCTGCCTTGATGTATGCGCAGACGCTCGTTACATCGATAGAGATGTTAGGGTTGTCTGTGATATTCAGGATATAAAGGTGAGAGGTCAGTGTCTCTTCTACCTTACGGATATCGTTGGAACCAATCTGGAACTGGATCAGGCTCGGACAGGTTGTGATTCCTGTAGGCCATGTACGCAGGCAACGCTGGTCGGTCTTCTCATCACGCTGGTGGTTGATAGCAAAGGCACGGAGCACGGCACTGTTCAATGGCTGGGTTGGCACCTCGGTGAAGCAGTTGTAGCTCAAGTCCATATTGGTAATGTATGGCAATGTGGTTGAGAGGAAGTCATCAGAGAGGGATGTCAACTTGTTGAATCGGAAGTCGATAACCTGCAGCAGATAAGCCTTCTTGCCCTTGATGGAACCCTTAGGGATGGTGCGCATCTGGTTGCCGCTCAAATCGATGGTTGTGATTGGCGAACCGGCAGTAAACAGCTCTGAAGGGAACTTCTCTATCTTATTGTTTGACAGACTGACTGAAGCTGCATTAATACCCTTGTAGGTACCATCACTATTATCTACACCTGTAATCTCGTTGTAAGAGAAGTCTACAGAACCCATCTCGCGAACAGAACTTGCATCGAAGATATCCGGAATCTTCTTCAACTTGTTATGAGCGAAAGTCAGACTTTCCACATCATCTGTAAAGGCACAGAGATTGGCAGGAATCTCTTCAATCTGGTTGTTGTTCAGATAGAGAGAAGAGAGAGCTACCTCAGAACCAAACGGATGTACCTTCTTGATATTATTGTAAGCCAGGTCGAGCAAACCGAGATTTACCATCTTTCTCAATGCAGAAGACTCAGGGAACTCCTCCAGGTTATTGTAACTCATATAGAGAATCTGGAGTGTCTTACCTGTCTTCTCCTCAGCTAAGCGAGTCCAATCGTTTCTCAACTGATTAGCAGAGATTCCCTTGCATCGCGCCAGGTTCATCGCCTGCAATTTAGGGAGCTTATAGTAGAAGTCTGGAATGCGACTGATCTTCGGACAGTTGTAAAGTTCGATATCGGTCAGGTTTTCCATCTTGTCCCAATCCTCTTCCTTAAACTCCTGTGCAAACTTACCATAAACAGGATCGTCAGGCTTGTAGAACTTCGCACAAACCGAGTCGGATGTGATAGAAGAGTTACCGATGTAGAACTGCTGCAACTTAGTCAGGCGATAGATGGCCTTAGATACACCTGTAATCTTGTTGGTCAATGTACCGATCTGCGCATCCTTCAGGTTGATGCGGCTGTCCTTCTTAATTCTGTTCTTCGGTGCCACCTTAGGATCAGAGTTGTAGCTTTCTACAATCATATCCGACATGTTGGCACGTGGGTCATACTTCAGAAACTTGTTCTCATAGTCGTGACGCATGCTGCTCTTCTTTGCTGCAGTCAGACTGTTTGCATCATAATTATTGAAGATGTTGGCACCAATCTTCTCATCGTGAGAACCGAGGTTGAGCACCTGGAGTTCTGTCAGCTGTCCGATGGCATCAGGTACGATTCCCTTTGCACCGAAACCGGCGATGATAAGACCGATGACACGGCCGTTGCTGTTGAGCGTTACGCCCGGCTGTTCGCCCCACATATCGAGTTCCTTGTTGAAGTTCCAGTTAGCTCCCTTGAAGGTAGCATCGCCATAGAAGCTCCACTCCTTACCATGGAGAGATTCCCAGATAGCCTTCAAAGCCTCATAGTCCTTGATATACTCCTTGGTCTTGGAAAGGAGGATAGGCACCTGAGCTTTATCATTGAGTTGATTGTCCTCTATAATGAAAGCCTCACCCTTTACAGGCTGGGTTTCATACTTGGTCTTCACCGCACCAGTCTTGCCGTAGGTGGTATATGAGGTAACCTGATAAGTACCGGCAGGCAACCATACGGTAGAATCGCAGTAAGCAGTACCTGTGTCCATATACTTATCGTTCTCATTGTCAGGATTCTGATTCTCCTTGCTTCCCTCCTTATAATTCACCTTCAGTTCAGGGAAGGTATAGGTCTCACGGGTAAAGAGGTTGGTCACGCTGACATCAACGAGACGGATGTTAGAGAAGAGATACTCAGTACCACCGGCACGGGTCTTCTCCCACTCCTTCACGAGATTGAACTTCACCTTACCATGCTCCACAGTCTCCACCATGAGGTTCTGTACTTCCAGACCGCCACCTACTACAGTGAATGTTTCGCCGGCAGAAGAAGCCAGCAACTCCTCGTCTACCGCATCATAGAGATAGAAACCGATGACGGTGTAAGTACCCGAAGCGAGTTGCAGTTTTTCACTTCTCAGACCATACTCAGCATTCTCTGAATTATAAGAATTGAGCACCAGTGTCTGAGACACAGTTGTACCGTTGTGCTCCATGACCACCTTGATTTTCTTGGCATCATCCAGTTTCTCAAGTTTGTCAAGGACAGTAGCACGGGTAGCTCTTGAAGAAACCTTCTTGCTGAGCTTGAACTGCACATATCCGTATGTGCCGTCCCAGCCTCCGGTCTCATCATCCGAGCAACTTGTTGCTGCAAAGGTCAGGAGAGAGACCAAGAGCAACAAGAGTGCCTTTGAAAATATTTTCATTCTATTCATTACTTTCTAATTTTTCTGATAGAAGTATGTTTCTTACTCATTCCCTCACCAGGAGATTCAACAACAAGAACCTTTACAGGAGTTCCGTTATCCTGGAATACCATAAACATTGGAGTAGCTTCTGGTACCGTAACAGAGAAAACCCAATTTTCCTTATCGACCTGTGCAGCCTCTGCGTTAACATCATTTCCGTTGAAATCCTTAACTGTAAGATAGCCTGTCTCCATCATAGTGTCAGGGTCCCAATCCTTGATATTAGGATTAACTGTAAGATAGCTTCCTGCTTCTGACTGAGCGACATATATTTCGTCACCATTGTAGCCAAATGTTCCTGATATGATAGAACCATACTTTGATTTATCCTTCTTGCACTCTACTGGCAAGTAGTTCATCTTCAAGATTGTAGGCGCTGCAGACTGATCATCAGCAGAAGAGTTGGCCTCCTTCTGTACAACATCCATCAGGAAGTAGCGGTCGTAATCGCTCTTCACAGTTGTAAAGTTGTTCTCAAGCATTCCGTCGAGTCCATTCTCCAGACTCTCGAATACGCTCTGTGGCAATGCATAGACCAGGAACTCACGGCTTCCGCTGCCTAATGGAGCGACTGTGAGCTTCACATCACCCTTCTCACCCTGCAGCTTCACAGCACCAGTTCCATCCTCGAGCAAACCATTCTCCGTGTTCTTGAAGACTACCAGCTGGTAAGCATCACCCAATGTCTTGAGGGTGAAAGGAACGAAGTTGTAGAAGGTAAAATCGTTGGTATCACCGCCATTCAGGCTAGAACCATTCTGAGTGAACACCTTACCATCGAGAGATACATTCCATACTGCCCACTGTGAAGAGGTTGGATAAGTAACATCCATGGTGCTGGTGGTCATACCATTATAGATAACAGGTATGGTTACAGCAGCCTTGCCATCCTCAGAAGTGAAGGTTATGGTGTAGTTGCGGTCCTTAGCGATGGCATACTTAGCACTTACGCCCTGATTCTCCTTGAAGGAAACTCCGCCTACAGCATCCTTGTTAGGTGTACCTACCAGGAAGCCGCCTTCCAAGTCTACCCAAGCTGGAGTATTGGTAACAGCAAAACGGAAGTTTGACTTTACGGTAAACTTGGTGTATACATTGTAACCTACGGTGATACCAGTCTCGGTGATATCATTGCCAGCCGCATCGAATACTGCAACTTATGGTCGGCAGCCGAACGCTTAACCTCAGCGATGGCAACCTTCTGACCACCCATATTCAGGAAGAGCTGAGCCACGCTCATATCCTTGCTGGCATCATCATCAGTAATCTTAACCTTGATGGTCTGCTTGCCTGCAGTACCATTGAGTACGAAGGCGTCTGTTTTCTCGCCCTGCACCAGTTTACACCAGATTTTGTCTGAAGAAAGGCTCCAGCTCTCGTTGGCACCGAAGGTGAAGTCCAACTCAGCACCAGCTGCACCGCCGATAGTCTGTACCTGTGGGAACACAGGAGTTACGGCATCGTCATCGCTGGAACAAGCGGTGAACAGAGTCACTGATACCAGCGCCATCAATACGAGCCAATATTTTGAAATCAATGTTTTCATTTTCTTTTTATTCTACGATTAATATCCTTGTTCTTTCAATTTCTCTGCCTCTGCATCGCTGATCCATTCATACATGGTGATGAAGGTTCCTACGTTGCCGAATAATGAACCATCTTTGTTGTTTACACTCATAACAACATACTGCAATACATAGTTCTGGCAGGTGTTATAATAAGAGGTATAGAGAGAAGGCTGGCTGATGCGCAGCTTGCCGTCTCCATAGATGGTACCGAATGCCTCACCGGTCTCACCGGCTATCTGGTCGTCCATCTCTACCTTTGGCTCAAGGATGTTCTTGGTATTGAACTTCAACTTCAGGTTGTAGCCCTTATAGTAAACATCCTTCAGCAGAACGGTATTCTCCTCGCCTTCCACTACCTCAGTCTTGATCAGACGGTTGGTTACGTTGTTCAGATACTGACTGTAGAAGGTAGATGTAACCATGCACCAGCCAGAGAAGTTGTGGATATCGAAAGGACAAGACTTCTGCATTACCACGTGGGCATAGTCCTTATAGAGATCTGTCCAGTTATACTTCTCCGGAATCACCAGTTTCAGGGTGAAGCCGAGTGAATCGGTCTTGCCGATGTTATCATAGATACCCTGAACCTTCACATTTCCTACCATCTCGCCCGCCTTGATTGTAACGGTGTTGTTGAGGATGCGGTAATGCTTACCCTCGATGGCATTGCTCTGCTTGTCTACTACCTCCACGCCAAAGGTGCGGTCGTAGTCAGCTTTTTCGGTTGCAGATACAGGCACATTGAAAACCTCATTGCTTTCCTGTACAGCATACTGATAGAGCGTATCAGAGAACATGATATGACTTGAACCAGCATAAGTGGTATAATCCTGTGAACAACTCACAAGAGCGATGAGTGCAGCTACGGCTGCCAAACATCCCATCATTATTTTCTTCATGATCTTCCCTTTATTTTATTTGTTACTTTCATTAGGCTGAATCTCAGAACCTGGTGCCTCAAGCTCATGCTGAGGAATTGGCCAGACAAAGAGAGGGTCATCCTTTTCAACCTTCAGACTGCTCTGCACGAAGTTGGCAGCAGGCTGGTCGGCAGCCTTACGCTCAAATCCCTTGTGCCAGCGCTTAAGGTCGTTCAGACGGAAGCCTTCCATATAGAGTTCCTTCACGCGCTCTGCCTCGATTATCTTCATGGCGTTGTTCTCGCTCATCGAGGTGTTACCACCATATGAAGAGTAGCGGGCTGTACGCAAGGTAGAGATGTCCTTACCTGCCTTACCATAGTCCTCCTTCATGGCGTAAGCCTCAGCACGAATCAGATACTGCTCTGAGAGACGGAATACCATTGGCTGGTGAACATGCAGGATATTGCTGTTCAGGAATTCTGCATCGCCGAAATACTTGCTCAGCAAAGGCCACTGCAAACCATGCTCATAACCTGTTACACGGGTTGTGAAGATGGCTGCAGCACGGAGGTCCTTGCTGTCGAATGAGTTGATGACCCATGTCTCAGGCACATAGTCTGGACGATAAGTTACGAAGTTGTAGTTATCGAAGATGGTACCCAGAGCACCGCCATAGCTGTTCACGGTAAAACCTACCTTCCAGATAGCCTCACGCGAATCACCATAGGTCCAGATATACTTATAATCGTTCACCTGGTTTGAATAGGTGTTGGAAGAAGCCTTCTCTAATGTATAATACTTACTGCCGATTACCTTAGATGCATACTTGATGGCATCATCATACTTGTGCATATATAAGGATACGCGCGCACGCAAGGCATGACAGGTATACTCGTTGAAGTAAATCTCGTTGTAGAGACTTCCTGTGAAGTCTTCGTCTACTTTCAGATATTCAGCAGCCTTGTCAAGATCTCTCAATACGAAATCGTATGATTCCTTCAGAGTGGCCCTCTTCTGTGGCTCATTGCCGTAATAGTGCTCTGTGAGTACAACGCCGAGTTCCTTCGCAGCCTGCTCATCGCTATCGTAAGCCTTGCAGAAACACTTGATCAGTTCTGAGTAAGCCAGGGCACGGGCGAAGTAAGCCTCGCCCTCATACTGCTCCAACTTATCAAGCTGCTTATCATCATTGGTTGCAGCCTTTACCTTTTCAACATTATCGAGCAGGAAATTACATCGGTTGATCACATCATAAAGGTCGGCATATACCGCCTCAATGTCGGTGTTGGTAGCCTTGATATCTTTCCAACGGTAGATATCGCCATAGGCATTAGAGTAGCCCTTCACGCAGTACACGAAGTCTGCCTGCAGATCTGGCAGGATTGTCAGATTGCCCGAATAGAGGGCGCTGCTCTTGAAACTGTCGTAGATACCGTACACCAGCTTGTCCATGTCGTCCACCGTGTTGATAGCCTGGTCCATGCAGATAGAATCCTCAGGATACTTATCAAGACAGGAAGACATCGAGAGGGCTAGGATTCCCGACAGGATGTATGTCTTTATATTTTTGATATTCATTTTTTTCTCCTTTCTTGGTTAGAATTGCAATTCAACACCCAGAGTAAACTGGCGTGATGCCGGATACTGTGCCTGGTAAATATTGGATGAAACCTCAGGATCCAGACCGTTGAAACCGGTTACGGTGAAGAGGTTCTGTGCCTGACCATAGATTCTGACCATAGAGAAGAAGTTGGTCTTGCGCAACAGACTCTGTGGCAATGAATAGGACAGACTGAGATTCTTCAGACGGAGGAACGATGCATTCTCCAAGAAGCGATCGTCGAGCTGGGTTACCTCGCCCCAACGTGGGATATCGGTAATATCGCCTGGCTGCTTCCAACGGTCGTACAACAGACGGTTTGACTGGTTGTAAGCAGTACCGAAGGTTACACCGCTCTCCTCGAAGTAACGGTCGTTGTTAATCACGTAGCGTGTACCAATCCAGCTGAACTGGGCAGAAAGCTGCAAGCCCTTCCAACGGAAGCTTGTACCGAAACCGCCCATCCAAGGTGCATCATAGGTCTTGCCTGTCATCACCTTGTCGCTCTCACGGAACTCGTTGGTCACGTTGCCGTTCTTGTCATACCAGAGCTGCTCACCATTCGCTGGGTTCACACCGGCATAACGGTTCAGGAAGAACTCGCTTACTGAGTGACCTACCACATACTTCAAACCGGTGGTTGAGTTTACATACTCGGTTACACCGTTATAGAGTTCCTTCAATCGGTTCTGGTTGTAAGATACGTTGGCACTTACATTCCAGGTGAAGTCGCGTGTGCGGATTACATCACCGTCAGCACTCAGCTCGATACCCTTGTTAGCCATCACACCTACGTTCTTCCAGCGATAGCCCTCGCCGGTTACGGTATAAGACTCAGGAACGCGCATCAGCATATTAGAGGTACGCTTGTAGTAAGCCTCGAAGCTGAAGTTGATTCTGTCGAGGAAGCCCAAACGGAGGGCGAAGTTGTTTGCCCATGTTGACTCCCAACCCAATTCCTCGTTACCACTCTGTGATGGATAGAAACCGGCAGTATCATCGTAGTTGGCACCACCCGATACCAGAGCCAGGTGATAATAGTTAGGAATCTCAGAGTTACCCGATGTACCGGTACTTACGGCAATCTGGGCTGTGCTGAGCCACTTCATATCCTTCAGCCAGTCGGTCGACTTCACGTTGTACATGAAACCGAGCGACCAGAATGTACCCCAGCGATGATCCTTACCGAAACGTGAAGAAGCATCAGTACGCAGAGAGAAATCGGCATAGTAGAGCTCCTTATAGTTATACTCGCCACGCATGAAGAATGACAGGTAAGAATAATCAGAAGATGAATCTGCCCAGCGGCTGGCACGTGTACCTGATGATACGTTGGTCAGGAGATCGCTGGTCTGACCCTTGGAATATACCTGGAAACCATCTGAGTGGAAATTGACAGCCTCCTGACCCAGCATCACGTTGAACGAATGGATATCGTTCAGAGTGAAACGGTAGTTAGCCGTAGTAGTCTCTGTCAGGTTGATGGCATCGCTGCTCTGGCGTGCCGCAGTACCCTGTCCGTGATTTGAAGAGAGACTTGGGAACGACTGGAGGAATGCTGTAGAATGGGTGAAATCGACACCAAACTGAGTACGGATAGTCAGATTCTCTATCGGATAGATTTCAGCATACATGGTAGAGAGCACCTTATATTTCTTGTTCTTGATAGGATTCAAGCCCATGTAAACGATAGGGTTCTCGCTGGTTCCAGCCCAGTTGCCTGCTGAAAGTGAAGCCAGACTGCCATCCTTTGCGTATGGATTCCAGTAAGGCAGCATGAATCGGCATGCTGAGATAGGAGTAACGGTAGTATAGCTACCGTCGTCAGCCTGCTGAGCCTCCTCATAGGCAGCCATGGTGTTGGTACCTACCTTCAACCACTTGCTAGCCTTTACATCTGCATTGGTGCGGATGTTGTAACGGCGGAAGGTTGAACTCTGTGCGATACCGTCCTGATCGTAGAAACCACCAGAAACATAGTAGTTCAAGCGGTCGGTAGCACGGTTGATAGAGAGTTCGTAGCTCTGCAGCGGAGCGCGGTCGTTAAACACCTCGTCCAGCCAGTTTACGTTTACTCTTGAAAGGAGATTGTAATCCTTACCTGTATCCAGACCTACTTCTTTCTCAAACTGGATACGCTCATCGGTATTCATCATTTTCCAGTTGGTCTGTGCCAACTCAGAGAAACCATACTGTGCACGGAGCGTAATCTTCGCCTTGTCCATTGACAAGCCTCGCTTGGAAGTGATGACAACCACACCATTGGCAGCACGTGCACCATAGATAGAGGTAGAAGAGGCATCTTTCAATACAGAGATACTTTCGATGTCGTTAGGACTCAAAGTATTGAAATCAGAACTTGAGATTGGCACGCCGTCGAGGATAAAGAGTGGCGACTTTCCGGAGTTGATAGAGTTGGTACCACGGATTTGGAAGGTAGCCGCCTTGCTAGGTTCACCCGAAGAAGAGATGACCTGCAAACCAGTACTCTGTCCCTGCAAAGCTTGGTCGAAGCTTGCCGCCGGCACATTTTCTATCTTTTCAGACTTTACGGCAGACACGGAACCCGCAATGGTTCCCTTCTTTCTCACGCCATACGCCACCACAACCACTTCATCCATCATCTTGGAATCCGAAGCAAGGGTGATGTTGAGCGTATTTGTCTGCGCTTTCACAACGTGCTTCTGCGTAACGCAACCCACATAAGAGTAGACAAGCGTAGCCTTCGAAGCACCCTTAATTTCGATGGTATAGTTACCGTCAATATCGGTCACTACGCCATTTGATGTTCCCTCTTGCATAATGGTCACACCAATCATCGGTTCGTTGTCTTCAGCAGACACGACTGTACCCTTGACGCTGAAACTCTGCGCCAAGACCGATTGGATAGACAACAATACAAGTGAGACAAGTAAAAGAGTTAATCTTCTCATCCTTGTTTGTTTCAAGTTTATTAATTAATAATTATAATTTTTTTCTCGTTTGGTAAAAGCCGAAAGCACT
>OGPG01002238.1_pt1 | contig 11338 bp, 8 predicted proteins | sample 1552851 | NCBI WGS metagenome assembly OGPG01 (sample SAMEA2579909, study PRJEB22360) | human gut metagenome | biome: human gut; feature: human-associated habitat; material: faeces | place: Denmark | collected 2008/2010 | reverse complement strand
CGCAGATGTTCTTGTAGCCTGCCTTGTAGGCTTCGCTCTTCTCGTCCGTCTTTTCGGGCAGCTGCACCATAATAAATTTACGGTGTCCCCCGTCCTCGGCGTTCAGTTTCATTACAGCATGGGCGGTAGTGGCAGAACCGGAAAAAAAATCAAGAATAATGGAATCTTTTCCAGCATCGCCATTGACTATAAGTGAAATAACTCTCATAACCAATTCTTTAGGCTTTGGAAAATCAAAAATCTTTCTGCCCAGAAGATTTTCAAGTTCTTTGCTTGCCTGATCTGTTGTTCCAGTATCATCTTGACGCCACAAATCAACAGGAACCATTCCACCATCCATTTCTGACAAAAATTTCTTTAAACGAGGATATGTGTTCTCTCCGGACTTTCCCCAGTATAATCGATTTTCTTTAACATGCTTTTCATACGTAGCCTTTTCATATTTCCACGCATTAGTAGGGTGCTCAACGATTGTACCAGTAAAGGGATTATAAAGCGGGTATGCAAGATTCGGTCTCTGATCTTTTGTTGCTGGATTAACATAGGAAACACTTGTCCACACTCCACGAGGATCATTGTCGGGATTAGAATAAATGGAATCTGCTTTTTCGTTTCGTTTTTCTTTGATGTCAGTGATAACTGTAACATTTTTAGCATAGCAAAGCAGGGGCTCTGTTAGCGTTGTAAATCGTTTGGCATTATTGCTTCGAGTATATCGCTTCTCCCAAACAATTTGCGAAACAAAATTTTGACCTCCAAAGATTTCGTCGCATATTTTTCTTAGATTGTGAGATTCATGTTCATCAATTGATATGAAAATAAGACCATCTTCTGAAAGAAGGCTTTTTGCAACCTTTAACCTTCCATAAATCATATTGAGCCAATCCGTATGAAAGCGGCCATTGCTTTCGGTGTTGGTCACCATGCGATTGCCTTCTTCGTCATACTGGCCGCTGTTTCCCATGTAATCCTCGGTGCTCTGTGCAAAATCATCCTCATAGACAAAGTCATTGCCTGTATTATAGGGAGGGTCAATGTAGATCATCTTGACCTTACCCAGATAGGTTTCCTGCAAGAGCTTCAGCACTTCCAGATTGTCGCCCTCGATGTAGAGGTTCTCACTGTCAAAGCCACCGGGAGTGCCATCTTTGCCAACGCTATCCGCCACAACGGGACGCAGAGTTGCCGTGATGGGCGCATTTGCCGCCAGCATGGCCTTTTTCTTGTCCGGCCATGTAAACTGGTAACGCTCTTCCCGACCCTCCACGATGGAATCGGAAAGCTCCTGCCGCAGAACGTCAAAGTCAATGGCGTGTTCTACTCTTTGCCGTCACGTTTTACCTCGGTAATTGCATTGGGGAACAGCTTGCCGATCAGCTCAATGTTGCGCTGTACGCCGTCAAGGCTGTGCATTTTTAGAGTTTCCATTTCAACGTTCTCCCTCATTCATATTTTGAATATTTTGATAGCAGACTGACCAATCTTAGCAAAAACGTTTTTGTCTCTGCATTAAATTCGCAATTTCCAACGAAACAACGGTAATCATAACTTGTGTAATCTTTTACAAATATTGCTTTATATACAGCAACTGCTTTTTCTTTTATTGTTACGATTTCTTTTCCTTGCTGCTCTGATTCCGGTGCAGTATTATATATTTCGTTTCTTGAAAGCAATTCGCTAAAATGACCTTTATACTTGGAATCCATACATTCAAGTAGTTCTATCAGTTTCTCTGGATTATGTCCTGAAATTAGTTGATTATATGAAGTCACATCGCTTATCTCTAAAGCAATCAGAAGTGGAACCATATATAGTGTACAAAATTGTGTAGCTAACCCTTCCGGATCACTAAAGCTAAATCTTCCGTCACTGTGCGTTAACTCATATTCTGCAATTCTTATGGCTTTTAGATATCTTGAAATTTCACGAAGAGAAAAATGGAACAGCTCGATAATTTTTTTACACACAACATCTACCATATAGTAGTCGCTTTGGAAATTGATGCTTTGATAGTATCGGTACATATTGGCTGGTGGAAGCGGAATTCTCAAATCAAAAAAGCGATCAAGATATCTGCACGAATCGAACGCATTTCCGTAGTAATTTGAAATTGTATGTTGAAGTTCTTGTAAATTCACAGCAAATACAAATGTGATTCGTTCATTATCAAAATAATGCTTGATTTTTTCTAAAAGTTGCACGGCATAGTTAGGCTTGCAACGATCAAGCTCATCAATAATGACAACCAAACGGTCTGCTCTTTCTTCAAGTAAGTGGTCTAAAAATTCCACAATTGTACTGTGAATACTCTTGCTTTTCCGTAAATCATCAAGAACACTATCAGATTTCATTGATTCCAGCACTGCTGTTGTACTTTTTCCAGTAATACAATCTGCCAGAGCCGCTACCTTTTCAAAAATTTTATTGTCTTTTGGAAAAGGCGTTTCCTCATCTACTGTTGAAGAATGGAGTATACCAGAGATAAGATAGGGTCTCCATCATTATCATTTTCCCACGCATCGTAGTAAACACAAAGCTGCGCTTGAAATTCTGGTTCTTTGCCGCTGTGATAGTTTTTCCAGACAGTTTTGACCTCATCTCTGTATTCACTCTTTGATTCTATTGGCGAGCAGGATTCTAAAATCATTTTTGCCTGCTTGACAAAAAAAGTCTTACCGCTTCCCCATGCACCATCAAGAGCAATCGAGCAGGAATCCTCCAAAGAGTTCAGTATATCCACAAACGCATGGATATCCGTATTTCTTCCAATCTGGTCGTTCTTGTATGTAGAAAGTAGGTTTTCTTCTGTTGGTTTCAGTTCAAATGATTTCATAACGTCTCCGTCTTCTTTTGTAGAGATTTCATCTGCTGTACCAGTTCAAATTTCTTCTTCGGTTGCTTTTCCTTACGGATTTTAGCTTCCAGTGCCGCAATCTGTTTTTCCATCTGTTCTCGTTGCTTCTGCTGCTCTACGCTGTCTTTCAGCGATGTGCTTTCTCCTGTGCCAAGCACATCACCTGCGATCTGACGGACAAAGTTTTCGTATACAGCATCCAGCGTAAGCCCTTCCAGATGCACCGGCAGGTCGTCCTCGTCCAGCCAATCCGTAGAATAATAGCGATCAATCTTAAAGGCTGTCTTGCCCGCCGCAGCCTCCTTGTAGCCGATGACAGCACGATACTTGCCCTCGTATTCCAGCAAAAAGAGGATGTGATACGGAATTTCCCGGTCGATTTGGCGCAGGACACTCTCATCCAGCTTCGGGGCAGACAGCCGTACCTCGAACACCTCGATCTCCGTCACCTGCTCGCCAGCAGCCAGATTCAGGGTGGTAGTCGCAATCTTATTGCGCCAGTAGATGATCTTGATCTGCTCGACAAAGGCTTTCTTCATAGCCGGAGTAACGGCGATGTTCTCATAGAACTTCTGCTTTGGGATGCGTTTATTGAACTCGGTAGTCATAGGCAAGCCAAGCACATTTTTCACCTCTGTTCGTTCATTTTACAACAAGGAAGCAAATCAGCTCAAAATCATCCAGTCCGGACACCTGACTGAGCAATGCCGTTGTTCCGCCCGCAGAGAACAGGCTGTCGATGTCGCTTTCTTCTTTGACATCAATGATCGAGTCAATGGCTTCACTCAGCAATTCGGACATTTCTGCCATGTCCTTTCCATCGTCTGTTTCCCGGTTGAAGCGTTCATACACCTCTTTGATTGGCTCAGTCTTTCCACGGCACAGCAGCCGGATATCGTCCAACATCTTTTTGGGGTTCAGGTAGTCGCAGATGATCTGCCCATCCATGCCGATGTAAACCATGTAGAACGGATGGATGCGGTTCCGATTGTCCACATTGACGCTGTTATTGATGTTTTTCAGCACGAAAATCACACCCTCCGGCAGTTCATCCGTAGCCGGAACCACCGCATGAAGTCCACGGGGCTTCTTGTCCAGATCACCGTTGTGTTTGATGTAATCCAGCAGGTCGAGCCGGAACTCGTTCAGTCCCAGATCCATGATGGAGATGCCGTCCGACATATCTTCGATGTCAACGACCTCTTCCTGCAAGCGTTTCAGCTGTGCCTTGCGGTACTCCAAATCGCCCTTTTCTTCGGGGTTGATAAGGTCATCATCGCCGGTGGAGGTCATAACGGTGATTTTCATGCGGGTCTCCACACGGGATTTCAGGTTGATGTAATCGTCCAGCGTCAGATCAGGCCAGAAGTTCACAAGCTGGATGTACTGGTTTCTGCTGCCGATACGGTCGATTCGTCCAAAACGCTGGATAATGCGTACCGGGTTCCAGTGAATGTCATAGTTGATCAGATAATCGCAGTCCTGCAAGTTCTGGCCTTCGGAAATGCAGTCTGTCGCAATCAGCACATCAATCTCCGTGGTACTACCGGGCATCAGAACATCCCGGTCTTTGGAGAGCGGAGAAAAACAGGTCAGTACATTGTTGAGTGTTGCCTTGAAGCCCTTGATCGTGGTTCGCCCATCAATCGATCCGGTAATGACAGCGGTATCTAGCCCATACTTCTGCTTTACGAATGTACTCACATTGTCAAAGAGGTACTCTGCCGTATCCGAAAATGCAGAGAAAATCAGCACTTTTCTGTTGTCGACATTGATCGGGTGCTCAATTTTTTCAGACAGCAGCTTGAACAGTTCTTGCAGCTTTGTGTCATGCTGCGGCGTGATATCTGCCACCATAAAGGTCAACAGCTCCAGAATTTCTGCATCTTTCCGAAGCTCCGTACGCCAGCTCTTCCAGTCCATATCCGCAAGGTCGATTTTGACTTTTTTGCCGACGGTGAAAAAGTCAGTGTTTTCATCGTCCATGTCAAAATCGTCTCCGGCCATGTCGTATATATCCAGATCAGCGTGGCCGGAGCGTTCAAACTGGTCAATGGACTGAATCGTACCATCAATCAGTTTCTTGATGCGCATCAGGGTCAGCTGGAACGAATGTACAGAGCTTTCCAGCCGTTTCAGCAGGTTGATGCTCATCAACCGACAAATACCCTGCTCACGGCCTCTTTGGGTCAGATTCTCTCCCTTATTGTGCGTCAGCTCCTGATATTTCTGGATCTTACTTGCGAAGATGTAGTTGGAGGGCATATAGACGCACAAGCTCAGCTGAATCAGCTGCTCATAAATTTCGTTGTAGTTGATGGCATTATTCAGGTCTGTCAGACATGGCCGAACGGAGATCGGCTTCAACCGCTCTGGGAACTTTCCGATAGCATTGGTGTTGTAGTACTTCTCGATATGCTTCCGAGAACGTGCGATGGTAACACTGTCCAGCAGCTCGAAGAAGTCGAAATCCAATGTCCGCAGCAGCGCATCCGTGGTTCTCTCTTCTGGTTTCAGTTTGCTCCATGCGTTAAAGGCTTTCTGCGCCTGCTTAAAGATGTCTTCAATGCTCTTTGAGGTGTTCAGCCTTTCATCCAGATATTCGGAGTTTCCCTCATAGGCAAGGGCCAACTGATTTTTCAAGTCAACAAAGCGGTTGTTGACAGGCGTTGCCGAAAGCATCAGCACCTTGGTCTTGACTCCGGCACGGATCACCTTATCCATCAGCCGCTGGTAACGATTGTCCTGCGTCTTGCTATGAGTTCCGATTCCATTACGGAAATTGTGCGATTCATCAATGACGACCAGATCATAGTTGCCCCAGTTCAGGCGATCCAGGTCGAGGCCATTCGACTTTCCGCCGCTTCTGGACAGGTCTGTATGGAACAGGACATCATAATTCAGCCGATCCGATGCAATCGGGTTGTTCACATAGTTGTCCTTGTAGGTATTCCAGTTCTCTGCCAGCTTTTTGGGGCACAGCACAAGAACCGACTTGTTTCGATTCTCATAATACTTTACGACTGCCAGTGCGGTAAAGGTCTTGCCAAGGCCAACACTGTCCGCAAGGATGCAGCCGTTGTACTTTTCCAGCTTATTGATGATGGCAAGCACCGCATCCTTCTGGAAGTCGTACAGCAGGCTCCATATTTTGCTCTGCTTAAAGCCGGTTGCCTCATTCGGCAGTTCGTCTTCTGAGATGTCGTCCAAAAACTCGCTGAACACATGATACAGCGTCATAAAGTAGATGAACTCCGGGGAATTTTCAGCATAAGCCGTGCTGATATTCTCCAGTACTACATCTGTGACATCCTGCATTTTGTCCCGGTCGTTCCACAGGGTATCGAACAACTTCATGTACTGCTGTGCGAACGGAGCCTCCATGCAGTTGACCATGTTGTAGCTGTTATTTCCGCGCTCACAGCCAATATCAACTGTCGTAAATCCGCCAATCGGCATATAGGCGGTCTGTGCTGCGCCGGAATCCACAGTCATAAAGCCAGCCATATTTTCACCGGTGGTGTTCGATTTGAACGTAGCCTTCCTTCTGATCCAGTCTGCACACTCCTTTGCGATGGCTCTCTGGGTCATCTCATTGCGCAGTTTGATTTCAAACTCTGTACCGTAAAGGCTCGTTTCACGAGAAATGCGGGGAATGTAGAACTCCCGCTTCTGCTTTTCAGCCTTTTCTTTCACAAACGTGGGGGATGTAAAGATAAATTCAAACTCGTCTATGGTTTCCAGCTGCTTCTTTAGCTCTTTGTAGGCATACATCGAAAAGCAGGCTGCCGCAATAGACACCCTGCTGCCTTTTTTGATTTCGACCCGTAAATCATCTCGAACGGTATTGGTGATGTTATCCAGAATTTTCATATCATCCACCGGCTTTATGCTTATCCGTATTTTTTATAGCCTTGACTATGAAAGCACTCTTACAAAACTCTATTTCTATTATACCACCCACTTTTTCCCCTGTAAACGAAAAAGCTGACGGTGTGTAGCGTGCAGCATCCATCAGCTTTTCGTGACACAAAAATCGGCACCCGCTTTTCAGCGAGTGCCGATTTTGTTAACCTATAGTGCGCTTTGATTTTTGGCGTAAGTGGCGTAAGTTTGGCGTAAATCCGCTTTTGCACGCTCCAAAAATCAAGGATTCATGCGGTTTTTTGGCAGTTATTAGTACATGCCGCCCATGTCCCCGCCGGCGGGGGCTGCCGGTGCCGGGGGCTCCGGCAGGTCAGCGACCAAGCTTTCGGTGGTCAGAACCATAGCGGCAACGCTGGAAGCATTCTCCAGAGCGGAGCGGGTGACCTTGGTCGGGTCAACAATGCCGGCTTCGATCATATCGTCAACATATTCTTCCTTCTGGGCGTCATAGCCGTAGTTGGGCTTGCCGGCCTGCAGAATGTTGTTGATGATAACGCTGCCTTCCAGGCCAGCGTTTGCGGCGATCTGGCGCAGAGGAGCTTCCAGAGCCTTGCGGACGATCTTAGCGCCAGTGCGCTCATCGCCTTCCAGCTCGCTGACCAGCTTATCAACAGCGGGGATAGCGTTGATGGTAGCGGTGCCGCCGCCAGCAACGATGCCCTCTTCAACAGCAGCCTTGGTTGCGTTCAGGGCGTCCTCGATGCGGAGCTTCTTATCCTTCATCTCAACTTCGGTAGCAGCGCCGACCTTGATGACAGCTACGCCGCCAGCCAGCTTGGCCAGGCGTTCCTGCAACTTTTCACGGTCAAAGTCAGAGGTAGCGGAAGCGATCTGGGAACGGATCTGGGCAACGCGGTCAGCAATGGCCTGCTTATCGCCAGCGCCACCGACGATGGTGGTGTTCTCCTTGCCAACCTTGACCTGGCGAGCGCTGCCCAGCAGCTGGATGGTAGCGTCCTTGAGCTCATAGCCCAGGTCGCTGCTGATGACGGTGCCGCCGGTCAGGATGGCGATATCCTGCAGCATCTCCTTGCGGCGGTCGCCAAAGCCGGGAGCCTTGACAGCAACCACATTCAGGCCGCCGCGCAGACGGTTGATGATGAGGTTGGACAGTGCGTCGCCCTCAACATCCTCAGCGATGATGAGCAGCTTGCGGCCGGACTGGATCACGGACTCCAGCAGAGGAACGATATCCTGGAACACGCTGATCTTTTTATCGGTGATCAGCACGCTGCAGTCCTCGTAAACGGTTTCCATCTTCTCGGTATCGGTGACCATGTACGGGGTAACGTAGCCACGGTCAAACTGCATGCCTTCCACTACCTCGGTGTAGGTTTCAGCAGTGGTCTTGTTCTCCTCAATGGTGATCACGCCGTCAGCAGTAACCTTTTCCATAGCGTCAGCGATCAGCTGGCCGATCTGTGCATCACCGGCAGAAACGGTACCGACACGGGCGATATCCTTGCTGCCGTTGACTTTCTGGCTGTGTGCCTTGACGGCCTCAACAGCGGTGTTGACAGCCTTCTGGATGCCGCGCTTGATGTCCATCGGGTTTGCACCGGCGGTAACGTTCTTCATGCCCTCGGTAACAAGAGCCTGTGCCAGAACGGTAGCGGTGGTGGTGCCGTCGCCGGCAGCATCATTGGTCTTGGTGGCAACTTCACGCACGAGCTGTGCACCCATGTTCTCGAAAGCGTCTTTCAGCTCAATTTCCTTTGCGATGGTAACGCCATCGTTGGTGATGACCGGGCTGCCGAACTTCTTGCCCAGAACAACGTTGCGGCCTTTGGGGCCCAGGGTGATCTTAACGGTATCAGCCAGCTGGTCAATGCCGGCGCAAAGAGCCTTGCGGGCGTCTTCGCCCTGCTTAATCTGTTTTGCCATAAATCAGCATCTCCTTTTATCAGTAAGAACAGCTAAAGTTTACTCAACGATTGCCAGGATATCGCTCTGGCGGACAATGGTGCATTCCTCGCCGTCAACCTTGACTTCGGTGCCGGAGTACTTGCTGGTGAGGACCTTATCGCCAACCTTGACGATCATCTCAACGTCTTTGCCATCGACATTGCCGCCGGGGCCGACTGCGATAACTTCAGCAACCTGCGGCTTTTCCTTGGCGGAACCGGTCAGGATCAGGCCGCCCTTGGAGGTTTCTTCTTCTTCAACGAGTTTGATCACAACGCGATCAGCAAGAGGTTTGATTTTCATGATGAAATATCCTCCTATAATTAAAGTTTCTTTGAAACATTTTGTTTAGCACTCTTTTCTCCTGAGTGCTAAATCTATTATAGCGTTCCTTTGCCAAAAATCAACCCCTTGAAGTATAAAATTTTTGTGAACAGTGTTTTTTGTCGTTTATTCGTTGTAATTTATTAGCACTCCGGGCTGTTTTCTAACTGTTTTTTGGTCTTGGCTGGCAGACTGCCCGGCTGAATGGCATACTGGCACTGCAAATAAAGGCGTGCTTTGGTGGGGATCAGCCTTCGCCGGGGCGGTGCCAGTGCAGGGTAAGCTCCGCCCGCAGCGCCCCCTGCGTGCTGCCATAACGGTTTTGCAGCCAGAAACACAGGTCGAGCGGGTCGGCATCCGGGCCGTTTATTCCGTACAGTGCTGTTATCAAACCGTCAAATTCCCGGTTGGCGGCTGCGGCAAATGCCACCTGCAGTTCGGCATCCGGGCGGGCGGCGGGAGTCAGGTCTTTCAGTTCCACATCCCGCAGGGTCAGGTTTACCCGCACGCTGCCGGGGGCCAGTACCTGCACATCGGCGGCGGCTTTGGCGGCAAGGTGCAGGTCATCCGGCAACGTGCAGTCCAACCGATGGGCCTGGCCGCACAGAATAGCCGCCAGCTGGGCAGCCAACGGGCTTTGCGTCTGGCGGGCTGTATTGGCAGCGGTATCATAAAACAGCATGGCGTATTCCCCGCCCGCACTGACGGGCACAGCGGCGGTTTCGGCGTTATCAAACAGGGTTTGCAGGCCGCAGTGCAGCTGCTGCTTTTCTTCCAGAGCTTTCAAGTTCTCGTACAAGGTCGGCGTTTGGTCCTGGATGGGCATCTGCACGGCGGGTTCCAACACAAAGACCGCGATTTCCGGCGCGGGGCGGGCGGTGCTTTGCAACAGCTGAGCGATTTCTTCTGCCAGCGGCCAGCTGCACCCGGCAGGCAGAACGGCAAGGTCCATCAGGCCGTAAAACGGCTGGCCGTTCATGGTTTGGGCGGCGGCATTCCAGGCGGCAGCACAGGTAGCGCCGCTGCCGGGAAAGGGTTTGCAGGCGGCGGAATCCTCGCTTTGCTGGTCACTGGTCAAAAGCGTGACCGTGTAGCCGGCATCCTGCGCGGTAAAAAACACCGCCCGCACAATTTCCCTGTGGGAAAGCAGCTGCCCGCCGCAGCCCGCCAACAGGCAGCCCAGCAGCACCGCCGCCATCAGGCGGGATGGTTTATGCATGATACCAGCCATTGGCAGCCTCCTGTTACCATCACAACCGCAGCGAAGCCCCAGCAGACGGCACTGCGCCAATAAAATGCCTGTTCCAACGGCACGGTGCGCAGCACAGCACACAACAGAGCCATGCCGCCAAAGTACAGCGGGTAACGGTCCAGCCCGGCGGCAGCGCTGCCCGCCCCGGCGCAGCCACCCCACAGTTCCACCATGGCATACAGGTACAGTGCCAGCCTCACCGTGACTACCATGCACCACAGCAAAATTTGCAGCCATTCCAGCCGGTTAAAAATTGAAAGCGCCCCGCACTGTGCAGCCCCCTGCACCGGGGTTTGGCGGGTGGGCATGGCCGCGCCAAAAAACAGCTCCAGCAGCAGGTGGACCGCGGCATCAAAGCCCAGTGCTGACGCGGCAAATGTTACTGCCTTGCGGCAGCGCTGGCCGGGCTGCGGAGGCCAAAGGGCAAACAGCAGATATTCCGGCGGGAGCGCCAGCTGAGAAACAAACGCCGCCTGCCAGTCCTGCCCTGTCAGCGGTGCCGCATGCAGGTTGGGTACACGCAGGCGCGGCGCGACCGAGAATACCATGATTGCCATACACGCGGCACCGAACACCAACAAGGCGTTGGCCGTCTGGCGCAGGGCGGGCTCCCGCCGGAGGTAGATGACCGGTGCCAGCACGACAAAACAGGTGCCCGCCAGCCCCAGTGTACCGGGGTACACGCTGCCAAACAGGGCGTGCAGGCGCAGAATTTCCAATGCTGAACTGATTGCCAGCAAAACACAGAGAACTTTTTGCAGCAGGGCGTTTCCCTGCCAGCTGGTCGACACTAACAGAAGCACAGCGGCCAGCACCGCCGCGCTGGCGGGCAGAGCCAGCAGCCCTGCCCGCGCCCAATAACCGGTGTGCAGCCGCAGCAGCGTATCGGCCAGAATGCTGAGGAGCAGCACGGGGTAAAAATCCACATTACTCTTTTGCATGGCGCGGCAGCACCTCCCCTTTTTGTGCCAGGCGGGACCAGATAGCCCGCACAAAACCATCCCGCAAGGCTGCCTTGCCCGGCGGCATGAGCGGGTAAAGATAATCATAACCGAACGGGTCGCTGCCGCAGGCCA